>ERZ1031467.6-NODE-6-length-50200-cov-28.427301_pt1 | contig 50200 bp, 49 predicted proteins | sample MGYA00517105_ERZ1031467 | MGnify/ENA primary metagenome ERZ1031467 (study PRJEB33719, sample SAMN04261155) | wastewater metagenome | biome: rural village; feature: human; material: feces | host: Homo sapiens | place: El Salvador | collected 2013-01-07 ...
ATCAAAAAACGAACTTGATTCGCATGATGAAAGAGACAAATATACACTCACAGGTAACGTCCACTATTGCAGGGGACGACGGCGAAGCCATGGCAAAAAGTGAAGGATATGTAGCAGAAAATGGTTTTCATGTCCCTAATCCCATGTAATTATAACTCGAACAAAAAGGTGAATGTCAAGGCTGCCTAATAGGTAGCTTTGGCAATACCAATTAATAATATGCTTTTTTTGAAAAATGTTGGATGTGCTAACTGCTGAAAATCAGTAGTTACGTTCTAACGGTGATTTACGTTAAATTTTAGAAAATCAAAACTTTATTCAAAAATACTGGTACGGCTAACCCGCTGATAAATAGAGGGGACGCTGTATTGGTGGTTTACTTTTGAACGGTAGATTACAGATGAGATAATCTATTTATCAGTTCTAGGAAATTAAAGACAACAATTATGGAAAGATTTTCAGATAGATATGGTTATACGAAGCCAAGTAATATTTTTGTTAAAGAAGCTTTGACAAAGCCTATACAAGATTGTATCTGCTCATGTATAGATGAACTTGAGAATGATTTGCGTATAGTGTCAATTGATGATTATCAAAATATGCAAATACATATTTGGATGCATTATTTTTTTCGTAGGAAAAATGATTTCTTTTACGAGAGGAATAAGAATATCTTGGTGTCCTATATCAACAATTTGGATGTAAAATGGTATGAGAAGTTAAACCTAGTAGAATATGTGATTCAATTACTGAAGTCTGCTTTTTCTGAAGATTATAGATATCGTGATGCATATGTTTCTTTTGTCAATAGACGAAATAGTTATTTTGGAGATTTGCATTTTGCCTATAGGGTAATAGATGGCTTGATAGTTGAGGTAACAGCAGAAGAGGAAATTAAGGCTATTGAGATATCATTGGAAAGTTCTAAAGATAATATTAAGGAGCATCTTGAATCAGCTTTAGAATTATATGCTAAAAAGCCTATTGGTGACTATCGAAATTCGATAAAAGAGTCAATTTCTGCTGTTGAGGCTTATTGTAGAGAGAAAACAGGCGAGAGTACTTTAGGTAAGGCATTAAGTTCTATGGAGAGTAAAGGCTTCGTTTTCCCAAAGATGTTGAAAACGGCATTTGTAAATTTGTATACTTATACAAATCAACCAGATACAGGAATAAGACATGCTTTGATGGATGAAGATGGAAAATATGTCCCTGGTCAAGAAGAGGCACTGTTCATGTTGGTGTCTTGTTGTTCTTTTTTGAACTATTTGAAAAAGAAAGAAGTGTCGAGCTAAGAAAGTTCCACTCATTATGCCTTCTCGCTCAAATAACAACAAGCGAATAGCGAAGAATACGTTGCTTCTTTACTTCCGAATGCTCTTTATGATGGTGGTGTTGCTGTACACGAGCCGAGTCAAAATGAATGCGTTGGGAGAGGAAGACTTTGGAATATATAATGTGGTAGGTAGTGTCGTAGCGATGTTCTCTGTAACATAGCTTCTATGTATTATCTAAAAAATCATATAATTATGACTATAGATAGTGTATTCAAACAAATCCAAGATATTGTTTCAGCCCCAACACCTCCAGTGATAGTATTGGGTAGCGGAGCTTCGATTTCGTATGGAATTGCTTCAATGTGGAGTCTTGCCACTATGTTGAAAGATTATTTTAGTTCGAAGAGTTATGTCTCTGAATCGTCTAAAGAATGCGTAAATCGCTTTCTCTCATTATTAGAAGGGGGGAAAGGCTTGGAAGATGCATTGTTGGAAGCAAAGGTTACTGAAGAAGTAGAGAAAGATATTGTCATTAATGTTTGGAAAATGATAGTGAAGCAAGATATTGAGGTCTATAAGCAAGCAATATCTGGTGAGTCTATTGATTTGAAAGAACTTTTTGATTACCTTATCTATAATCGGGAAGGCGTAGAGTTGAATGTAGTTTCAACCAATTATGATAAAATTGCAGAATATGCAGTTTCTCAGAGTGAAGCCTATCTTAACACTGGTTTTGCCTCCAACTATTTGGGGCAATTAAAAGTAAATTTGGATGGATGTCCAACACGGCTAAAAGAATCTTATACCGGAAAGGTGAATATTTGGAAAGTACATGGTTCTTTGGATTGGTTTAAGAAGGACAATGTTACTTATTGTTTTCCGAATATGTTAGAGATTCCTGCAGGATATACCCCTTGCATTATTACTCCTGGCAATAACAAATATGAAAAAACGCAGCAACCACCTCATCGAGAATTGTTAAGCAAGGTAGATGATTGTTTCACAAAAGCCAAAGGTTTTCTTTGTATAGGTTATGGCTTTAACGATGAGCATGTCCAGCCTGTCTTGTTGAATAAGGCTTCAAAAAATGGTCTTCCAATAATTATTGTAACAAAAGAGATTGTTGACTCTATTCGTAAAAATGTGATGGATGCCAAACACAATTTTATTGCGATATATAGTAATGACGCAAATGGGTGCATTATAGAGACCAAAGATGATAAATTGTCAATACCCGATAAGGAATATTGGCGTTTAAAAGAGTTTTGTACCATTATAAAATAGTTGATGATTATGGCAAATGAATCTTTATTAAAATATGGCGTAAAAGAGAGTATAGGGCAAGTGAACGCTGTTGATACAGGAACAGCAACAGTAGTTGTAACAGATGACTCAGTGCTTTCTCAGTTGCAAATCAATCAATTGTTAGCTATAAAAAGTCCTCGTCCAGGGCGACATATTATAGCAATGATTATGAAGATATTTCGTAAGTCAGCTTCTATAGATACGACTGAGGAAGATGAAGAAAGCGAAGCTCTTGAACAAATGTCGCTTAATGTTATCAAAATTGTTTTCATCGGAGAATTCATAGACCATGAAGGTATAAAATTCAATCTTTTCCGTAGAAATGTCAGTGCAGTTCCTTCTATTGATGCTTCTTGTTATAAAATAGAAGGAGATAGGCTTACGGCTTTGATGCAATGTATTTCTACTGATGCTGCAAGTGTGGTAAATCCTTTAAAAATAGGTCTTTATACGATGGATGAAAAGTCCAGTGCCTATTTGGATGGAGATAGATTGTTTCAGCGTCATGCGGCTATCGTAGGTTCTACTGGTAGTGGAAAATCGTATTGTGTAGCACGTATTGTTGAGCAGATGGCAGATTTACCAAATGCAAATGCTGTTCTATTTGATATACATGGAGAATATTCTACAGATTCCTTCAAGAAGGAAGGCATTGCTCATTACAAAATCGCAACGCCTTCAGATCTTGATGAGTCTGATAAATTGAGCAAAGGTATTTTGATGATTCCTTATTGGCTGCTCACTTATGAAGAAATGCAAGCATTACTGTTAGATCGTAGTGACCAGAATGCGCCCAATCAGGCTATGCTTTTGTCTAAAGAGATACTTTCTCAAAAAGAAGAGACAGTGAAAGAAACGTCTTTAAAGGGAAAGATAACTCTGGATAGTTCTATCCCGTATAAATTGGATGTCGTTCTTCAAAATCTCACAAAATTGGATGAAGAAAGGGTGCCTGGAGCAAAGGCGGGTTCTGATAAAGCTGGTCCATTCAATGGAAAGCTCACTCGCTTCAATCAGCGTCTTCAGAATAAACTGGATGATAAACGTATGGGATTTATGTTCCACATGTCAGCAGAAGAGCTATCATTGGATTGGCTGAACAACTTCTGCACGACATTGATGGGAAAAGATGATACAACTAAAAACAGAATAAAAGTTATTGATTTTTCCGAAGTTCCATCAGATGTACTTCCTTTGGTTATAGGTTTGGTCGCTCGTCTTGTATTTACTGTTCAACAATGGAATGACAGTAGTCTGCGCCATCCCATTGCTTTATTATGTGATGAGGCACATTTATATGTGCAACAGATGGAATCAAGAGACTCTGTTGCTGAGATTGGCTTGAAGAGTTTTGAACGAATTGCCAAAGAAGGCAGAAAATATGGTGTTGGCTTGGTTATTATCAGTCAACGACCATCTGAAGTGAACAGAACGGTTTTGAGTCAATGCAATAATTTCATAAGCTTGCGTCTTACAAATGTTGAAGACCAGAATGTCATTAAACGTTTGTTGCCTGACAATTTGGGAAATATTGCCGACAACTTATCACTTTTGGATATAGCCGAAGCCATCGTGGTTGGAGATGCCATTTTGCTTCCTTCAAGGATAAAAATCGACCATCCAACCATTGTACCATCGAGTCAAACGGTAAAGTTTTGGCAGAAGTGGAATGAAAAAGATTTGCATCAAGATTTGAATATGGCTGTGACAAATATGATTAAGCAATCTAAGAACTAATTCTATTTTGTTTATTATGATACATCGAAATAACCAAGATTACATTACAGCCTTTGTTGAGGGGTATATCTGTGCCATTATAGGTGAGCGGATGACAACTGCAAAGGTTTCAGAGGCAGAACTTGATAATGCAAAGCATTCAGCTGAGAAGTATGTAGAGTTTCAAATCGAGTATTCTGATTTCTCTGAAGAGGAGAAGGAAGCGATGAAGAAAGACTATAAGCTTTGGGCAGAATGTGCATTGCAAGGAATGAAGAAACGATTACGTGATAGTGGTAGATTACTATGATGCGCCAGCCGATAAACACTCGCAATTATGTTGCGTCAAACACCCAACACCAGCCCCTTGCGGGTAAAGACTCCGCTGGTGTTACCAAAACTCTGGCGGAGGCTATAGCGTAGCCAGTTACATCCTCTCGTCCCTGAGGGAAGAGAGGCTTGGTGAGAAAAGTGGAGCCCTCTTTGGCTAAAGAGGGACGGGGTGATTCGAAAAATAAACACCATATTATCATGAAAGGAATAGTATTAGCAGGAGGAAGCGGTACACGCTTGTACCCCATAACAAAGGGTATCAGCAAGCAGCTGATTCCAATTTTCGACAAGCCGATGATATATTACCCAATATCAGTATTGATGTTGGCAGGCATCCGTGAGATACTCATTATTTCAACACCATTCGACTTACTAGGTTTTAAACGACTCTTAGGCGATGGTAGCCAACTGGGTGTAAAATTTGAGTATGCTGAGCATCCTTCACCTGATGGCTTGGCCCAAGCCTTCATTATCGGTGGGAATTTCATTGGTAATGATTCCGCTTGCCTCGTATTAGGCGATAATATCTTCTATGGTGCAGGATTAAATCAGATGCTGCATCAAGCAGTTGTAGATGCTGAACAGAATAACAAGGCTACCGTTTTTGGCTATCGTGTAAGTGATCCGGAGCGATATGGTGTAGCTGAGTTTGATGAGCAAGGCAATTGCCTGAGCATTGAAGAGAAGCCTGAGCATCCTAAGAGCAACTATGCTGTGGTAGGCTTGTATTTCTATCCAAACAAGGTGGTAGAAGTAGCTAAGCATATCAAGCCATCCGCTCGTGGTGAATTGGAAATCACAACCGTCAACTAGGAGTTCCTGAAGGATAAGTAGTTGAAGGTACAGACCATGGCAAGAGGATTTGTCTGGCTCGATACTGGAACTCATGATTCCCTTTCTGAAGCATCAACCTTTATTGAAGTCTTAGAGAAGCGCCAGGGCTTGAAGGTAGCTTGCCTGGAAGGTATCGCATACCGCCAGGGATGGATTACCGCAGAACAGTTGAGAGAGAATGCTCAGCCCATGCTGAAAAATGACTATGGCAAGTATTTCCTTTCAATATTTGAAGAGAAAGAACAAACATTAAGAAAGAATTTAGAATTTTAGAAGACAAAGAATGTAACTACTTGAAAAAGTTTGTGACATTGTATTTCGAGATTAACATTAATTTAAATAATATTATATATGAATATTGCACTTTTAACAGCTGCCGGTTCTGGTACAAGAATGGGGCAGGATATACCAAAGCAGTTCATGAATATAGATGATTGTCCTGTAATTATCTATACTATGCAGGCTTTTCAGAATCATCCTCAAATTGATGCAATTGCAGTAGTTTGTTTAAAAGGATGGGAAATGGTTTTGAAAGCTTATGCTAGTCAGTATGGAATAACCAAGTTAAAATGGATATTTCCAGGTGGTGATAGTGGCTTTCAATCTATACGAAATGGATTGTTAGGATTGAGAAATCAAGGTGTAGGTGATAAAGAGGTTGTTATCATCCATGATGGAGTACGTCCTTTGGTTTCTGAAGATATTATTTCAAATAATATTAAGGTCTGTAATGAATATGGTTATGCTGTAACTGGACTTCTTTGTAAGGAAGTAATCATGGAATTTCACGCAGATAGACAGAGCTTAAGTTATATTGATACTCCTCGTGAACGATTGTGTCGAACCCAGACTCCCCATACTTATCAGTTAGGAACTATTTTGGCTGCACAAGAAAAAGCTCTTCAACAAGGTTTGGGAGGAAGTAAAACTGCAGCAATGTGCCAGATGGTAGGTCAGATTGGTATTGATGATCAACATTTGGTTTTAGGTTCAGAAAAGAATGGACTAAAATTAACTAATGTTGAAGATATAGAGTTATTTAAAGCGTTACGTCATGTGTCAAAGGCTCCATGGCTTAAATAATAATTGATTATACAATGGAAAAATTTAAGAATAATGTACTTTATCAAGAAGATATTCATAATATTTTGTCTTCAATTGATACTGAAGAGTTTTCTGGTAAAACTTTTCTTGTTACGGGCTCGACAGGCATGGTGGGGGTAATGCTCATTGATGTTTTGATGAAACTTCCAAACACTAAGGTGATAGCTATTGGTAGAAATAAGGAAAGAGCCCACTCTAGATTGGGCGAATACTATGATAACCCTAATTTTAGGTTTATAGAGCAGGATGTACAAACTCCATTTCCTAATAATTTAAAGGTTGATTATATTATTCCTTTGGCTAGCAATACTCATCCGCTGGCATATTCTCAATATCCAATAGAAACTATGCTAATAAATATAGAAGGGGCACGCAATGCTTTGGATTTAGCAGTTTCTTGTAATGCAACGGTTATTTATCCATCAAGCGTTGAAATTTATGGTAATTCTGACGATGGGCATTTTTTTGTAGAAAATGGCAATGGACAATTGAATTTAGCGAATTCTAGAGCTTGTTATACAGAATCAAAACGTACTTGTGAGGCTTTATGCCAATCGTATAAATCAGAACGTAATGTTACTGTGAAAATTGTTCGTTTGTGTCGCATCTTTGGTCCAACTATGTTGATGGCAGATACAAAAGCTTCTTCTCAATTTATTATCAAAGCTATCAATAGTGAAGATATTGTGTTGAAGAGTGAAGGCAACCAATATTTCTCATATATTTATGTTGCAGATGCAGTAGCTGCTATACTTTGTGTATTGCTTAAAGGCCAAGATGGAGAGGCATATAATATAAGTAATTTAGGAACAAATGTTCATCTTAAAGATTTTGCAAATCAATGTGCCTTGTATAATAATAGAAAGGTGCTTTTCGACTTGCCGTCTGAAGCAGAGAAAAAAGGATTCAGTATTGCTTCTACTGCTATCTTAGTAAATCATAAACTCTTATCTTTAGGTTTCGTTCCTTTATATAATTTACGTGAAGGGATTAAAAGAACGATAGAAATTCTTAAAACAAAATAATACATATACAAAAGTTCTTCCAGCAGGCAAGGGAACTCGTTTTCATGGACAAAAACAATTTTTAGAGTTCCATGGGAAAAGATGTGGGAACATTTGTATGAAACCGTCTCATCTGTTATACCGAAATCACAGATTGTTGTGGCCGGAGTTGATATAATGAGGGCATACTCGTAGTGAATCTGTAAAGATAGGGTACCGTGAATATATGAGAAGTTAATCACCGTTAGCCCGTATGGCTGTACTTATATAATATATTACCTTTGCATCCGTAATCAAAACAGTTTGATAATGGAAACAAGGGAATATTTCGAAAAAGTGATGCAGGACTACAACCAAAACCGTAAAGGTCGTAGCTTGCGCAAGTGTTATATTGGACTTCGTTCTGGAAGCTGCAGAGCGTTACTCTATAGATGCTACAGGTTTGCTGGCTGATTTCATCGAAAGTAATCCTATTGCCCATACGCTACATAATATGTATATTTATAAACAAGCAAATTGATATATATATTCACTTGCAAAATTTCATTAATTTATGAAGAAGCTAACACTGAAAAGAATTTGTAATGCTTTAGATAGACGATATAAACTTTGGATAAATATTCCGTTATATCGAAAAATGATGCCATTAAAGATTAAACGTATTCGCTCTAAAAAAGTTATTAAGGTCTTATTTGTTATTACAGAAGTAGGAGCTTGGAAAACGAAAGAGCTATATACAGCAATGGTTAAACATAAACGTTTCAGTCCTTTTATAGGTATCTCTGAATCATGTGAATTACCTAACGAAAAAAAAGAACTGATACATTTTTTGAAAAAAATAGATATTCCTTTTGTTAATTTAGACAAAGATACAAAAAAGGTATTTCATGATATTTCCCCAGACATTATATTCTATCAAAAACCCTATGAGGTTGTGTATAGAAAAGATATTCTGTTTTGGAATCATTTTAAATCTTTATTTTGTTATGTCTATTATGCCTTCCACTCGTCTGATGTTTCTTGGAGTGTAAATTTGCCTTTGTTCGATTATTCGTGGCAGCAATATTTTGAAAACACGTTAGCTGCATCCCCTCACCGTCTGTCGTTAATGCATGATAAAGGTAAGCAAGCTGTAGTTACAGGTCTTCCAATACAAGATCAGTTGTCTCAGCCAAAAGCCAAATATGTTGATCCTTGGAAAAAACAAGAACATTTAAAGAAAAGAATAATCTATGCTCCGCATCATACAATAGGGAATGAGCATTTGTCAGGTTTGGCATTGTCTTCTTTCTTGGAAAATGGAGAAATAATGCTTCAACTCATGCATAAATATGAAGATAAGGTTCAATGGGCATTTAAGCCCCATCCTTTATTGTATACCAAACTTATCAAAATATGGGGAAAGGAGAAAACAGATAGGTATTACGATGAGTGGCGAATTTCGGAGAATTCTCAATATGAGAATGGTGAGTACGATGCTTTGTTCAAGTATTCCGATGCGATGGTACACGATTGTTGCTCTTTTACAATAGAGTATCATTATACCAGGAATCCTGTAATGTTTTTACTACGTCAGCATGGAAGGGAGGTAACCTATAACGAGTTTGGTCAGAAAGCTTTTGATTTACATTATAAAGGGTATACAAAAGAAGATATAGAACAATTTATTCAGAATGTTATCAATGGTATAGACCCGTTGAAAGAGGAAAGAGAAACATTTTATAATGAACATCTACTTCCACCCCATGGTAAAACCGCTTGTGAAAATATCATCAATGCGATTCTTGGAGAAGCGGAATATAAAGATAAATAACTATGTTTCTACTATATATTATAATAATTATCTTGCTTTCGTCGGGGATGACCTTTTATAAGACAGGCTTCTATGAAGGATATATTGCCAAAGAACAATGCAACTGCTTGAAAGGCTTCTTTATTGTGGTAGTTTTCTGCAGACATATTGCACCATACCTTTCCGATGCGGGATATGATTTTTCTTTATTGGGAGATAACTTGTTCCGTCAAATAGATGAGAGGATAGGGCAGTTGCTCGTGGTGATGTTCCTTTTCTATTCTGGTTATGGCGTGATGGAGTCAATAAAGAAAAAAGGTAGTAACTACATTGACAGTATACCTAAGAGAAGATTGCTCGCGACATTGGCTAACTTTGATGTTGCGATATTGTTGTTCTTTTTGGTAAATCTTAGTTTAGGCATCCATTATGATACACAAGATATTTTGCTATCATTTACTGGGTGGGAATCTATAGGAAACAGTAATTGGTATATTTTTGTGATATTATGTTGTTATCTTTCCACTTATCTCACTTTTAAAGTTGTCCGAGGACAAAATAAAAATAGAAAGTTGATTTGTGGGGGTAATTTGTTGATAATTACATGCATATATGTGGTACTTGTTAAAAATAAGCAAAGTTATTGGTATGATACCATATTTTCGTACCCATTGGGTGGGTGTTTTTCGTTGTACAAGTCTGAACTAGAAGGAAAAGTGAGGAAACATTATCGATTGTGTTTGGCAGCTGTATTTTTGTTGTTCTTAATTCTATTTTTTGAACCATACGAGGTGATGTGTATAAGAGCCAATATGAGAGCGTGCCTTTTGGCTATAGCTATCGTGGTACTTTCAATGAAGGTGCAAGTGAGAAACCCGTCGTTGTCTTGGCTCGGCAAAAATCTTTTTCCTCTCTATATATATCAGCGAATAGGTATGATTATATTCAGTCGAATTAATGAGGGTGAATTTATCAAAGATTACCCATACCTATATATAGTTTTATGTGTAATGATAACTTTATTAATGGGGTATATGTATAAATATATTGAAATCAAAATATAAAATGAGTTCAGTAAAAGAAGATACTATAAAAAGTGTCAAGTGGACAGCGTTGGAGAAAATTTCAGTTCAGGGTATCCAATTTGTTCTCGGCTTGATAATGGCACGCCTGTTGACACCAGAAGATTATGGAACAGTCGGTATGCTTGCCATTTTTATAGCTATATCGACAACTTTCATTGATAGTGGCTTTTCAAATGCTTTGATAAGAAAGATTGATAGAACGGAGGCTGACTATTGTACTGTCTTTTATTTTAATATCGTAATAGCCATATTTTGCTATGCTATATTGTTTATATCGGCGCCATGGGTAGCAGACTTCTTTCATATACCACTTCTATGTGCCATCCTCAGGGTTCAGTCATTGTCTCTGATTCTGAATTCCCTAATGGCAGTACAGGTGGCACGCTTGACAATAGACTTGAATTTTAAGGCATTGGCGCAACGTAATGTATTTGCATCATTGTTGTCTGGTTTCATCGGTGTTGCGCTAGCTTATTTTGGGTGTGGCGTATGGGCACTTGTTATGCAGACTCTTATAAATTCAGCCATCAGCTTGGTATTTATTTGGATTTATTGCAAATGGATTCCTCGTCAGAAGTTCAGTAAAGAATCTTTCGGCTATTTATGGGGATATGGTAGTAAACTGATGGCTTCGGGGCTCTTGAATACAGTTTATACAAATCTGACGACATTGGTTATAGGGCGTAATTTCTCTTCTAGAGACTTGGGTATGTATTCACGTGGTACACAGTTGGCGTCATATCCTGCAACTATGATAAATGATGTGTTGGGAAAAGTTACATTTCCGATTCTTACTAAGATACAAAATGACGATGAACGTTTGATTTATGTTTATCGCAAATATATCTGTATAACATCAATGTTCATATTCTTTGGTTGTATTCTTGTGGCAGCAATAGCAAAGCCATTAGTTTTACTCCTGCTTACGGCTAAGTGGGCTGAGAGTATTATCTATCTACAAATATTTTGTTTTGCTATCATGTTTGATCATATATGCAGAATAAATCTGAATTTGCTAGAGGTTAAAGGACGTAGTGATCTTTTTTTCCGTTTGGAAGTAATCAAGAAAGTCATTTCGATAACTATTCTTTTTGCTTCGATACCTTTTGGTGTTATAGGAATATGCATATCAAAAGTTATCTATACTCAGATTGCTGTATTTATTAATACGTATTATACCGGCAAGTTATTTAATCTTGGGTATGTGGTCCAGATTAAGGATTTTAGTGGATTCTTTATAAAATCAATTTCGGCTTGTTTGCCAGCATACCTCATAACATATTTTGAACTGCCAGCAGTCATGTCAATCTCTATAGGTCTTGTGTTGTCTATATTTATTTACTGGCTGATGCTCAGAAAAAATACCTATATGCAAGAGGTTTTAAGTATTATAAGGAAAAGATAAAATAAAAATGATATGAATCCCAAAATAAGTGTGATAGTTCCAGTATATAATGCTGATAAATATCTTCTTCGTTTTATAGACAGCATTCATGTCAAGGCTTTCACGGTTTTTGAACTACTTCCGATATAAGAAGTGAGTAAGGATAAGTCGGGGAGAAATGATAGGATAAATATAAAACTTTTGCTATTTATTGTTAGTCAGAGCAGATTAGTCAATTTCAAACTCGTAATTTTTAAAAGGTAAAACGTAATGACTATGATTTCAATATTAGTTCCTGTGTATAAATCTGAGAATTTTATAGCACAATGCTGTGAGTCTTTGTTCTCACAATCTTTAGACGATTTGGAGTTTATCTTTGTGAATGATTGCACGCCAGATGATAGTGTAAAGATCATTGAAGATAGTTTGGAGAGATATCCAAATCGTAAGAAACAAACAAGAATTTTAAATTTTGAAAACAACAAAGGTGTGGCTTATGTTAGAAACACATTATTACACGAAGCAAAAGGAAAATACTTGCTTTTTGTTGATAGTGATGATTGGATAGAGCCAAAAACGGCCGAATTGCTATTTGAACAGGCAGAACGTAATGCGGCAGATTTGGTATCTTTCAATTTTTTTTGTGAAAATGCAAATAGAAAGACCATCCGAAAATTTCATTATCACAATGTGGCAGAATGCTTGAAAGATGTCGTTAGGAGTAACTGGGGCGTAGTATGGAGGTTCTTATTTAGACGAGATGTAGTGGAAAGCAATGGCATATCCTTTCCTGTAGGTTTGCAAGGTGGTGAGGATTATGTCTTTTGCGTAAAGTATATATCTTGCGTCAAAAAGATAGTATCATTGCATGATTATTTATACCATTACGTGACATTTAATTCCAATTCTTTAATTACAACTCAGACTTTAAGAAACTTGATTCAACAATATGAAGCAACGGAAATAGTGGAAGACTACTTGCTTCAAAGTGCTAGGTTGGAAGAGTTCAGTACAGCTTTAAACATTCGAAAGTATCATATAAAATCTGGAATAGAAGGTTGCTTGGACAAGAAATGGGGGAATTTGCATGTTGCTTCATTTTGGAATTCTATCCGGAAAATGAAACAGAAGTTAAATACTCTTGTATATTTATTTAAAATAAAATGAAAAATCAGCGCATAAGGTATCCTAGAATTCTTCTTTGGGGAATATTCGCCTATCTCATTATAACAAACAATGTATTGTCAATGATGGGATGTGCCGCCTTAATGGGCACGAATCCTATATTCAAGTTGGGACTTGGGCAAGTTTTGCTTTTGGTGGCATTCTTTGCCTATTTTAAATTCTTGAAAATAGACAACGGAGAAAAATGTATGTTCACAGTCATTGGCATAATGCTATTTGTTAATATGGTGATAAAGGGCGAATATCAAATAACGAATTATGTTTCAGCTATCATTTTCCCAGTCTGTCTATCATGTTTGTTAGGAACATATAGAGATGATGAGAGAGTAAGAAGCAAAATACAGAAAATGATATTGTTTTTTTTCTATATAGAATGTGGTATGGCCGTGATAGAAAGAATATTGAAAGTGCATTTTCTTGGTGAAATAGGCGATGACGCAATATCTTTTATGGAAAGTTATGAGTTCAGAAGTCAAGCCTTATGGGGACATCCTCTTTCTAATTCAAGTTTGATGACATATTTACTTGTCTTTATTTTACAAAACGATGAATTCTCTGTAAAAAAGAAAAATATACTATGGGGTATAGGAATGTTGGCTTTGCTATGTTTCAATTCAAGACTGTCTATAGTCTGTTCTGCTGTTTTATATGTTTTGATTAATTATAGAGAGTTATTTCACTCTAAGCATAAAAAGAGTATTTTGTTTTTTATGTGCTTGCTTGTCGCAGGTTTCTTTTATGCCCTATTCTATACCCCATTGGGTGGTCGTTTGTTAAATATGGGGTTATATGGAGATGACAGTAGCTCTTTGGCACGAACGCAGATTTTCGACATTTTTCATGGTCTCGACTTAAAGAAGTTTATGTTTATAGGTGTACCATATGCTCAAATTGAAGTAATACAAAGAATGGCAGGTTTAGGTTATCTTATCATAGAAAATCCTTGGATTATCTTTATTTTCCGATATGGCATTATACAAACGATAGCAATGATAGTTTTCTTTGTACCTTTATTTAGAAAATGGCTACTCCCTTATGGAGTAAAGAATGCACTGATAGTATCAGCTTTTTTTGTAGCAATCATTTCGTCTTCCAATTCGCTTGCCATTGGAAGTACGTCAATAGCTCAATTATTCTTATTCGCTTATGCATTTAAAAAACATACAAAATAAAAAATATATGATACCAAAAATTATTCATTATTGTTGGCTGAGTGATGAGCCAATACCGCAGAATCTTCAGAAGTATATAGAAGGTTGGAAGAAATTAATGCCTGATTATCAATTCAAAAAATGGGATAAGAAGGCTTTTGATATTCATAGTGTAAAATGGGTGGAAGATGCTTATAATAATCGCAAGTGGGCTTTTGCCGCTGATTATATCCGAGCCTATGCCCTTTATACAGAAGGTGGCTTCTATTTGGACTCTGATGTCTTGATGCAACAAAGATTGGATAAATATCTTAATGCAGGTTTTGTCTCTTCTGTCGAGTATAATCCTAGTTGCAGAGATGAGATTATACGTAATACGGATGAGAATGGGATAAGAAAAAAACAAATTCCTTATTTTGGAGGATTGGGGATTCAGGCAGCAATCATTGGTAGTGAAAAAAGACATGTGTTTCCAAAAGAACTATTAGATTACTATCATACACACTCCTTTATAAATGAAGATAATACATTCAATCAGTTACCTGCTCCTGTGATTTATGGCTTGTTGTTGGAGAAGTATGGTTTTAGATATAAGGATGTAAATCAAAAACTAGACCATGACATAATGATTTATAATTCTTCAGTTTTTGCTGGATTTCAAACTTGTACGTTTTTTAGTGTAGGAATTCATATGTGTGCAGGTTCCTGGGTGGAAAAAAAATCAGAAAATTCTGTTATGGCAAAAATAAAGAAAAATTTGTTCATAAGAAAAATTTTAAATCCGTTAGTAAAATTAATTCAGAGTATTCATGATTCTAAAAGAACTATTTAATTGGGCTTTCATCTGTGGAGATTGGCAGATAGCCTATAGAAAACGTACGAAAAAATCGGACTTTTATGAAGATTGTTTTATTAAAATTCCTAACACAGATAGATATTGGTTTGCTGATCCTATGTTGTTCGCAGATAATGGAATTACATATCTTTTTGTGGAAGCTTTTGATAAAAAGACATGTAAGGGAAATATCGGATTCTTTACAATACAGAACAATAAGGTCTCTGATTTCGAATTGCTGATAGACAACAATTTTCATATGTCATATCCAATGGTTTGGAGAAGTGAGCAAAATGAATATTTCATGATTCCTGAATCCGAGGAGAATGGAACGGTTGATTTGTATCAGTCTGAGGTCTTTCCGAGAAGATGGAAACGACTAAAAACATTAGTAGCTGGAGTTCATTATGCAGACACAACTCTTTTGGATTTGAATGGCAAGAAATACCTATTCACCTACCATGATAAAAAAGTGTCATGGGAATTGTTGATTTATGAATTTGATGCCAAATCAAAATCCGTAAGTTTGATTCAAACATTGAGTTATGATAAGAATGTTTGTCGCCCTGCGGGTAAATTCTTTATTGATGAGAAGGGGCGCTTATGTCGTCCCGTACAAAATTGTCAGAAAGGTTATGGCAATGGTATATTCATCTATGAAGTGAAGTTTGATGGAGAAAAATTTTCTGAGCAGGTCATTTCTGAATTTGATAACAGTAAGATTAAGATTGATGGAGTCTGTGGTGTTGATAATTTTCATACCTGTACTATGACAGATGAGTATGAGATCATAGATTTTATTCATCTTAAATTTAATCTTTTTAAAAAGTTTTTCTGGCAAATACGCAAGTATAAAAGATGGAAGCGCCATCACTAAAAGCGTGTATTCTATATCTTGATTACATTAATGTTCTGGGTTTATGATAAAAAACGTAAAAGTTAAGGTGTTTTTGCAGAACACTGTATTCTCTGCCTTTTCTTGGCTGAATCAACGAAAGAAGCATGACAAGAAGAAAATCATGCTATATTCTAATATGGGATTTCGTGATAATGTGAAGGCTTTATATGATTATTTGATAGAGAATGGGTATAATCAAAAGTATCAAATCGTATGTAGTACTAATGATTATAATAAATTTTTAAGTCATGTTCCTTCTAATGTAAAATTCATTAGTAATGTTCGAGGGATAAAAGAATTCTTTTCTTCAGGATTTGTCTATTATTGTTTTGGCAAACTTCCAATTTTTCATGGTAAAGACCAAAAGGTAGTTCAGATGTGGCATGGTAGTGCTTTTAAAGCACCTGATGAAGGAATGTTGAAAGGTCATTCGTTTGATAAGCCTTACTATACGAATGTTTTTTCATCCTCCAAGCATTTTGCACCTATTTTTAGTTATTGTTTCTCTATGCCAATAGGGCAAGTAACAATATGTGGCCAGCCTAGGTGTGATGCTTTATATAAGGGTAATCCACACTATGATTTTGGTAACTATCTTAAATTGGTATTATGGGCTCCTACTTTTAGAAAATCCTCTGTTACGGGTTATAGTGATTCAAATACAAGTAATAGGCTTGTTCCTGTATTGGATTCTAAAGATTTTGGCGAAATAAATGAGAAGCTTCGAGATTTAGGGGTCAAGGTTGTGGTAAAACTTCATCCTCTTCAGGATTTAGACCAATATAAGACAATGGATTTAGACCATTTCGTGTTGCTAAGTCACCAGGAATTTGTGAGAAGAAAGATGGATTTATATAAGTTCATGGCGCAGTCAGATGCTCTTATAACTGATTATTCTTCTATCTTTATCGATTATCTGTTGCTTGACAGACCTATAGCATTTACAGAAGATGACATGGATGACTATACTCGTGGATTTGTTTTTGATAATCCAAAATCTTATCAACCTGGTTTTAGAATAAAAACAAAAGAGGATTTCTTAGCTTTTGCTGAGAGTTTAGTAAATGGTGTTGATGATTATAAAAGTGAGCGAAAAAGAGTAATGGCTCTAGCAAATGATTACCATGATGGCAAGTTTTGTAAAAGAGCTCTCGAATGTGTAGGTATTTACTTGTAAAAAATATATTTAGTAATATAGCAGTGATCATTTCTGGTGGCTCTGGTACTCGAAAGAATACTAAGATCCGACCTAACCAATTTCTTGAATTGAATGGTAAACCAATACTGATTTTGTTACAGAAGATAAGCAGGGATATGTTAATCCTTTGAGTGCAAGAAGTAGTTAGCCTTCAACAACGAAAGTTAAGATGAAAACAGATAAGCAGGAATCTTTGGGATGGACACCAAGATATGATTTGAAACATATGTTTGAACGTTTAATCGAAAGTCTAAAATAATAATGAAAAGAATACTAGTCATAATAACAACAGCTTTTACTGCTACTGGAGGTTTGGCATCTGTAATGTTAAACTATTATAGAAGTCTTGATAAGAAAGGGCTTCAAATAGATTTTGCATCAACTAATACCATTACTCCAGCCTTGAATGACGAACTTCAAAAAAATGGTAGCAAATATTATCAGCTTCCCAAAAGAAAAAATATCATTGAATATTGGAAGGCGGTTAAGTGTTTGTCGAGAAATTATGATGTTGTTCATTTACATGCCAACAGTTCTACGGCTGTTATTGAACTTTCTGCAGCAAAAGCGGCGGGGGTGGTTAAGAGAATTCATCATAATCATACTAGCAAAACTCAACATCCGGTAATTAATGCTTTGCTACATCCTTTTTTTATGTATTCTTATACCGATGCTATTGCTTGTTCTTTATTGGCTGGAGACTGGCTGTTTGGAAAGAATAACTATAAGATTTTGAGAAATGCAATAAATATTGCTAAGTTTGAATATAATAATGATGCACGTGTACTTATAAGAAATGAGTTTGGCATAAAAGAAGAGGATTTTGTTGTTGGGCATATAGGCAAATTCATGGATGCAAAGAATCATGAGTTCTTAATAAAGGTATTTGCTGAATATCATTTGAAGCATTCTAATTCTAAATTGCTTCTTGTTGGTGATGGCGAATGGCGTTCTAAAGTTGAAACATGGGTTGCTGATAGTGGCTGTGCTGATTCTATAATTCTAGCAGGTTTACGTTCTGATATTCCTGCAATTGTTCAAGCCATGGATATTTTTGTATTTCCTTCTATATATGAAGGGATGCCATTAACAGTGCTTGAGGCTCAGGCTTCTGGTCTTCCATGTTTGATTTCATCTAATGTGACTAGTGATGTTAATATTGGTCAAGATGTAAAGATGAAGGATTTGGCGGATGGGGTTAAGGATTGGGCAGACTCAATAGATTCTTTTGATTATGCATTAAGTCGTGAGGTAAGATGCCATAATAATTATGAGTTAATTACCAAAGCTGGGTATAACATAGAGAATGAAGCAAATGAATTGCTGAAGATTTATAATAGTTAGATCTGCAAAAGATAATGAGCATATTGGTAGATAAGATATTATCAACAGAAAACTATTCTATCAATCAGATATTTGTAACAAAGGGAAAGGTTTATACTTACCTCAATCCAGTATCTTATCTTACAGCTCTGGATAATAAGGAACTGTTTGTTAAGATGGATGGTATATTTGCCGATGGTGGCTTGTTGGTGAAAGCCATCAAATGGGTTTATGGTAAGCAGGTGATCCGAAGAAGTTTTGATATGACTTCGATGGCACCGGAGTTGTTCTCGTATGCAGAGGAGCATGGAAATGGATGATGAGGCAAAGCATATCGTTAAATTGAATTCAGATTTCTTGATAGTTGGAATGGGAGCTTTGATGCAAGAGAAGTTCCTGCTAAAGGTGAAGAATGCCGGTTATCAGGGTGTCGGATTTACCAGTGGTGGCTTCATCCATCAGATTTCCAGGAATGAGATAGATTACTATCCTGCATGGGTGGATAAGACGAATCTTCGCTTTGTTTATCGAATGTGGAAAGAGCCTCATACCCGTAAGCGTTATGTGATGGCAGGCTTGCTGTTTCCTGCAAGATTTATCGCAGAAAAAATCTTCGGATAGTATTCGCTTTGTTGAATATAGAATCGAAAAACATCATTATAGCTAAAAATGGAAGGTAACAAAGAAAAAGTAATTTAATAATTCAATATGAAAAAGTTAGCTTATACATTAATTTTATTATGTTTTCTAATTCAGATTTTCCTTATAGTTTCTTTCGGGGATTATAAGCAATTATCTGATTATGGTGAGTATATAACATTAGCTCAGGACTGCATTGCACGTGGTAATTGGTATCCTGATTCGGCTAATATGCACGATAGTTACATTTTTGCACCAGGTTTGATAAACTATTTCATCTTGCAAATGAAGTTGTTTGGAACCATGTCTGTAAACTTGTGGTTAAATCTTATGCTAAATCTTGGTATTATTTATTTTGTCTATAGCATATCTAACAAATTATTTAATAAGACTACTGCTTATATTTCTGTAATTGCATACTCTTTGTTGTATTCAACATGGTGGGTTGTAATACCGGCAGGTACAGAAGTTCCTTTTTTGTTTTTGTCATTATTGGGACTTTGGGCTGTTGTAAATCAAAAGAATATTGGTTATATTTTCTTGGCAGGAGTTGCTTTTGGATTGGCCAATTGGATTCGGCCTCTGGTAGTTATATTCCTCATTACGGCTCTTGTCATGATGTATATGAACAAGGTTAAAATAAGCAAGTATATTTCTTTGGCAGTTGGATTTGTCTTGGTGTTGAGCCTTATAGGAACGGCTTCATACAAATCGGCTAATCGAGTTATATTGCAGTCTTCTACATCAGGTGTAAATCTTGCCTACACTTCTAATGATAAGGCATATGGAGGAGTTGCTTCTTCTCTCTTAAGTGACACAACAAATCTGTGTTATATCAAGAATGCAAATTCATATACTTATGCACAAAAGGATTCTATATGGAAAGCTAGGTCTATAGAATGGATAAAAGATCATCCTATAAAATTCGCTGGTTTATATGCCATCAAGATTCCTGGCTTATTTGCAGAAGACACTTGGCCAGATAGGGCTGTCTTACCGGGAGCAGGTTTTATAGACAAGTTTGCGCATGGACAAATCTCATTACCCGAATTTATAGGAAGAGTACTTTTATTGGTATCTAAAAGTATTGTTTTCTATATTATATGCATAGTCTTTCTTATTGGGCTATGGACTAAGCGAAAGGAAATTCTGTCATCCAAGGGTGTTATATTGATTCCTGTTATTCTGGGTATCACTATAACTTGCATTTTTTCAGTTTCACCAAGGTATCACTATCCGTTCTTATTCGCAATGGTAATATGGGCGGCTTATGCATTTGAATGTTATTTAAGAAAGAAAGGAGTTCTGAAATGAAAAACTTAATCTTGCTTCTTCGCCCTCAGCAATGGGTAAAGAATACATTTATCTTCTTGCCTTTGTTCTTTCATGGGGATTTAGCAAATGTCCAGATGTTGATAAATGCAGTAATTGCATTCTTTTGTTATAGCTTTGCGGCTAGTAGCATATATTGCTTTAATGATATATATGATGTAGCCGCTGATAGAAAGCATCCTAAGAAATGTAAGCGTCCTATTGCATCTGGTGCTGTTAGTATTCCGCAAGCTTATGGATTAATGGCGTTGATGCTATTTCTTTCTTTAAATCTTGCGTTTTGGACTCTTGGAAATTCCAGTATACAGGTGATTGGTGTTATTTGTTTCTATTATCTGATGAATATAGCCTATTGTGTAAAACTTAAGCAAATAGCCTTAGTAGATGTTTTCATCATAGCAATTGGTTTTGTCCTTCGTGTTATTTTAGGAGGTATTGTCAATGATATCATTCTCTCTCATTGGATAGTCCTAATGACTTTCTTGTTAGCATTGTTCCTTGCTTTCGCCAAGAGAAGAGATGATGTTGTATTGTATCAAGAAACGGGAGTGTTGCCAAGAAAGAATGTCAACCGCTATAACTTGGACTTCATGAATCAGGCATTGACCATTGTTTCGGCAGTTACTTTGGTTGCTTATGTAATGTATACTGTTTCGGATGATGTTATGAAGCAGTTTAATTCTCATTATATTTACCTTACTACAGTGTTTGTATTGGCAGGTATCTTGAGATACTTGCAGATTACAATCGTAGATGTTAAAAGTGGAAGTCCGACCAAGGTGCTGATGAAAGACAGATTTGTTCAGTTGTGTATTGTTGGTTGGGTTCTTTCTTTCTTGATATTGATATATCTGTAAAGCTATGGTATGAGAGATTCAATTAATAGTTGTATAGAGATTAGTATGCAAATATATAACAGTAAGAGTTTCTTTATCTTCTACAGAAATATGAACTAATTTTATATATGTACACTGATATTCAAATCATAATCATGGCCGGCGGCGTAGGCAGCCGCTTCTGACCAATGTCAACCCCCGATTACCCAAAGCAGTTCATAGATGTGATGGGTGTCGGCCGTTCCCTCATTCAATTGACAGTAGATAGATTGAAGCCAATCTGCCCTGTCGAGAACATGTGGGTAGTGACAAACGAAAAATATATCAGCATTGTCAAGGAGCAAATCCCTGACATGCCAGTAGATAACATATTAGCAGAGCCGGAGGCTCGCAATACCGCTCCATGTATTGCTTATGCCTGCTGGAAGATCCAGAAGAAGCATCCTGATGCCAACATCGTGGTGACACCATCCGATGCCCTGGTCATCAATACCTCGGAGTATCAGCGAGTGCTCAGCAAGGCATTGAGCTATACTTCCGATAAGAACGCCATCGTTACCATCGGTATTAAGCCAAGCCGCCCTGAAACAGGCTATGGCTATATTGCCGCAGCAGAGCCAACATCCGTAGATGAAATCTACAAGGTTGAGGCTTTCAAGGAAAAGCCAAACCTGGAGACAGCCGAGCAATATCTTGCCGCTGGCAATTACTATTGGAATGCCGGAATCTTCGTATGGAACATCGATACCATCAGCAAGGCAATCCGCACCTTCCAGCCAAACCTTGCCAGCATCATGGACGAGATGGCACCTTCTTTCTATACCGAACAGGAGAAAGAGGTAGTCGGCAAACTCTTCCCAACCTGCGAGAAGATAAGCATTGACTATGCCGTGATGGAGAAGTCTAAGGAAATCTATACCTTACCTGCCGAGTTCGGTTGGAGCGACTTAGGCAGCTGGGGTAGCCTCCGTACCTTGCTTCCACAGGACGAGGATGGCAATGCCAAGGTAGGCAAGGACATCCGCTTGTATGAATGCAAGAACTGCGTGGTTCATGCAGCCGATGAAAGCAAGGTGGTAGTTCAAGGATTGGATGGCTATATCGTAGCCGAGAAGCACGGACAATTGCTTGTTTGCTCTTTGAAAGAGGAACAGAGAATTAAAGAATTTGGGGAATAAGATAATTACAGATCTTTTATGGAATAGTTGGAGAGCTTCTTATTTTCGAAAAATGAACATATAAGACTTTAATTATATTGACAAATTTACAGTATGAAATTTGGTGATTTGAAAACTTCTTATGCGGTATGCATGCTTAGCTGTGGGGAATGTAGTAAAGGTTCAGGCTTCTTCGTCAAATATCAAGATAGAAATTATTTGGTAACAGACTATCATGTTGTATATGATAAGGACAAGGATCGATTTTATGGTGCAAATGTAACTGTTACAGCGACTATACAAAATGATACTTTTGAAAGCTCTGTTGTTTTTAATATGAATTTTGATGAAAATCGTGATAGAATAATATATTCTGAGAAAACCGATTTGTGGGCCGTTGAGTTGAATGGCGCTAATATGCAGAATCAACATGGACAAAGACCTATTCATATTGATCAGTTGAGCTATTTTGATGTTCAAAATGAGGAAATTCAAGAGAGATGGTGCCGTACTGTTTGCATCTATGGGTATCCTACGTCTTTGATGCCAGAGGCTCCATTTGAGATAAAGCCATTCTTTGCAAAAGGGGTTGTAAGTTCTTATGATACAGAAACTGGGCAGTTTGTTACGGACATTCCTGTGTACTATGGTAATAGTGGCTGTCCTGTTATTTTTGTAAATAATGATAATGAAGTCCATTTGATTGGTGTTGTTCAAAAGTTAATTCCTTTCAAGCTTGATTGGAAAAACAAGTATGAGACAAGTTTTATTCGTATGGATTGGCATAACTCTGGTTATTCAATTTGTATGGGAGTAAACAAATTATTAGAATTATTAGAAAGTGTATAAGCAACTATGATACCATTTAATCGAAATCCTCATTTTGTCACTCGTTTAAATCCTAAGTTTAATTCGAGAATAAACCCTAATTACAATTCTCTTATAAACCCAAGATTTAATTCTGCAATTAATCCTCGGTATAATTCTGCAATTAATCCACGTTTTAATTCAAAAATCAATCCGGAGTTTAATCGAAGTATTAATGTATTCCAAAATAGTGCTATTAATCCGAACATTAATCATAGGTTGAACCCCCAGTTTAATTCGCGAATTAATCCCTATGCCATTCCGAATTTTAGTTTCCCTGTTATATATGATTTTAGCAATGAAATGAAAGGGATGCTGATAAGTTTGGAATCTGTAAATGGCTTTCTTGTCTATGATGAAAAACTCGTTCTCGTATCTTATGCGATTTCTAATGGAGAAGATGGCTATAATTTGTTTAATAAAGAATCGAATTGGACAGGGTATTTGGTTAAGACTGATATTGGCTATAATCAGTATACATTAGGTGATATTTGGTCGAAATTTATAGTGGTGTAAAGATTTAAACGTATTAGTTATGAAAGTTGCAATTATTCAATTATCAGACATTCATTTTTCTAATGAGAAAGATTTGATATGTTCTAGACATGAAGCATTTTGTCGCTCATGTAAATATCTTATCAATGAATGCTCAAAAGTTATTTTTGTGATAAGTGGTGATATTGCTAATTATGGAACTGAAGAACAATATGATTTGGCATATCATTGGTTGAAAAACTGTGAGATTTTTTGGAAGAAAGAATCTAGAATTCTACAGTCCTTTGATTATGTTGTAGTGCCAGGGAATCACGATTGTATGCTTTCTGATAGCAATCCTATTAGAGATTTGGTAATTAAGGAGATTCTCAAAAAAGATATCACTTCTGAGGACAAATATGTAGATCAGAGTCTGGATGTTCAAAGGCCATTTTGGGACTTTTACAAGAGACTTACTGGTTCTGAGATTTTTCCTGCAGTTTCATGGCAAGTAAACATAAGAATAAAGCTGGATTTAAATCTCTGTTTTCATTGCTACAATACGGCATTGCTTTCTCAGTTACATGAAGAACCAGGTAAATTGATGATACCAGAAAACTATTTCTTGGATACTAAAGATACAGAAAATCAAGTTATAGTTTCTGTATTCCATCATAATACAGGCTGGCTTACTGCTGCAACAAACAACAATAACAAGAAAATGTTTGAAGAGCATTTGTACAAGACTTCCAGTATTGTGATGTGCGGACATGAACATCACCAAAAGAATATCGTTGTATCTGATTTGGAGAATTTTAAAGAATTGATATATCTAGAAAGTCCTGCATTGCAAGAAGGAAAGAAATCAGAGTATGACTTGCTTTTACTTGATACAGATTTAGAAACTCTGACAAATCATCATTTTTACTTTAATGATGATTGTTACGAAGAATCTGTGTCAAATCCAAGGGTTTTGCCAAAGAGACAGATTGGAATAGGATTAAAGCCTGAATGGGTAAAATCATTATCTCAAATTTCAATACCTCTTAAACATGCAAGAAAGAATGACTTGACACTACAAGATATTTTTATATATCCGGATTTGGAGCCATTAGATGGTTTTGAGAATCGTTATGAGCAGTATATGGATAGTGAGCAAATTATATCTAATATAGATTCTACTAAGGTGCTGATTTTGGAAGGTGACAACCAGTCTGGTAAAACGTCTCTTTTAAATATGCTTTACCTTAGTTATTATAGAAAAGGTATATATCCGATTTTGTTGCAAGGAAAGGACTTGAAACGTCCTGATTTAGCTTCCTATGTAAAGAAAGAATACAAGAGACAGTATTTATCTAATGATTATTCCTTTGAAAAATATTTCCAACTTGATAAAGATAAAAGAGTATTACTGATAGACAATTTTGATGGCTCAGAATTAAATAATGCAGGTAAGTCTGCTTTATTGGACAATGCATTAAACAACTTTGATAAAGTCATAGCAATAAATGGTCAGCAGCTTAATATTAAAAGTATGTTGATTCATACTTCCAATGAAAAAGATATTAAGCGCTATCGTATTGTATCTTTGGGATATAAGAAAAGGAATATGCTTATAGATAAATGGGTGAGATTGGGATTGGATGAGTATACCCTAGATCAAAAAGCCATATTTGACCAAGTAAAGCTGACTTTTGATCAACTAAATGGGCTTTTGGGGCAGCAACTGATTCCATCTTATCCTGTTTTTATTCTGTCGTTGTTACAAGGTTTAAATGCCTCTATTGATTTTGATGTGTCAAAAACATCTTATGGCTTTTGTTACAGCTCGTTGATAATGGCTTCTTTAATAAAGACGGGAACTGAGAGAAATAAGGTTAGTGGTGTATTAAAATATCTTGCTGATTTTGCTTTCTTCTTTTATAAATCTACGCCAAATGCAAAATGCTTTTCCAAGAAGGCTTTCTTTGATTTTTGGATACAATATGATAAAGAGTATAATCCTCCCTTCACTGCAACTGAATTGTTGCGTAGACTGTTGGAGGCTGATCTGTTACGCAAGTTAGATAGCGAAAGTTTTACTTTTTCTTATAAATATATATTCTATTTTTTGGTGGCTCAAAAAATCTCGGAACTTGTAAATTCTGGGGAAGATGATGGAATTGTAAAACGATTATGTGAAAATCTACACAAGGAAAGAGAGGCAAATATTCTCATATTCTTGGTTTATCATAATGGAGTTGATAAACAGATGGATGAATTGAAGTTTGCTAGTTGGTTACCATTTGAGGATTATGAACCTATAACTTTAAATAAAGAGGACCCTTTGTTCATAGACCTAAATGATATCGTGGATAACATTAAGGCTAAGGTGTTGCGCAATGATGTTGATCCTTTGGAAGAACGCCAAAAACAATTAGAATCCAAGGACAAAATTGCTAGAAGTGATACCAAGCCTAGCTTGCCTACGGAAACGGACTTTGAGCAAAATAAGGATTTAAGAGACATCAATAATACATTTAAGATAATTAAAATATTGGGGCAGATCGTTAAAAATCAGAAGGAGACAATGAAAAAGGACGATTTGAATCAATTAATTGAAGTTTCATATAATGTATGTTTCCGTTCGATTGCTTTTTTCAACAAGATGGTGGATGATTGCAAGGGAGATATTGTATCCTATTTTACAGAACAAAATAAGGAAAAAGGAAAACTGGATTCTAAAGAGATTAAAGATAGAGTTTGGAAATTCTTACATATGATGCTATATCGTCAATGCTTGATGGCGTTTGGAAGTTTGTCGCATGCTATAGGTACGAATGATATGGAAGGTATATATGACGATATTGCAGACAAGATAGGTTCTCCAGCAGCTAAAATCATAACTTTTACCATAAAGACGATTTATGGTAAAATGAGATTGGCAGATTTGCAGGATATTGTAAATGAATATAAGGATAATCCTGTTGTCCTTGAAATTATAAAGGCACGTGTTATCAGTTATGTGTATAATAATTATGTTGATTTTAGTACAAGACAAAAAATCGGTCAGCTTTGTAAATTGAGGTTGGTTGATAATACGGGTATAAATCAGAAAAAGTTATACAATAGAGACTAGTTTATATGGAATTTATTAAAGTATTAAATATAGATATTCTGAACATAACTCGTCAAGAACTCTTGGAGAACCTGAAGGAGGGTGTTCTTGTGACTCTTAATCTTGATCATCTGATTAAACTTCAGAAGAACAAGGAGTTTTTATGATGTGTATCAAAAGTCGGAATGGGTGTGTGACAGCAAGATACTCTACCTGTTCGGTAAGTTGTTGAAGACTCCAATCAAGGAAGCAATTCCTGGTTCCAGCTTCTTCACCTCTTATTATATGTATCATAAGAATGATGCAGACTGCAAGATCTTCTTGCTTGGTGCCAAGGAGGGTATTGCAACCAAGGCTATGGAACGTATCAATGAGAAGGTAGGTCGCCAGATGGTGGTTGGTGCTCATTCTCCTTCCTTTGGCTTCGAGAAGCATGAGGATGAATGTGAGGAGCTGGTTCACATCGTGAACGAGAGTGGTGCTAACGTGCTGCTCGTTGGTGTGGGTGTGCCTAAGCAGGAGAAGTGGATTATGAAGTATCGTGATAAGATGCCTGGAGTAAAGGTGTTCATGGCTCTGGGTGCTACCATTGACTTTGAAGCTGGAACATTGAAACGTGCGCCTAAGATTTGGCAGAAAATCGGTATGGAGTGGCTGTATCGTTGCATGAAGGAGCCAAAGCGCCTCTTCAAGCGTTACTTCGTGGATGATATGCAGTTCTTCTATTACTTCGGTAAGCAGCTCTTGGGAATATATAAGGACCCGTTTATATGACGATAGCGGTGTATCGGTACCAGGCGTAGTGGTACAATCTTCCGAAGCTGTTATTCGGATGGCTGCGGTATGCGTATTAAATAATTTTTCGATTATGTCTTTATTGTAAGTTATCCTCTTTTTCAATGAGTGATGTTTCATATGGAGTGTTTTAATCTAATATATAGACTTTTAGTACTGTTTAGTATAACCTTGGCTCTTATTGGTATATGGCAAAGCTGGGATAAGTTCTATCTATTCTTGTTGCTATTTACTACCTGCTTGTTCCTATGTGGACGATGGGTAAGAGACATGTATTCTAAGTTCGTGTTTTGTTGCCTATGGATGAGAGGAAGGATTGTGACTTCCTAGTACCGCTATCGTATAGGTATATTAATCATATAAAGACGATAAGAGTTCTTACTAGTCTATAAGCAAAACTAATAATATTACAATGACATACAATTACCGAAAAATAAGACTACTTGGCTTGACCATAAAAGAAGGGTGTAATCCTAAGCTGACAAAAACGTTGGCTACTGGTTACTATCCTTTTTACACAGATGAACTCAGCGATGCTTTCTTCCTGCGGAATGTCAGCGTCACTGCTATCGTGGGCATGAATGGTGCTGGCAAATCATCTCTACTAGAGTTGATGTTTCGCATGATAAACAACTTTAGTGCCTGTTTGGTCGGGAATACAATCAGCCGTAATGGAGCTGATGAAATCTATTTTATTCCTGGCATTCAGGCTACTCTTGATTACGAAATAAGAGGCATGAAGGGTACATTGATTTGTGATGATGGAATTGTGGCATTGGTTTATGGTGATAAGAAATTCTTTTTGTCTGATCCTGACTTGACGATGATAGATGAATATCGGGATTTCGAAGTTTGCTACAAGCCCAAAACTGCAAAGAGAAGCGAGATTGCAAGTTGCTTTTTCTACACCATCGTCATGAATTATGCCTTACAAGCTTATAATTCTCTGGACTATCAAGACGAAAAGGCAGAGCATTATCAAACAGACCATCTAATTGGGGCAAGTTCGAATGGCAACTGGATGAACAGCATGTTCCATAAGAATGATGGATATGCTTCGCCTATTGTCTTAAATCCATACAGAGATCAAGGTGTTATTGATATGAAGACGGAGACAGCTTTGACCAAAGACAGGCTTGCAGGTATTCTTGTTGAGGCAAAGAGAAAAAATCGAGAATTCATAGATGGCTATCAACTTCTGCGCATTGTTTATGCGTTTAATCCATATAGAGTGATTGCTAAGCTGCCTGAAAAATTTCACGAAAAGGATGTAACACAGGTAGAGAACTCGTTTAGGATACTTTTTGAAGAGGAGAATTCTTTTGTAAGACTTGTTTTGGATGCATACGGATATTCGTTTGCAAATTCTAACTATATGTCTGCTTATGGATGTATTTATCTTATCTATAAGACCTTGACAATCCCATCAAAATATCCAAGTTACGCAGAATATGCCTCAGTAGTTGATATTGAAAAGATTGATGGTTTTTTAAAAGATGAAAATGAAAAGAAAGACTTGGTCCATCTTATCACAGAAATAAAGAAAGACAAATCTCACATCACAACGAAAATCAGGCAAACCATTCATTTCTTAGATGCCTTTGACCAAGACATTTGGGCAGAGGACAAATTTTCTTATGAGTTTTATGAAGATTGGTTAAGGATGGACAAGAAGAACACTTCTCTTGAAGCGACGATGGAGCTGATGCCACCTCCAATCTTTAACTCGGAGATTATCATGAAAAGAGATAAGGACGAAGCGGAAATTCCTTTTTATAAACTCAGTTCCGGTGAAAGGCAATTCTTGTTCTTGATGAGTTCTGTCATCTATCATGTGATGAACATAAAATCAGTGCCAACTTCTCGTATCGCTTATCGATATGTGAATATAATCCTTGATGAAGTGGAGCTTTGTTTCCATCCTGAATATCAAAGAACATTTTTGTATAAACTCTTGCAGTCTATCCAAAGATTGCATTTGAATACATATTGTGGCTTTAATATCATTATTACGACCCATTCTCCTTTTTTGCTTTCTGATATACCTCAGAGCAATGTGCTTTACTTGGAAGATGGTCATGTTGTGGATAAGAGCTATATGCAAAATCCTTTTGCTGCAAATGTAAATGATATTTTGCGACAGAGTTTCTTCTTGAAAAATGGCTTTATGGGTGAATTTGCCAAGCAGAAAATCCTAAAAGTAATAGATAGTTATACGAAGAAAAAACTTGATACAAATGAGTTTAAGGAAGCTGTGGAGTTATTGACTCTAATTGGTGAACCATTGTTGAAAAACAAACTTTCGACATTTATGGAGGATAAGGGCAATGAGAAGAATACTAATAGATGATAGAGTTAGAGGTATAGCTATGTCTTTTAAGAATTTTCTTGAAAATGGTTTAGGTAGTAAATATAAGTCTCCTAAAACACACTTGGGAGAGTTGGCTAATAATCCTCTACTTAAGCCTCAGCAAAAGCAATATGTTCAACTTATCATCAGTGAATGGGACAACTTGATAGTATTGGAACCACCCTTCGAAGCCAGTATTCAAAAGTTTGAAAAAATAATAGCTAAGGATAAGATGCCTAATGAGCAGTTTGGAATTGACCCTAAATCCCCCAAGTTCCTTTATAAGGAAATAGTAGAGGCAATGCGATATGATTACGTGCAAGAAAGTGTCTATCCTAAAATTATCAATCAGCTTGGTATCAAGACTTGCGTCTATTGTAATGCTCAATATGCTTTTTCTTATGATAATGGTCGGAATAGTTTTCAGAATTATGAGATAGACCATTGGATGCCTAAGAGTAAATATCCATATTTATGCACTTCATTTTTCAATCTTCAGCCGAGCTGTTCCAAGTGTAATAAATTGAAATCAAGCAAGGATGATATTCTTCCTTTTTGCTTATTTACGGATGATAAAAGTAAATTAGACCCATTTGATTTTTCAATACTTCATGTGTCGTGTGCGCAATATTTAGCTACACATGACCGGGATATGCTAAGGATTATATTTTCATCGAATGAACCTGGATTGAAAGATAATATGGATGCCTTGTTTCATATATCTACTCAATATCAAGCGCATAAGGAAATGGTGGAAGAGTTGATATGGAAAGAACAAATCTATAATGGTACCATCCTTGATATTTACAAAGACAACTTTAAGCAATTGGGGTTTAAGCAGACAGACTTTAATCGCTTTATCTTGTCGAATTATGATAAGGGCGAAGACATTCTAAAGCGTCCTTTTGCAAAGATGGTGCAGGATATAGCCAAACAATTAGGAATCATTTAAACATATAGAAATATGATATCAATATTAGTTTCTAAGATTATATCAACGGAATCCTTTTCCGTTAACCAGATATTCGAGAATAAGGGAAAGGCATATACCTATCTCAACCCAGTGTCTTATTTGACTGCTCTCGACAATAAGGAGCTATTCTCGCAGCTGGATGGTATCTTTGCGGATGGTGGGTTGTTGGTGAAAGCCATTAAAATGGTGTATGGCAAACAAGTGACTCGCCGAAGCTTCGACATGACTTCTATGGCACCGGAGTTGTTCTCTTATGCAGAGGAGCATGGAAAAACCATCTATATTGTGGCTTCTAAACAGGAGCAGGTGGAGAAGGCTATGGAGATATTCCGTGAGCGGTATCCTAAGGTGAAATTTGCGGGTTATCGTAACGGTTACTTTGCTTCGGAAAGCGAAATGGATGTTGAGGCTAAGTATATCGCCAAATTGAATCCCGACTTTCTGATTGTAGGAATGGGAGCCTTGATGCAGGAGAAGTTCCTGCTAAAGGTGAAAAATGCCGGCTATCAGGGTGTCGGATTTACCTGTGGTGGATTTATCCATCAAACTTCCAGGAATGAGATAGATTATTATCCGGCATGGGTGGATAAGACGAATCTCCGCTTTGTTTATCGAATGTGGAAGGAACCTCATACCCGTAAGCGTTATGTGATGGCAGGCTTGCTGTTTCCTGTAAGATTTATCGCAGAAAAAATCTTCGGATAGTCTTGTACAGCCAGTGAATGGGAGTGAAGACTACCGATATAGGAAGTAATATAATGAATAGGAGCGTCGGTATAATATGACCGATGGCTCTTTGTAATTTATCTATCATGCGTGCAAAAGTACAGCTTTATGTTGAAACAACAAAAGATTTTCTTTGATTTCTTGCGATTCTGCATTGGTTCTACCAAGGAAATACCTGGTTCTTTGAAGGAGGCGGATTGGAAGGAGCTGTATGCTATTGCCAAGAAGCAGGCTTTGCTTGGTGTGCTGTTTCATGGTATCCAGCGGTTGCCAAAGGAGTTGGCACCAGAGCAGAAGCTGCTGATGCAATGGATGGTGATGGCGGAACAGATACGAAAACAGAATATCAGACTGTTTCTAGATTCCGTAAAAGTTTGCAAGAACTTCGAGAACAAGGGCTTTGCTAACTGTATCTTGAAGGGACAGGGGAATGCGTTGCTTTATCCTGACCCTTATATGCGAACGCCTGGAGATATAGATATCTATCTTTCGGGTGGCCGCAGGAAAATCATGAAGTATGTGGATCAAGTGTGTCCGAATCAGGTAATGCGGTATCATCATGTTGATTTTCCTGTGATGAAGACGGCGATAGAGGTGCATTTCACTCCTTCGTATATGTTTTTCCCTATTCATAATAGCAGGATGCAGAAATGGTTTAAGGAGGTGATGGATTTGCAATGTTCGAATGTAGTTACATTACCAGATGGATATGGGGAAATTACAGTGCCAACGACGAACTTCAATGTTATATATATCCTCTCTCATCTCTATCGTCATGTGTTCACTGAGGGTATTGGCTTACGTCAATTAATAGACTACTACTTTGTTTTAGTGAAGAGTGAAGAACGAAGAGTGAAGAATCTGACGGCATTGCAGCGTGAGCTGAAATATCTTGGTTTATGGAAGTTTGCTGGGGCTGTGATGTATGTGCTGCATGAAGCTTTGGGGTTATCTGAGGCGAAAATGATTGCACCTATTGATGTGAATGAAGGTCGTTTTTTGTTGGCTGAAATCATGCAAGGAGGCAATTTTGGTCAATTTGATACTCGACTTGGAAGCAAGGAAAATGAAGGCAAACTTCATCGCTATCTCAGAATGAGTTTGCGCAACTTACGCTTCGCAAAGCATTATCCTACTGAGGCATTGAGCGAACCATTGTTCAGAACTTGGTTTGCTTTATGGAAGAAGATACATGGAATAAGATAATAGATATACGGGCGAACGGCTCCCTCTCCCATTTTTTAAGCTACTTTTCGGTGATGGAGCTTAGTAGCCCGTTTTTACTATAAGAAATAGACGGAATGCAAATAAAGAAATTAGAAAATGAACTATCTGAATATGTAAGCGAATGGCTTGATGCACGATGGCAACATTGGTCTTTTGTCTATACATCCATTCATCGAGATAGAAGATCTGGTATCTATAGATTGAAACAAGGTGAAAAACTATTGGATTACCTAAATTCCATTATGGGGATTATTGAAGATCATTTGGGTATGGATAAAGGTCAGCACCTGATTCCTTCAAAGTTTTCTTCTATCAATCAATTTGCTCAGTTCCTTCAGAATTTCACCCAATATCTCCGAGACAACTATTATCTTATTGAGATAAACTTCAATAAGGAGCAAACAGACATTATCGTTGCTGATATTGCTAATATGGTTAATGAGATTATTGAGATGTCAAATCGATGCTTGGACATTATATTAGTTGATGACAATGTTCCAATACCATATCAACAAGTTAAGAAAAGCTTGTATAATGGCGATGTCAAAGAGTTCATCAGTCTGCTTAATAGTATCATAAAGAGCATACCCTATCTCATACATAAAGAGAAATTCAATGAGGGATATTTCCATTCTTTCTTCCATGTTGCATTAACGTTGATAGGTATGCGTCCTTTATCAGAAGTGGCTACCTCCGATGGTAGAATCGATATGGTTATAAACTGTCCAAAGACTATTTATATCATGGAGTTCAAGTATTCACCGAACGACAAAGATTTGTCAAAGGTAGCTTTGGAACAAATCAAAAGTAAGAAATATCACCAACCATATATCATACAACAGAAGCCTATTGTTGGAATAGGTTATTCTTTCGGTGAAGGAACACGAGAAATAACCAATTATAGGGATGAAACTTTGTATGTTCCAGGAATCATCCTTGAATAGTTAACGATGATAATATGAAAGCAAATTATTACATTCATCAGCTGAGAGATGAAAGGGCACTTGTGCTCTTTTCTTATCTTCAGATATTGCCTGAAAATTCTGTATTTTCAGAAAGGCTGATGGCTTGTTCTTTACAAGCTATCATTGATTTGAAGCATCATCACAAATTAAATTGGAATGTCTTGAGATATATCATCTAGTGGATATGTATTGGATTCCAATTAATAATAACAGTTCAATTGATATAAAACAATGCCAAGATACTTATTTCAAATAATAGAAAAATGTTTTCAAGATGCAAGAAATATAGTTGTTGATCCAGATGTTGATTTTCTTTTGGAAGAAAGTGATTGGAATGATTATGGATTCATTACGATGTATGGAGTTCATGTTTCAGCCAAGAGAAGTAGAAATAAAAAAAATACTTATCTTGGTAGTATAAGAATTATGAAGATTGACCAACAAATAGGCGAGAGAAATCTCTTGAGAAAAGAATTTGAAAAATCACATCTTCAATTTCGTAAACTTCCTAATACATATGTTTCATTATCGATGGATGTGGATTTCTACGAGAATTTACAAACATTATTACGTACTCCTGATGAAAGACTTGATTTTTCATGGTCTTTAAATATGATATTGGGTGATGACTCACATGAATATAATGATGTGTATCAGTTGTTATGTTTTAATAAGTCATTATTGCGGGATTCTACAATAAATGATTTTGCATTACAGCAAGGACGAAAAATCATGTTGAATCAAGAAATTTTGTTTGATTTAAGAAGTGAAGCTTTTAAAATAATATTTCCGTTATCTAAAGACTACGTAGAGTTTGATTTCAATGCTGTTAAAGAAGCACCAGACTCAAATACGATTCCAAATGGAATTATTGCTCTAATTGGTAAAAATGGATCAGGGAAAAGTACTACCCTATATGAAATAGCAAAGATATTATATGCCTCGCCGGACACAAGACGTTTAATTGGAAATAAAGTTGGTAGATTAGAAACAAATGCTATCGGAATATCTAAACTGATTATGTTTTCTTATAGTGCCTTTGACAATTTTATTCTGCCTGGTAGTACAAAACAAGAATGCCAAATGTTACTCGATGGGCTTTTAAATCATACAGGAAGATTTGTTTTCTGTGGAATTAGAGATGTTTATTATGACATGAATGATCTTTATGAAACTAATCGTAGAAAGAAAGATGAAGAATTTATAAATCTTACATCTGAAGCAAGAATTAAATGCGTCAGACTAAAAGAACCATCTAAATTGGGAGAAGAATTTGTATATGCTATGTCTAATTTTGAAGAATCAGATAAACTGCTTTGGACCAATTTTATGATTTCGGTTAGAGATAATCAGCCGGAATTTTGGCAAGCAGTAGAGCAAATTAGCACCCCTATCCTCTATATGGATGAAGATTTTGAAGAACGATACTTGACCATATTTAATGGTTTATCTACTGGCTATAAATTTGTCATGCATGCGATGGCTCACTTAATCTCTAATTGTGAAAATAACAATCTCGTTCTTTTTGACGAACCGGAGAATCATTTGCAACCTCCGTTGTTATCTTTTATGATTAATGAAATGCGTAAAATTCTTGCTCAGTATAAATCAGTTATGCTTATTGCTACTCATTCTCCTATTATACTGCAGGAAATTTTTGCGAAAAACGTAAAAATCGTAAAGAGAGTTGGAAAAGTAAGAACTTTTTCTCAGCCTAAAATAGAAACTTACGGAGAAAGTTTTGGTGCTATAGCTTCAGAAGTGTTTAATCTCAATTCTGACAATACTAGTTATTACAGTACAATAGAGATGCTTTATGAAAAGTGGAATATGGATCGGTTAGAGTCATTAGGAGAAATGATATCTTCTTTTGAGCATAGACTGGGTAGCCATTTAAGTGCTCAGATGGAGGCTTTTCTAATCAGTAAATATGTAAAAAATCATAAGTAATAACATGTGGCGTTTAGATAAACCTTCTTTGCAAAAAGCTAAGGATGATTTGAATAATATTGTTGCACATTGTCGAGCCATAGACAATGCGGACAAAATTGCTTTTGAAAATCTTTATGATGAATATGATCGTAAAGGATACATTAGTGAAGAATATCATCTTAGTTTTTCGAGTGCTCATCCTGCTCAAGTAAAAGCAATGTATGGGCAATATAGAAAATTGGGAGATAAGCAAGAGTATGGCTATATCCGAGAAGAACTATCTGAAGCAGCAGATACATGTCCGTATTGTGGCTTTGGAGAGCCTGTTACGTTAGACCACTATATGCCGGAAAGTATTTATAAGGAATTGGCAACATGTAGGCTAAATTTGGTCCCGATTTGTTGGAAATGTAACAATAAAAAACTTGATAATGATTATCAAGGTTTTTCACATGTTTATTATCAGGATTTTCCAAAAGGAGTTATTTTTTTCAAATGTAAGGTTGTTGCTAATGCTAGTGGATTCATTAGTTTTGATTTTTATATTGATGGTAGGAATCTTGATAGTTCTCTCGTTGAAAAACTGGAGAATCAAATTGAAGTAATTGAATTAAGTAAAAGGCTCAACAAGGAATGTATAACTTTTATTACGTCAAATTTTGTTATAGAGTCATTAGTGAATAACGAGGCCCTAAAGTTTTTTATTTCTGATAGGTTGAAAAAAGCAACTGACTATTATGGAAATAATGATTGGCATACAGCATTACTGCAAGGCCTATATGATTGTAAAGAGTTCGATATAGTTTGTTTGAAGAAATTTATAGGGAAGAACAAAAGGAAAGTTTTAGTATAACTATATCCTGATCTAGTCGGCTATCTTGGTTGCAACTAGGTGCTTATTTGAAGTTGTCAAACTTTAAAAGTAAGTGCTCGAGTTCTGGGACAATATGAGTTGTAAGTATTCGGTGAAAGCCGTATTGTGCGCCTAGATAAAGTTTTGTGCCTTTGCACCGTTATTTTAAATTATTCAAATTATGGTACAAGGCAAGAAACAATTAAACAGTAAGCCAAAGTTCGCCGAGGTTGTAATCGGTGACAATGAGGCAAAGGAAATCATCGTCAACTTTCCATCGTTCGTCCGGGTGTGGTATTCGGAAAGGGTGAGAATGGTAACTTCACCAAATTGTATTGGGCTATCCGTGGTCATAAGTTTGCTTACCCTGGCAGAAAGGATACTATTAAGGCTTGCATCTATGTAAAGGAATTGGTTCGCTTCATGCTATGGAAGGTGGAAGAAGGGGTGAACACGAATAACTCGAATAACACGGATAGGGCAGACGTGAAGTCTGCTAAGGGCGTGGAGATTTATAACTGTTGCTTCGAGCCTGCTTATACTATCCAGCATATTGTTGAGGCTATGAAGAAGGTAACAGGTTTAACTCAGTTTGTACCTGATATCCCTAACTGGGTTATCATGCCTATGGCAAGAGCTGCCATGCTTCTTGGTTCGCCAATGGGTATCTGTCCTGCGAGAGTAAAGAAACTCCAGATTTCGACCAATATCTGTGGTGAGAAGTTGAAGAACTGTGGTTATCAGTTTAAGTGGAGCTTCGAGGAAGCTCTCGCTGACTGGTTCGAGGATAATGACAGACAGGGGTTAAAATAATAATCAATAAATATGAAGGGAATCGTATTAGCAGGTGGTAGCGGTACTCGTTTGTATCCTATTACAAAGGGTATCAGCAAGCAGCTGATTCCTATCTTCGATAAACCGATGATATATTATCAATAACAAAGCTACTGTATTTGGTTATCGAGTAAGCGATCCTGAGCGATATGGCGTGGCAGAGTTTGATGAGCAAGGCAATTGCCTGAGTATCGAAGAGGAGCCTCAGCATCCAAAGAGCAACTATGCTGTGGTAGGCTTATACTTCTATCCTAACAAGGTGGTAGAAGTGGCTAAGCATATATCGAAGTCTTGGAGAAGCGCCAGGGCTTGAAGGTTGCTTGCTTGGAAGGTATTGCTTATCGCCAAGGTTGGATAGATAGTGATAAGTTGCGTGAGAATGCTCAACCCATGTTGAAGAATGACTATGGCAAATATCTCCTTTCAATACTCGAAGAGAATAGTTCTTCCTTGAAGAAGAATTTAGAATATTAATTTTTTTGAACACGAATCTTACGAATAACACGAATATAGAGGTTATAGTTTCTCCTGAATGATTCGTGTAATTTGTGTTCGAATATATACATTGATTAGAATGAAGAATATCATTATCACGGGCGGTGCTGGTTTCATCGGCTCACACGTAGTAAGACTTTTCGTGAACAAATATCCTGAGTATCACATCATCAACCTCGACAAGTTGACATACGCAGGCAACCTGGCTAACCTCAAGGACATCGAGGACAAGCCTAACTATACTTTCGTTAAGGGTGATATCTGTGATTTCGACCTGATGTTGAAACTGATGCAGGACTACAAGGTGGATGGCATCATCCATCTCGCTGCCGAGAGCCATGTAGATAGAAGTATCAAGGATCCATTCACTTTCGCTCAGACCAACGTGATGGGTACCCTGTCTCTGCTCCAGGCGGCAAAGATTTACTGGGAGAGTCTTCCTGAGGGATATGAGGGCAAGCGTTTCTACCACATCTCTACCGATGAGGTTTACGGTGCATTGCAGATGACTCACCCTGAGGGCATTCCTGCTCCTTTCACTACCAAGGCATCCAGCGATAAGAACCATGAGGCTTACGGCGAGGAGTTCTTCCTGGAGACTACCAAGTACAATCCTCACTCTCCATACTCAGCATCTAAGGCAAGCTCAGACCACTTCGTCCGTGCTTTCCACGATACATACGGTATGCCAACCATCGTAACCAACTGCTCTAACAACTACGGTCCATACCAGTTCCCAGAGAAGTTGATTCCGCTGTTTATCAACAATATCCGTCATCGCAAGCCATTGCCAGTATATGGTAAGGGTGAGAACGTGCGCGACTGGTTGTATGTAGTAGATCATGCTCGTGCCATCGATATGATTTTCCACAAGGGTAAGATAGCCGAGACCTATAACATCGGCGGTTTCAACGAGTGGAAGAACATTGATATCATCAAGGTGGTAATCAAGACTGTTGATAGATTGCTCGGTCGCCCTGAGGGTGCTGACTTGGATTTGATTACTTATGTAACAGACAGAAAGGGTCACGATATGCGTTATGCCATCGACTCTAGAAAGCTGCAGAAGGAACTCGGCTGGGAGCCATCTCTCCAGTTTGAGGAGGGTATCGAGGAGACCGTAAAATGGTATCTCGAGAACCAGGAATGGATGGATCATGTTACTTCTGGGGAGTATCAGAAGTATTATGAGGAGATGTACAAAGACAGATAATGTCTTAATTATACTTCTGCATTATTGCAACATTGATAATGGCTATTGTTTTTAGTCATGGTATCAAATTGTTTTCCTTTTTACTTACAAAGTGATAGGTAGAAAAATCAAACGTAACACTAATTTTTAAATAATTTCCAACTGATTAAGTATGTGCTTCGAGTTTTCAAATTTAATCAATATGTGTGCTGCAGCTTATGCTGGTGGAACTGCATGCCAAAATTGTGTGAATGCCAAGAAATGTGAGGGTTGTAATACTTATAAGTGTTATGACTCTTGCATTCATCCTCTTCACCAATATAATAGTAACGGAAAGACATATAATTGCATAAATATGGCTTATAACTATGTGGTAAAGCATTTCTATCGTTTTGCCTCAGAGATAGAATATGCATTCCGTATTGTTTATCATGCCGAACAACATAATTGGAAAGACAATATCAATGTTGTTTCCTTGGGATGTGGTCCAAGTTCGGAATTGTATGGCATCATCAATGAGTTGCAAAATCAGCAAAGTAATCTTGTTGTTTCGTATCATGGCTTTGATACGAATGCAATATGGCAAAAGATTTGGAATCTAAATATTGATATATGCAAGCAACATAATGTTACATATACAACTGATGATATGTTTGCATATTATACGGAACATTCTGATGAGCATATTGATATTCTGATACTGAATTATTTGCTTTCTGATGTTGCCAGAAATATGCAAAAAGAAGAGAAGACTGCATTCTTGGACAAGTTAGCTGAGTTTATAGATGTTAGGGATGTACAATATGTCATTTTCAATGATATTCCTCTATTCTATGATGACTTGATTTCCGGCTATAGTTGTATGGAATATGTAGTTAGACAATTTGGGGTGAATAAACAGAGGCACTCTGTATTGAAAGAAGGAAGATATAGGTTTGGGGAACCAAATCAATTTCAGCCAACTTATGGAAAGAAATGGAATCAGTCAAGTTTGCTGTTCACAATAGATGACGCAGCTAATGACTTTCAACCTTTCAATTATTGTAATAGTATTCAAATGCTGATTAAAAAGACTTAAGCAAAATGATATTAAGCGTTAGCCGTAGAACGGATATTCCTGCATTCTATTCTGATTGGTTTTTCAATAGGATAAAGGCAGGTTTCGTGGATGTGCGTAATCCGATGAATATTCATAGGATTAGCAGGATAGACATTAGTCCTGAGATCGTGGATTGTATCGTGTTCTGGACAAAGAATCCAAAAGCAATGATACCAAGGTTAAAAGAATTATCTGACTATAAGTACTATTTCCAATTTACGGTGAATCCGTATGATAGGCATATTGAGGAAGAGGTGCCTTTGAAACGAAATATCTTTGATGCCTTTCATGAACTGTCTGACATGTTAGGTATCAATAGGGTCGTTTGGCGATATGATCCCATCTTGATGACAAAGAAGATAGATGTAGATTACCATATTAAGTATTTCGAGGAGATTGCAAAACGTCTGAGTGGCTATTCCACCAAGTGCATCATCAGTTTTGTCGATTTATACAAGAAAGTTTCTACTAATATAAGTGGATTAGGTATTCGTGAACCAAATGAACAGGAAATCGTGCGAATGGTTGAAGCTATGTTGCCGATTGCTCGGTCTTTTGGGTTTACAATTCAAACTTGCGCAGAGAAAATTAACTTGCAGGAATATGGTATAGAACATGGTGCTTGCATAGACCCTGTTTTGATTTCAGAAATCATAGGTTGTCCTTTGAAAGTAAGAAAGGACAAAAACCAACGTAAGGAATGCGGTTGCGTAGAAAGTATAGACATTGGTGAATATAATACTTGTTGTCATCATTGTGTCTATTGCTATGCCAATTTCAATCAGGATGTCGTGAGAAGAAAGGCAGAAAAGCATGACCCTTTTTCTTCTTTGCTTGTGGGAGAGGTAAAGGATGAAGATATCGTATCAATGCGGAAAGTAAAGTCGTTGAGGGATTATAGGTTGTTCTAAGTAAGTCTTATGGAAAAGATGTATGATAAGTGAAGATTGGGGACTTATGACAAATTATGAAAACTTTAAAATTCTCAATACGGAAGCTTTCTTATATCTTTTGAATGTCAATGAAAAACTAAATATTTCCAAGTTATTGGCAGACTTGCATTTGTCCTCTGATTGTGGTAAGTAAAACCAATACTCCTCACGGTAAGGAATTGGTTGCCAAGTATGGCAAGGAGAAGAGTGTGAAATTCGTAGGTGGTATCTATGATTTCAATAAATTAAATTCTATCTGTCATTTCTCTAAGGCTTATTACCATGGTCATAGGGTGGGTGGTACCAATCCTTCTCTGTTGGAAGCGATGGCTTCTGAATGTTTTATCCTTGCTCATGATAATATTTTTAATTGTGCTGTGTTGAAGGATAACTCTTTGTACTATCCTAATGCAGAGAAGGTGACTGAGATGCTGAATGATATCGAGAATATCTGTACACAACATAAGAAAAACTTCACGGATGGAAATGTGGAAGAAACCAAAGATGCGTGAAGGGTAGAGTGCTGGATGTTGCCGTGGATATCCGTAAGGGATCGCCGACATACGGTAAGCATGTGGCGGTGGAACTGACAGAGGATAATCATCGTCAGTTCTTTATTCCTAAGGGTTTTGCTCATGGCTTTGCTGTGTTGTCTGAGACTGCTGTATTCCAGTATAAGTGTGAAAACTTCTATCACCCTGAGGCTGATGGGGGTATCTCTATCCTGGATGAATCTCTCGGTTTCGATGGCTTATTGCTATATAAGAATAATTGATTTCTTGAGAAATGGAAAGGAGTGTATTGCTAAGTTTGATAAGGGAGGACTATCGATGATATGAGAAACTGGAAGGAAGTAATTTTTGCATTTGTAAGAAGATAGGAATGGCTTTCTTTAGTGAATCATTCTCTATCACCTTTTGGTTCCGTATATGCTCTTATCTTCAAAGTAAAAAATAATGTTTATGTTAGGATGATAATCAAACCATTATCGCTGTTTTATCGCATGAATGAACAGCGCTTGGGTATCGAATTGCCTATAGATACTAGAGTTATGGGGGGACAAAATTCCGCCATTATGGAACCATAGTCATTAATGAGAATTCTGTAATAGGAAAGAATGTTACTGTATTGTAATAGTTGTGGGTTCTTTGTATGGAGGAATGATGTGGTGTTTTAGTAGGAAGTGATATATCCATAGGAGATAATTGCTAGATAGGTGCAGGTGCTATTGGCGTAAAATCGCTGCCAGACAATTCTTTTGTGGTTCCATTTAAATCGGTGATCATTAGATAGAATGTTAAGAAAGTAAACCTACCTCTATAAAAATAATGTTGCTATGGTGAATTTTTAGGTATATGCAGAAAAAAAGCCCCATCCTGCATTATTTTGCAGGATGAGGCTCACATTATTTCGCTCCTTTACAATCGCTTCGGTTGCTTCTAACATGAGTTCTGACATGAATCTTTTTACCGTTTTGGATTCTGTCATATTCCTGAATGCGATTGTACTTGCGTCCATCGGAATCTTTTGCCATAAGCTTTCATTACTCGTCCTTGCCCGAGGTTCTTAAATGGTTTATTACTCTGTGGTGACCTACCGATTCCACTACGGTGTGAATGCCTCTTCTGCTACAATCCATTGGGTACACGAACCAATTCTGTGTTAACCCAGAAGGAATCTGTCAGTTTGTTGCAGCCTCTACAGAGAGGAGTAATGTAGATTTCTTTTCCACCATAAACTTTCTGCACATGTGCTCCAACAAGATTGTTGTGGCTAGGGTCACCACAATAGCCACAATGACTTGCTTTATGGCCTACTTGCTTTTCCCAATACTCGAGCCATGAAGACTCACCTGTTGATGGCCTTGGCCATCTGCTGCTACCAGTAACATTTTTTACTAAACTCATTGTATAATTTTTTAATTGTTAATTATCTTACTACTTAGCCGCTAAAGGCTTCGCAATAAGTATATATCAATCTCTAATAAGCAATATATATGCCAAAAACAGAAAGTGACAGTGTGAAAAATATCTTTTTATATTCTATATTAGGTCAAAATATGCTTATTTTAAATATAGAACAACTTTTCTTATGGTACAGACAATCTGTCAGACATATAGTGCCATTGGATATGAGAGTCTATGTGTCATATTGGCACGTAATGTGCTAAATGGCATAAAAGATATTAAATTAATTGATGTGTATTTGTATAATCGGTATATTTTAGTATCTTTGCAAAAAAAATAATATAACAATGATTCATTAGTATGATACAAGAAATAAGAATAAAAAATTTCCGTTCCTTTAAAGACGAGGTCGTATTCAGTTTTGAAGCGAGCAAAGATTCCAATTTTGAGGATAAGAATGTCATAGCCATGAATGATGGGACTAGACTGTTAAGATTTGCTGCAGTTTTTGGAGCCAATGCAAGTGGTAAGTCGAATCTGTTGTGGGTATTTGAGTTTTTAAGGCGTTTTTGGAAACATAAACCCAAAGATTCTGATGAAAAAATAAATATAAACCCCTTCATGCTAGATTCGAAAACATCTCAAGAGCCATCACAATTTCATTTAAAATTTTATGTTGGTCAAACTAAATATGCCTACAAATTGATTGTTGACTCTTCTGCTGTTTATGAAGAACAGTTGAATGTGTATACTAGTGTTCAGCCATCATCGCTGTTCAGCCGTCAACTGGATGAAAATGATAAGTCTGTAATCAAGTTCAATTCTTCGCTGAAGTTGAATGAACTGACGGTTCAAGAAATAGCATTGCGATGCCTGAAGAATACATCATTGTTTGCAGTGATAAATACAGTAAACTCATCATTTGGAAAATTGGAAGAAGCTAAGGATAAACTTAGCAATTATCTGATGCCAATGATTGGTCCAACAACTCATATGCTTAATTTTGCAGAACAGCGTATGGTAGATAACAAAGAACTGAAGGATTATTTATTGTGGTTTATCAAAAAGGCAGATTTTAATATATCAAACATCAATATTGAAAAAAGTAAGGAGGAGATTCCAGAACGTGTAAAGCAAATGATTTTGTCTGATAGCAATGTCCCGGAGGAAGCAAAAAAGAGTTTACAGAACCAAAACTTCTTAGAATCGCTCAACACGCTATTTGTGCATGAAGTGCGCAATTCTCGCGGTGTTGAGACTTATAACCTGTCTGAAGAACAACAAAGTAGGGGAACCCAAAGAGTCTTGGGTATAGAAACCGCAATACAAGCATCTGTGAAAAATCAGTCATTTTTAGCGATTGATGAAATGGAAACTTCACTAAACCCCATGTTGTTAGATTTTGTAATTCAGAATTATTTATCAGAGAAATCATCAGGGCAGTTGCTTATAACTACTCATTATGATGCTTTGCTAAATCGTGTGGACAAATATCTACGTAAAGATTCGGTATGGTTTACAGAAAAGATGCCTGATGGTTCAACAAAAGTTTATTCTCTGAAAGATGTGCGTGGTATAAATAAGATGCGTAATCTTCAGAAACGCTACGAAGATGGTAGTTTGGTAGATGCCTATCCACACATTTCTTAAAATTAGGTCAGTTGAGTAATAATTGAAAAAAGCGCATCGGAAAGGGTGAGAATGGTAACTTCACCAAATTGTATTGGGCTATTCGTGGTCATAAGTTTGCTTACCCTGGCAGAAAGGATACTATTAAGGCTTGCATCTATGTAAAGGAATTGGTTCGCCAATGGGTATCTGTCCTGCGAGAGTGAAGAAGCTCCAGATTTCTACTAATATCTGTGGTGAGAAGTTGAAGAACTGCGGTTATCAGTTTAAGTGGAGCTTCGAGGAAGCTCTTGCTGACTGGTTCGAGGATAATGACAGGAAGGGGCTGAAATAAATTAGATGGACAATGTTGCCAGTTTTGGCAAAACAATGTTTGATGCCTCTGCGGTTGCAGATTATGCAAAGAGATTGGCTAAACATACTGGTATGAAATTAGTGAGAGTCAATCCGATGCTTCTTCAAATCATACGTGGTGGAAAGAAGAAAATCACTTGAAGTGATGAAGAGTATGACTTGATTTATTTTGCTTTACAAGAAAAACTTATGTTTATAATTAATCAAATCTAAAGATGAGAGATTCACTAAAAAGTTTAATGGAGCATTGTATAGGATTAAAATATTCATTGCCCAATACAGGAAGTTCAATTCCTAAGATTACAGTTTCAACATTGTCAGACAAATGTTGTCAAGTGTTGACTTCTGATGGCGACTTGTCTAAGATTATTTATAATGGTATTATTGAATATTCATTCGATGAGAGTTCTATTGATTTAACTAAGCTAGATACCCTTCAAAAAAGAGCTTTAATTAGTAGAATGAAGTTTGATCGTGCTGCAACAGAGGAACAACAACTTAAGTATGGATTTTATGGCGAAGTCTTACTTTTTCTTATGCTGCAACATTTCTATGGTGCAGAAACTTTTATATCAAGAGGACATTTTTATAATCCTTTAGAAAGTTCAGAAACAAAAGGATTTGATACTTATCAAATGTTGCTAAAATCAGATGGAAGTATAGAACTCTGGTTTGGAGAAGTGAAATTTCATAAGTCTTTTAGGACTGGTGTAAATCAAATTCTAGAAAAAATAAACATTAGTCTTTCTGATGATTACTTAAATAAAAATTTTATCGCAATGGAGGATTTTGAGACATTTGTAAATACTAAAGTGTCAATTTCTCCAATACTAGATGCCTTTAGGAATAACCCTACAGTTAACTTGGCAGAGGTAGCACGTAATAATGGAATGTCTTTTGTGTATCCGATGCTCGTGGTTTTTAATGATGAAGGCAAGTCTTATGATGAAATTATAAAGAATGTAGTTGACTATACAAATAATAGATTCACTCAGTTAAACATAAATTTTTCTTTAGAATATTCGTTGTTTTTCATCTTGCTACCTGTGAGCGTAGCAAAAGATATTAAAGATCAAGTAAGAAAATGGATATTATCAAATCAGCAAGTAATATAATTAAGCTAATATATGCAAAGAGGCGAGGAGAAAATGTAGATGCAGATTTGGTGCAAAAAAGTCTGTGTGTACTTTGACTCGATAAAAGGCAATGAGTTATCAAGTTCCGATTTACATTTCCTTAGATATATAGCAAATGAAGCTGGAGTTCCTCAATACTATGTTATGTTGAGTAAATTTCAGCATGACTTAGAACAGTCTGAAGTGGATCTCCATATCAAGGATTTGCCGGTACTTGTTGGAGAGGCATCATTATGTGTTGCGGATGATGTGCAATTGCATAAGTATCAAATGAATGTCTTAAATAGATTTGAAAATGGCAAAAGTAATCGTTACTTCTTGTCTGCATCAACATCGTTTGGTAAGACTTTCTTGATTTATGAAATTCTGCGAAAGATGCAATATGATAATGTTTGCTTTATATTTCCAACAATAGCGTTGCTTTCTGAAAATCTCTTGAAGATATATAATAGTACTTCTTATCAATGGGTTAAACAGGGATATAAAATACATACCCTGAGTGATACTGAACTTCAGGAACATCATAACTTGTTTATTTATACTCCAGAACGATTCTTGTCTTTTATGGATAAGCATCAAGAACTAAAGTTCGATTTCTTTTTCGTTGACGAAGTTTATAAAATTGATAATGAGTATTTGGTAGATGATGAACAAAGAGAAAATGAAAGGGATGTTGCTTATCGAATTGCGACTCAAATTGGTATGGAGTGCAGTAGAGATTGCTTATTAACTGGCCCATATATCAAAATTGACGAGAATAATCCAGAGTCTTCCATAGAAAGGTTTCTTCATTGGGGTGGCATGTCTTTTGTTGATTATGGGACATTAGAAATCGTAGGAAAACAAGAGGTAGAGTTGAAATCGTCGAAGAAAATAAAATTACCAGATACCCAAACTATAATAAATTTTACCTCAGTAAGCAAAAAAGAACGTTTTAAGGAATTAGTGTGCTCTTTGGTTAATAATAATGAAAATGTTATAGTTTATACAGCAACAAAAGCTCAAGTAGAGAATTATGCAAGGGAACTTTTAGCAGATGATTTACTACCTGATGTTGAGTCTGAAAACATGGGTATGTTCTTGCAACATTTAGAAAACTTGTTTAAAAATAAGAAGGGGGCGCAATGGATTGTAACCATGGCATTGAAAAAAGGCATAGGGGTGCATCATGGGCTTGTGCCAAAATATATTCAAAACGAAATAATAGATTTGTTCAACAATGGTGTCCTTAAAGTCTTAATCTCAACAACAACAATTACAGAAGGGGTGAATACAACTGCAAAAAACATGGTTGTTTTATCTCATAAAAAAGGTAGGAAAGAACTGAAACCTTTCGATGCCAAAAATATTGAAGGGCGGGCTGGAAGGTTTATTCACCATTATATGGGGCGTGTGTTTGTTTTTGATAAAGAATTCTTAACCATAAAAAATGAAGCGACAGATGAGCTAGGACATAAGTTCTTTGACCGTAATACTCCAAAGACATCAGTTGATATTCCTTTTATAGATAATTGCTATCTAACAGAACGAGAAATCTCTGAAAAGAAATGGATTGCTGACATGGCAAATAGCGGAGAATTACCAATTCAAATATTGAATGTATATAAGACGATTGCGCCAAAGGACAAGTACTATTTGTTTCAGTCAGTAAAAAGAATGACAGAACAAGAAAAGGAGGAAATGCGTAGTTTTATTTCATCTTATAATGGATCAAAATATATTAAGAAAAGTGGTTTGGAAGTTATATTTGATAAAATAAAATCTATTTTACCTCAGCAGGGGGAACTTTTAAAACTTATTGAAATTCAACGAGACCGATATTGTCTAATGACTAATCTTGTTTCGGTCTTTTTGAAGCAAGGTTTTGTTGGATCTGTGAATTATTATATAAACTCCATGGGTGTAGATGAAGCTGTAAGGTATGCTGCAAAATTCGTGTTTAATACGTTGAGGTATCAAGTTGTCAAGTATTTGGGACTTTTCAATGTCTGTTATAAATATGCCATGGCACAGGAACGAAATGTTGAAACTAGTGAAATTGTCGGTATTGATAGCCTTTTGATGCGAATGGAGTATAATGCTGATACGCCTTATGGACGAAAGGCGAGTGATGCAGGTGCTCCCTTTGCTGTAATAGATTATTTTGATAAGCTTTATTCGCATCAGAATGGTGCAGGTTATGAGTTACTCGATGAGTACGAAAAACAAAATGAAAGGCGAATTAGAAATATTGTTCTAAGCTAACCAATCGGTACAAAGATTTCAGTTCTGCTTTTCAAATTGCAAAGGTAATCTATTTTTTCAATTTCTGGCGCATAGAATCTTCAGCTCACTATTGTTCGTCCAGGTGTGGTATTCGGAAGGAGTGAGAATGGTAACTTCACCAGATAGTATTGGGCTATCCGTGATCATAAGTTTGCTTATCAAGGCAGAAAGGATACCATCAAGGCTTGTATCTATGTAAAGGTACTTGTCCGTTTTCTTCTGTGGAAAACGGAAGTGAAGAGTGAAGAATTAAAATGCTGGCGTTGAGATTTACAACTGTTTCTTCGAGCCTGCTTATACCATTCAGCATATCGTGGAGGGTATGAAGAAGGTAACTGGTTTGAGAATAATGACAAGAATGGGCTAAAATGATTCAGTCCTTATATAATTTTATATGATTTATACATTTTTCGCTTTCCAGAGATACTGCCTTGGGAGTAAGAGTGATGTGAGTAAAGTGATTGCTGGTATGGACTGGCAGGAACTTTATTCCTTTGCTTCCAAGCAGGCTCTGCTGGGGCTTTGTTTTGAGGGTATTGAGAGACTGGGGAAGGAGTATCCTGAGGAGTTGAAGCAGAACCCGATAGGGAGGGAACTGCTGATGACTTGGATGGGTAAGGCGCAACAGATTCGCAGACAGAATATGAAGGTGAATGCTGTGGCGAGCAAGCTCTTCTCAATGCTGAGAGAGGATGGGATGAGGTGCTGTGTCCTGAAAGGTCAGGGGAATGCCTTGATGTATCCGAATCCTTATTCACGTACTCCTGGGGATATTGATGTTTGGATTGATGCTAGTAGGGAGAGAATTATGGAATATGCTCAAAAGAAGTTTGAACTGGGGGATGATATCAGACTGCAGCATCTAGAGACTTCCTTGGATGGTGTGCCTGTAGAGTTGCATTTTTTTCCTTGCTCCATGAATAATCCTATCTATCATGTTAGATTGCAGAAATGGTTTCGAAGGAATGCGGATCTGCAATGCTCGCATATTGTGGGGCTGCCCGATGGGGCAGGGGATATTGCTATACCTACATCGTCTTTCAATGTTGTTTATCAGCTGACGCATCTGTATCACCATTTCTTCGATGAAGGGATTGGAATGAGGCAAATCATTGACTATTTTCTTGTAGTCAATGATTTCTCAAAAAATGTATTTTTGGATCATGATCTTTCGAATCACCCTGTCAATTTTTCGAATCACCCCGTCCCTCTTTCCAAAGAGGGCTCCACTTTCTCCCCAAGCCCCTCTTCAATGGTCTTTACACCCCCTTCGGTTCCCCCATTTCCGGGGGGCAGAAACCTCAGAAGCGGGGATGTAACCGCACCTTCTCGGTGCTCGGAACCGCTACGCTCTAAGGATGGCGGACCATCAAAGGTCTCGCCAGATTGTGAGGGATGGGACCGCCGGGGTGTTAGTGGGGATACGGGTTCTGTTTCCTGTTCTTCTGCTTCTGGTTCTTCTATTACTTCTGTCAGTTCTGCTTCTACTACTGATTCTTCTGCCTCTACTGCATTGGATGTGGTACAGAGAGAACTGAAGTATTTGGGATTGTGGAAGTTTGCAGGGGCGGTGATGTATGTTCTGAAGGAGGTGCTTGGATTGGCTGAGGATAAGATGATAGTGCCAATGGATGAGAAGCGTGGGAGGTTGCTGTTGGCAGAGATTCTGGATGGTGGTAACTTCGGTAGGCACTTTACGAAGTATGCTGG
>ERZ1031467.7-NODE-7-length-49269-cov-6.739769_pt1 | contig 49269 bp, 71 predicted proteins | sample MGYA00517105_ERZ1031467 | MGnify/ENA primary metagenome ERZ1031467 (study PRJEB33719, sample SAMN04261155) | wastewater metagenome | biome: rural village; feature: human; material: feces | host: Homo sapiens | place: El Salvador | collected 2013-01-07 ...
ATTAAATCAGGCTATTACAGAAAAGGCTGATGCTTCTGCACTTGCAAATGAAGTTACTAGAGCTACTGGCGCAGAAAGCGGTTTACAAGCTGCTATTGCTACTAAGGCTGACGCTGCCGCACTTAGTAACTACGTTCTCACAACAGCGCTTAATTAGCAGGTTGATACGCTGAATGCTGCTATTAGCGCTAAATAGGATGCTGGTAGCTGTATCCCTTATGATCAAACTGTTACATCTGTCTATAAAATAGACAAAGATCTTACGATAGATAACAGTAGCGGTAGAGCAGTGTTAAGTACTTATAGCATCAGTGCTATTTCGAATAGTCATACTGAAATATAGATAAAACCAACTGGTATTACTATGCAAGATGACGGTAATAAAATAATATTAAACAGAACCGGCGTAACTCTACCTGATGGCGACTATAATCATGTATTAACGTCTAAAGGTTCCACTTTAAATATGGCTAACTATTTAAAGGAGAGCGACGTGAGCGGATAGTTTGCTGCTAAAGCTGATCGGTCTGATCTTATTGCACTCGAGTAGAAGATAACAGCTAACACTACTGCTCTTGAAGGTAAATAGGATACAATTACAGCAAATATCGTCGATATTACAAATCTAGAAACAGCTGATATTACACAGTTAAGAGCTATTGTAAAGGATCTTTTAAATGCACTTAGTAGCAGTGGATTAATTATAGCATCATCAGGTGTCGAATAAAGCTAGGTCTTAATGAAAGCGTGACGGGGTTCGCTGCCCCGCCTAGCACAACAGATTCTACCACGCCTCTTTTCAAATGCGTACCAGGGTAGGACTTTTATAACCCCTAGATGGAATATACTAGGGCTAGCGTAGTAATACGCTTTTTAGATTAAACGGGACTAGGATTATTCCAGTCCTAGTTCCATTCAGTATATATACTGAATAAACAGGATATAACTATTACCGATGGCAAGGTTATATCAGTTGGATTTCCACATTTAGATTTAAGTACAAAGCCTGCAATGGGTTAGTCACAAATGGTTGTAGATGTAACTATAGAGGCTAACTCTAAGACGGCAACATATTCAATCCCAGAGAACCTGTCTGTTACATATGCAGGAGATGTAGTATTGTCTACAGATAAGTAGGGTCTTATGGCTGAAGTAGAGCAGATGAAGAATACTGCTGAAAAGATACTTGAGTCAGCTCCTAAACAGAAGGAAGTAGTAGATAAGACGACAGTATTGTTGTCTGAGCTTAATCCTGTCTATAAGGAGAAGAAGGAGACTGAATAGAGATTCTCAAAGATAGAGGAATCTATAAGTAGAATGGAATCAACTGTTAATAACTTTATTAATTCTTTTAACCATGCACAAGGTAATAGTAATACGGCACAGTGACGAAGATAACCAGAGTTCTAAATATGTTGCAAATCTTTAGAAAAACAAAGATGGCAGCTATTCAGCTAGTGTTGGAGTTGTAAAGGAAGATGGGTATAATGACTATGTTAGTAAACATGGTTTACATTTTACAAAAGCTTTACAGGAGTACGCTAGTAAATAGATGGTTAATTCAAATAATTAGGAACATACATGGACTTCTGAGTAGGTTCAAAATGTATGTAATGTACTTAATCTTGAAATTCCAGATACTTCTACAATAGAAGACGTAACTTATACAGCAAACATGGCTTATGCTGATTTTTATCCAGAACTACTTAATGAGCACCAGTGTATAAAATACGCTGCAGCTGTAGCTAATGATAAAGATGGCTATACAGGAATTCAGTTTTGCAGATGGGTGGCAGACGTTGTAGGAAAGAAGGAAAATATAGATTGGGATAAATTCAAATAATCTTTAACTGTGGCGTTTTAGACGTGGTCTTCGATGACACCACAGTACAATAATTGTTAACAATTTAAACGAATTAATATGATTAATTTTTGCGTAGAACCAAAAAAGCCTTGTCGCAAAAATCCAATCGGAGAATTAGATTTTAAAATAGACAAGTGTTATTCGTCAATATATTCTAGATTGTGCTGCCATGAAAATGATTCGGTCTCACATATATCTTAGGAAGAAAGAGATGAATGGAATGGAAAGGCTAGCAAAGAAGCATTAAATGACATTTAGGATTAGCTGAATAAAATAACCAGCGATGAAAGCGGCTCTATGAAATATGAGATACTGCTTGAAGTTAGCAAGCAAATAACTGCTGCTATAGATGGTTTAAACTTAGGCGATTATGCTAAAAAGAAATACGTAGACGACGCTATTAAAAATATCAATCTTGATGGCTACGTAACAAAGGATCATGCTGATTCTACATATTTAAAAAAAGTAGATTATAAAAAATTCGACGAAGATAGCTACTACACTAAAGCTGATATATAGAAGATAATCGGAGACTCTACTATAGGGAAAGATTATCCTATAGAGAGCTTTACATTGGAACACAATGAGCTTATTCTCAAATAGAAGAATGGTGGTTAGTTTAGAGTTGCTTTATCTGAAAGCGGATCTGATGGCGGAGTAAATGCTGATTATGTATAGGAGTAGCTTTTAAATTATATTAAAAAGAACACATTATCAAAATTGATAATAAACGATAAGGCGTACTCTATTGAAAGTGGACGTGACATAAAAATCCCTATTAGCGGTGCTGGTTCAAGTATGGACTATACTAAATTTGGATACAATAAATCTTATTTCAAAAAACACACAAGTAATTCTGTAGCACCAAGTAAACCTAGTGCAAATAGACCACCTGAAGACGGTTCTGGGTGGGTTGACGATGCCCCAAATTAGGAAGCTGGATACTACATATGGATGACACAGGTATTCATAAATGGTAATGGATAGTATGGAGAATATACAAATCCAATATGTTTAACTGGAACTGCAGGAGAGAGCGCTGTATCATATGACATCAAAACATCTACTAGTACCATTAATTATCAAGATGGAACAATGTATCCAAATACTATTAGTGTATATGTTGTAAAAAGCAATGGCTCATAGATTACAAACATTACACCATCAAATGGTTCTGGTTGGTCGTTCTCGTATAGTGTTGATGGCGGAACCGCATGGACTGTAATATCAGCTGATTAGATTCAAACAGAGGGCGATAATGGAATGTTGTTTAAAGCTACAAATGGAACAATAGTGTTAAACGAATATGTTCCAATCGTTAGGTCTGGTATAAATGGGTCAACTTATTCATTACAGCTTTCAAACATATCGTTATCATACGTTCCAGCAGATTAGAATTACAACTTATAGATGAGCTGTAATGTTAATTTGTACAAAAATGAAAATGCTATAGATAGTACTGATGTAAATCTATACAATCTATATATGTAGCTAAACTCAAACGATAGAACAACCTTACAGTATAACACAGATCATTGGGATGCTACAGTAAACACAACTGTACAGTCTAAGTCTAGCACTATTACTATATACGCATATAATACAAATTGTGCTTATCTTACATCTATGACTATTCCTGTATCAGCTTCTGGAGACGCATCTATCGGACAAACGTTCAAAGGTTCTCCTTTAAGAATCGCTGGCGAATGGCAGAGCGGAACAAAGTACTATGACGGAAAGAGAAGTGCAGAAAGTGGCATATTCTATCAGGATGTTGTACTTTATAAAGGTGTATATTATGCTTGTGTAAATACAGATTCTGGAGAAGCCGACTATTGGAATACACCACCAATCACTGCTACATATTGGTCAGCATTCTCTTTATCTCCTAATGTTGTAGCTGATCTTGTTATTGCTAATAAGGCATTTATAAAAGAGATTTCATCTAACGAGCTTGTTATTTTTGACGATTAGAAGATTGTTGCTGGTATGACATCTAGTAAAGCTGTAGATGAATCGTCACCATTAAACGGTAAGGTTACAACCGAAGGCAAAGGAGATGTTCGTATATGGGCTGGTGAAATATCTAATGCGAATTTAGCAACTGCTCCATTCACTGTTACAAGTAATGGAAATTTAACTGCACACACAGCCACTTTATATGATGCCACATTTTATGCCGAAAATGCATAGGTTAAAATAACTAATGAGCGAACTATAACAACTGGCTAGATTATAGAAAACTTTGAAAATGCAGGTATTTCAATATCTGGGAATAGTAAAGAATACGGAGATAGCAAAATGTTCTTTGGAATGCAAACTTCGTATCCAATTAATATTGGTGGCACAACTAGTCTTAAAACATCTACTCCGGTTGCGTTTGTTTCAAATGAAGATAATAAAGTAAGAATTACTCCTGGACGTATAGATGTAGATGGCACAAATGCAAATTTAACAGTTAATGGCACGACTATTTTAAAAGGATATGCCGAGATGAATGAATTAGGCTGCATTATTAGAAGAGATTCATTGAAATCGAAGTTAGATAGCATGTGTAGTGTAAGCATTAATGCTGGAACCCATGGTAGTCTTGGAGGAGATAGTACTACGATTACTTTGCCAGATAGCGAATTAGGAAGAGATATAATTATAGTAAATTCAAAATGGAATCAGCTCACAGTTAAAGTTCCAGATGGATATACTTTATATAAATACGGAACCAGTGTTAGCGAAGTTTAGATGCCTAAGTACACAATGGCACACGCAATTTAGATAGGCAGCAAAGCGTGGATTATAGGAATGATGATGTAATCAAAAATGTTTGACATTATATAGAATAAAATACAATTAAGCACAGAAGATTTAGCTATACCACCATTTAAAGACTTCTATAACAATGCTAAAGATAAACAAGAGGCATTAAAGAAGATTGAATTCATAGTGTGGAGATATAAATGGAATAGCCCATATGAGGCATATCCAGAGAAAGAGCGCACATGGAGAGTAGCTAAAGATGTACTTAATGATGAGAATTATAAACCTGATGACGTTGTAAAAGAATTAGCAAAAAGGTTTCAGGAGTTCCAAGAGACTCCTGCTACCCGCTTACTTAAATCTTCTAAGAGCGCAGCAGAGGGCATTATGAACACGATGGATAGCTATGCCGAAGAAGAGCTTGATATAGATACAGCTAAGAAACTTTCAGCCATATTGAAAGATGTTAGCGGAATAATCAAGTCATTAGACATGGCTATGAAGTAGGCAAAAGCAGAACAAGCAGAAACCGGTAGAGTCAAGGGTGGTGGCATTATTGGTATGTACGAATAATTATGATAGACTTTAATTAGAGACTCCATGATACTGATAAGTTCAGATAGGCAGCTATCTTCTTTCAGCAACATGGATGCTATACCTTAGCTCCTAGAGGTACTACTGATTATAACAAATATTGGGAGCAAGAGACAGATAGATGTATTAATGGTTACACTGCTCCAGATGGAGAAGGTATAACTGGATATAATTACTTCTATCTAAATTATAGTCCAATCATGCGACTTAAGGAAGAAGAGTATACAGATAGAGAGGGTAACCTCAGAAAGAGAAGACAACGTATACTTGAGTTCCCTAGCTTTTGGGACTATGATTACTATTATTTTTGCGCTATAGAACAAGCAGAGTTGGAAGGCAAGCATATGGCTGTACTCAAATGTAGACAGAGAGGATATTCATTTAAGGGTGGATCTATGTTAGTTAGAAACTATATGCTTATACCAGGCTCGAAGAACTTTGCCATAGCATCAGAACAGAAATTCCTTATAGGTGATGGTTTGTTAACTAAAGCCTGGCAGATAATGGACTTCCTTGATAAGCATACCGCATGGGCTAAGCAAAGACTTGTGTCTACACGTATGGAAAGAACATCCGGTTATAAGATTACTGATGAGTTTGGTAAACAGACAGAACAAGGATACTTATCTAGTATAACAGGAATAACCCTTAAGAATGATCCGGAGCGTGTGCGTGGTACTCGTGCAAAACTTGTGCTATGGGAGGAAGGTGGTAAATTCCCTAGCCTTCTTGACGCATGGCGTATAGAACAGCCTTCAGTAGAAACCGATGATGGTAAAGCGTTCGGATTAATGATAGCATTTGGTACTGGTGGTACCGAAGGAGCTAGCTTTGAAGGATTGAAAGAGTTGTTCTATAAACCCAAGTCTTACAATGTTCTCAGCTTTCCTAATATATGGGACGAAGGTAGAGAGAATACTGAATGCGCATTCTTTGTTCCAGCGTATTCAAACCTAGAGTCATTTGATGATGACGGCAATTAGGTTTATATGGATAAGGATGGAAATAGCTATAAAGAGAAAGCTATACAGAATCTTATAGACCAGAGAAATAAAGTAAAGGACGGTGGTGCTAGTTAGCAATCAATAGACCGTTTTATATCAGAGCGTCCTATAAAGCCAGCAGAAGCCGTATTGGAGCTCGGTAAGAATATATTCCCTAGAAAGTTATTAATGGACCAGTTGACCAGAATAAGGACCAATAAAAAGCTTCAGAGCATGAAGCATATAGTTGATCTAGAATGGGATGGAAATGGTCAAGTAAAGGCTACAGAAAAGCCTAGTGGGGATATAACTAATTACCCTCTTAAGAAGGGAGATAAGCCTCATGGATCTGTAGTTATATGGGAATACCCGGTAAAGGATCCTCCGCTTGGATTATATATAGGAGGATGTGACCCATATGACCATGATGATAGTTTTACAAACTCTCTTGGTTCTACATTTATATTTAAACGCGTAAGAGCTGGAGAAGCATGGACAGATGTAATAGTAGCAGAGTATTCTGGAAGACCGGATACAGCAGAAGAATACTATGAGAATGTGCGTAAGCTACTTACATTTTATAACGCTAGATTATTATTTGAGAATGAAAGAAAAGGAATCTACCCTTACTTTACGAATAAACACTGCGATTACCTCTTGGCTGATTAGCCAGATAAAATCATATCTGAAGTCTTTAAAGACAGCAAAGTGCAAAGAAGAAAAGGATGCCACATGACCAAACAGATCAGGGCGTATGGCGAAGGATTAATATTAGAGTGGCTGTTAGACGAGTTTGAAGAAGGCCACCCTAATGTAGAAAGAGTATACAGCGAACCTCTAATAGAAGAGCTTATAGAGAATGATGGTGTACGAAATGTAGACCGCGTGATAGCTTTGTGTATGGTAATGATATACAGAGAGGAGCTCTATTAGGTAAAGGTGTCGTCTGCAAAAGAACAAAACAAATAGGTTGAACTCTTCGAGATGCCGTTATTTAGCAAACAATGGTTTGAAGAAGATAGCAGCACAAGTGAAGACGGTATGCCGATATTCACATTTTAATACATGGAAGATAACTTATACAATTCAGCTTTCCCCAGACAAAAGCTCCCTCTTTCAAAGAAAGGAAAGAAGTGGCAGGAAGATTGCGTTAACTATATTATAGGTGAAGGTAACGTAACATCTGGAGGAAATAGTACATCATATTACGGAGAGCTGTAGACCTATTATAATTTATATAACAGCATCTTCGACGAGAAGGATTTTAAATCAATTACAAACCCATTCAAGGTCGAGGATGGTTTTCCTGCTACTCCTCACGACTTTAATATTATAAGACCTAAAGTAGATTTGCTTATAGGTGAGGAAACAAAAAGACCTCTTAACTTCAGAGTTATCAGAACTTCATAGGAGGCTACATCCGAAATGCAGGAGAAAGAGAAATAGATGATTCTGCAATATATAGAAGCAGCTATCACAGCTAGAATGAGCCCAGAGGAAGCTCAGTAGTTCCAGTAGTAGCTACAGTCTGGAGAAATTATGCCGCCAGAGTAGATAGCTAAGTATATGGATAAAGACTACAAAGATATTGTAGAGAATACTGCGTATCATTCTCTTACCTATCTGAGAGAGAAGCTTGATCTTGACAACGAGTTTATCAAAGGCTGGAAGGATGGATTGATCTCAGGTAGAGAAATTTATTACGTTGGCGTACTTAATGCAGAGCCATATGCGGAGAGAGTTAATCCTATATGTTTCTCTTACGACAAGAGCCCAGATCTTGATTTTATTGAGGATGGATCATGGTGTTGCAGAAAGATGCGTATGCCTATAACTGAAGTATACGATAGATATTACGACAAGCTTGAAGAGAAAGATCTTGATAAGCTTGAGGAAATGATTGGTTCTACTCCTGGTAGAAACATCGGAGATAGAAGTCCTGTTGATATGGGCATATAGCTGCGTATATATGATAATCCTATATTCGAGGGAGCTGGCAAGTCTCTTGTAAATGTATGGCATTGTTGCTGGAAGTCTTTCAAGAAGATCTTTTATGTAACTACTACAGATGATGCAGGACAGCCTTAGATCAATATAGTTGATGAAACGTATCAGCCTGTTGGTAACGAGGTGAGTGTAGAACCAGATTGGATTATAGAAGTATGGGAAGGATATAGAGCTGGTAGTGACTTATACTTTGGCATACAGCCTATCGAGTATCAGCACGTAAGTATTGATAATCCTAATAGCCAGAAGCTTCCTTATTGTGGTGCTATTTATAGTAATACAAATAGTAAGCCTAGATCATTGGTTAGTATTCTTAAGCCATTACAGTACATGTATATTGTACTGTGGTACAGACTTGAGTTGGCTATTGCTAGAGATAAAGGTAAGGTTGTAAACATGGATATTACATAGATTCCTAAGTCTATGAATATTAGCCCAGCTAAATGGATGCATTACTTATCTAGTGTTGGCGTTAACTTTATTAACCCATACGAAGAAGGTTGGTGTTTCGATCCAGAAACACTTGTAGCTACTCCTAGCGGTAACACTAAGATGAAGGATATTAGATTAGGATAGTTTATATATACCCCTGGTCATCATCTAGCTTAGGTTACAAATCTTTTCCATGGAGAAGATGAGATGTACAACATAATACCATCTATAGGATCTAACGTTTAGAAAGTTACATCTAATCATTTGGTTAGGTATAGATATAGAATAAACGGACATTCCGATTCTGAAATAAGAGTAGATAAAGCTAAAGATCTTATGCTTAAATTTAAGCAAAATAAGTATTACGCACAGAGATGTTTCCTTGAGAGAGAGGATAATTTCTTCGATCCTAAGGAACCTAGTAAATTTGGTGGAAGAGATATGTATTTACTTGGGCTTTGGCTTGGAGATGGTACAAAGAATACTCCTGAATTTGAATCTATGGATCCTGAAATAATACAGTATCTTGAGGATTACGCTTGTACACATGGACTAAGATGTTCTTATAGACACAAAGATGGTAGTAGATCTATGACAATTAGACTTAGTTCAGCTAACAACAAAAAGAAAGGATAGGCTTTCTTAAATCCGTTTATAGAAGATCTTAAATACTTTGGCGTGTATAGCAATAAAGATGTAAGCGGTTTACATATAGATAATATTAATGATGCTTTAAACTTCTTAGCAGGATTAATAGATACTGATGGAAGCGTATTTAAAGGAAACGGAAATCATAAAGGATATGTAGAATTTACACAATGCGAATCACATAAAGACATATTTGATTTATTCGTTGACTTAGCTAGAAAATTAGGATATAGAGTCTCTGTAAAGAGAAAAGAATCCGTTGTTAAGAAGATATATAAAAATAAGGCTATAACTATTTCTGAACCTTTCTATAAAGCTAGAATATTTGATGGGAACTATGATATACCTACAAAAGTAGAAAGAAAGAAATTCCATTTTACATAGGGTAGAGTATATAATAAAAACTATTCGCATTTCAAGATAGAATATGCTGGCAGAGGTGAATATTATGGATTTGCCATTGATGATCCGAAGCATGAATTCTTACTCTCTGATATGACAATAGTTCATAACTGTATCCCAGGAAGAGAGGGTGGTAAGCCTGCTCAGTTTAATCAGATAACAGCATTGGATCTTACAATGTCTAACGTCATAGCTGAATATATACAGCTTATGGATAAGATAGAAGAACTGGCTGGAACGATCTCTGGTATTACATAGCAGCGTGAAGGAGCTGTAAGCTCATCAGAGATGGTAGGTAATGTAGAAAGATCTGTTGTACAGAGCTCACATATTACTGAGCCATTATTCTGGGTTCATAACCAGTGTAAGCGAAGAGTGCTTAATATGCTTCTTAATACAGCTAAGGGCGCTTGGGAAGAGACTGGTAAACAGAAGCTTCAGTATATCTTTGATAATGGAGAAAGAGCATTCTTGGATATTACTCCTAAGTTCTACTATGAAGATATGGATGTGTTCGTAAGTGATACATCTAAAGATCTCGAGAATATACAGAAGCTCCAACAGCTTATACAGCCAGCTATGCAGAATGGTGCCAGTTTACTTGAAGCCGCAGAGATTCTTACAAACGATAACTTCAATATCATTAAGCAGAAGCTTAAGGATATGCAGACTAGACAGGAGTAGATACAGCAGCAGCAGTAGGAAGCAGAAGCTCAGCAGCAACAGCAATTGCAGCAGATGTAGAATGAATCTAAGCAGCAAGAACTTATGTTACAGGAAGCTCAGATGGATCTTCAGAGATATCAGATTGATCAAGATAATCAGACTAAGATAGCTGTAGCACAGATCAATGCTTATCGTGGAACCGAGGAATTAGATCAGGATCAAAACGGAATCCCAGATCCAGTAGAAATTGGTAAGCAGGCTATCGAGCAGCAGAAGATTAATCAGGAGGCTTATAATAAGCGTTATGAAGCTAAGCAGAAGCGAGAGATAGAAGATCAGAAGATTTAGCTTGAGAAGGATAAGATGAAGCATGAGACAGAGCTGTAGAAAGCTAAGGATGATGCTGCTTATGAACGCGAGAAACTTAAGGCTCGCACGGCCCTTAAGAATAAAACATCTGGCGAGAAGTAATGAAGTTTAACAACAAGACATTTTAGTAGAAGTATGAAGCGTGGAAGAATGGCGCTGATTACTGGAAGGATATTAGAGGAATCAACTTGGGTGGAAACACCCAGGCTGAGGAACCTAGTCCAGAAGAGTAGCTGTAGATGGATCAGAATGTATAGTCTATACTTAATGCTTATAATGAAGGAAAGGATGTTAATATAGCTGAAGGTATTATCGAGCCATTGCCTTTCGACACTCCATTAAACGAAGAGCATCCTATACTTCATAAATATAAAGGTGGAAAAGATGATTCTATTAATACTTTTGTTAACAGAATGGGCCCTCTTGTAGGACAATAGCTAAACAGATACGGTTATGGTGATGCTGCGTTTTACAATGTAATGCGTTAGCTTGCATATGAATCTAATTACGGTAGATCTAGAGTTGCTAGAAGATAGCACAATTATGGTGGAGTAGGTTGGAATGGTAAGACTTACAATACATATAAGAGCGATGCGGATTTCGTTAAGGACTATGTAAGGCTTATGCATACACGATACGGAGCAGCACTTAGAGCTAAATCTACATAGGATTATGCTAGAGCGCTTAAGTAGAAGGGTTATTATGAAGATTCTCTTTAGAATTACTCAAGAAACCTTAATAGCATGAATAGCCTTGTTAGGGCAGCTCGTAATCACAGGAATGCGCATAAGGATGCCTATAACTATAATGTATAGTTAAATGACCTTGAATAGGATTACGAAGATGCTAAAAATGCTAGCCCCATAATTATCAATTCGCCATCTACAAGGTAGCCTAGTACTATTAGGGCAGATGTTCCTACAACTCTACTTGGTCCTACTTAGGAAGAGATCAAAGCTTAGCAGTAGAAGATGTTGAATGATCAGAGGTAGAAAATGTATGAATCGCTCACATCTACAAATCTTCCGAATGTATTGAACTTGCTTCCATCTAATAACTTTGGCAAAGATTCTTATGGGTAGAAGTTCTGGTGGAGAAGAGGTAATAATCTTAAACTGAGATAATTATGACACAGATGGAAAGTCCTAAGCGAAAGATGCAGAAGAAGAATGACTATTAGCGTCATAAGCTCTTTCGTAAGATTAAACGTAGAAGAAAAGCATAGGCTGAGGCAGAGTAGTAGATAGCTGAGAAATAGCTTATGAGAAAACTTAAGAAACCCTCTAATAGGCACTAATAACATTACACGGGTTCGACTCCCGTGTAGCGTACAACAATTAAAAATATTAACTTAGTTATAATTTAAATTATGGCAAGAAAGAAGAAAAATCCATTAGGTGATTTTGAAGACGCTTTGAGCTCTCTCGGGTTCGGTGGCCAGGAAGGTGGCGACAGCGTTACAGACATCGATAACCAGGATGTGGTTAATCAGGTGTTAGATGACCCTAATGATGATATTGATAATTTAGACAATCCAGATGACGACAAGTCTTCTGAGGATAATAAAGATGATAAGAATGTAACTGGTGATCCTAACGCTCATGATGACGAGACGCAGATCCCAGATAATATTTTAAATAATAATACGTCCGACACAACTACAGTTGACAACGAATAGGATGACGACAATGATGATAATGATCAGCAGACTGACACCGACGTCGTAGATCCTGGAGAAGCAGAATAGATTGGTGCTTTCTTTGACGCATTCGCTGAAGCTAATGGTTGGAGTGTTGATGCAAACGAGAAGCCTAAGTCAGTCGAGGACCTCGTGGAGTATATCAAAGATGTCGTAGATGAGAATTCAACCCCACAGTACGCCGATGATCGTATTGCTAGACTTGATCAGTACGTAAAGAATGGTGGCAAATTTGAAGACTTCTATCAGACACAACAGAAATCTATGTCTTATGATAACATAGATTTGGAGGACGAATCTAATCAGAAAGCAGCTGTTCGTGAATTCTATAAATTACAGGGAATGAATGACGAACAGATTAGTCGCAAGATTGAGCGCTATGAAGATGCTGACATGCTGGAAGATGAAGCAGCTGATGCTGTAAATTATCTTAAGGCGTACGAACAGCAACAGCAAGAGTATATGGCTCAGCAACAGGAAGCTCAGAGACAGGAACAAGAGCAGCAAGCTGCGCAGTTTATGGACGATCTTACTTCTAGTATTAATGGTCTTACCAATATCAGAGGTATCAATATCCCAAAGGAGGATAGAAAGGCATTGTTCGATTATATTACAAGAACTGATGCAGACGGTTTAACAGAGTATCAGAAGGCTTTTAATAATAACCTTGTTAACAATTTGATAGAATCAGCCTACTTCACAATGAAGGGTGATGCTCTACTGGGCGAAGCACAGCGCAATGGTCAGACATCTGCTGCGAGTAAACTTAGACAAATGCTCAAACACCAAACAAAAAATCATACATCATACAATGTTGGGCATGAAAAACAACCTCAGGCATGGGATCTCGCGTCAAAATACCTATGATGAGACAATTAACATATTATGAATAATTCAAGTTCTTTATTAAATAATCTTCAGCTCTACCGTGGTAAGCGTTTTGCTGACTTGGTAGACGAAAACATGATTGCTAACGCAATGCTTACAAAGCCTCATGAAGTAGCAGGCTTGTTGTCATTGGTTTTTGGTACAAAGGATGATGGTATTTCAACTACCATCGACTTGTTAACTGGTGGTCTTGGTTCAACCATGACTATCGAAAACAGAGAATATGAGTGGTCTGTAATGATTGATGCTGATCACGCTGTTAATATCCGCTATGCTAAGTGGAATGGTAAGGAGATTACCCCTAAGTCAATTACAGATGGTTTGACTCCAGGTATTAATAACACTCCTATTTATCTTGGTCTTGAAGAGAAGTGGTTTGGTCCAGGTGCAATTCTTGCATTTGACAATGTGAACTTCCAGGTACGTGTAAACGGTACTCCATACCAGGATGGTAGCACATGGGTATATGAGTGCTATGTAGCAGAAGGCTTCCAGGGTTCTTATATCCCTTGTGAGTATTTGCTCCCAGGCCGTCAGGTAGACCGTATCGGTTCTGCATACGAGGAGTACAGTGATGAGGCAGATATCATCAACTATCAGACTCCATTTAAGATGCGTAATAGCTTGATGACTATGCGTCTTACTTATGATATCACAGGTGATGCTTATTCTACAGTATTGGCTATCGCTTTGACTGATCCTGAAACAGGTAAGAAGTCTTATTTGTGGTCTGACTATCAGTATTGGAAGGCTCTTCGTGAGTGGAAGAAGAGAGAGGAGAAGCAGTTGTTGTTCGCTCATTCTAACCGCAATGCAGATGGTACTTACAATTTGAAGGGTACTAATGGTCGTTTCGTTCCAATCTCTGCAGGTTTGTTTGAGCAGATTGCTCCAGCTAACGTACGTTACTATACAAAGCTGACTACAGAGTTGTTCGAGGATTACTTGTTCGATCTCTGCTACAATATCATTGGTACTAACGAGCGTAAGTTCGTTGCTCTGACTGGTGAGATGGGTATCCGTGAGTTCGACCGTATCTTGAAGGAGAAGGCAGCTAGCTTTAATATGATTGACACACACTTCATTACAGGTTCTGGTCAGGACTTGAAGTTGGGTGGTCAGTTCACAACTTACACTATGACTAATGGTATTGAGTTGACAGTTAAGCGTTGCGCTATGTTTGATAATATGGAAATGTTCCGTCAGCTTCACCCATTGACAGGTAAACCATTGATGTCTTACACATTCTTGTTCGTTGACCTTGGTCGTCGTGATGGTCAGGCTAACATCGTTAAGGTATGTCGTAAGGGTCGTGAGTTCGTACAGTGGTGTACTGGTGGTTCCGTATTGCCAAATGGTTATGCAAACAACATCAACACTATGCGTTCTAACAGCCGTGATGGTTACCAGGTACACTTCCTTGGTGAAGAGGGTATCATGTTGAGAAACCCATTGTCATGTGGTATCTTGTATTGCGATGCTGAAGACCAGGAGACTATTGCAGTCGAGAATAGAGCAACAGAGCTCGCGTAATTAATAAAATAATATACAATGTTCAACCCCACCCAAAATCGGGTGGGAGCTTGGCATTGCAACAACTAATTGAAAAATTATGGTAGTTGAATTAAAGATCAGAAAGAAAAATCCCTGGGCTGGATTGTTAAAGTACAAACATTGTTTTGATTATATTGCACCTTACTTTACCAGATCTGGGTCGATATACACAGGTTTAACACCTGAGGACGAAAAGAAATTTGAAAAGGAGCTTGGCTATCCAGAAGGCCATCTCGCTAAGAATTCACCATTCTGGAATACATTCTGTGTTAAGGTTGGCTCTAAGAGCACAATTCTTGATGACTCATTCCCACGTCAGGCTATGATCATTAAGTTCCTTGAGGGACATAAGAGAGTAGCTACATCGCTTGATAAACTCAATGCTGGTAAGGATTATCTGCTTATTAATAGACAGGCTGAAGCTATTGAGAAGAATAAGATCAACAAGCTTCGTAGAGATGCTATTATTGCTTTTGGCAAGCTTTCTCTTGAAGAGATGCGTAAGTGCCTGAGACTGTTCGGTGTTAGTGCTGATACAATGTCTAATGAGCTTGTAGAGTCTACACTGTTCTCATTGGTTGATAAACAGCCACAGAACTTCTTTACAAAGTGGGTTAATAACAAGACAAAGGAAACAGAGTTCTTGATCGAGAGTGCTATTGCCAAAGGTATTATCCGTAAGGATAGAACACAGTATTACTATGGTTCTGAGATGCTTGCAGACTCATTGTAGGATTGTATTGCATACTTGGACGCAAAGAAGAATCAAGACTTAAAGATCTCGATTATTAATCAGGTCGAAAATAAATAATTAAACTAACGACGTATGACGCATAGTGATATTTATACTAAGTTTATGATTGAATATGACAAGGCAAATATAACTTCGTCATATCCGTCGCTAACTAAATATGAGATTGCTACAATACTTGATAAAGCCTACTTAGCTCTTATAGCTCAAAAATATACAGGAAATAATCCTAGAAGGTCAGCGTTTGAATCAGATATGAAAGCAATCGAAGATTTATAGCCATTGATTAACAAATTAACTGCCGTTGGTAGTTTATCTGGCGATAATAGCTATACATTCGCTACGCACACTATAGATAATCTTGTTTTATACATAATTGATGGACAGATTGAAATCAAAGAGAGTATTAGTTCTCACGATAACAAGAACCATCAATATGAAAATATAGTATTCGTATCGCATGATGTCGCTAAAAAATTTAAGGTTACAAAAACAAACCTACCTTGGATCTAGCAGCCTGTAGGATGCATAGAGAACAACAATGTTGTGGTGCATGTAGATCCAATGGATGTGCAATATAATGGAGCTCAGTCAACAGCTGAATTCACATATATTAAACGTCCTGCAAAATTTGCTATTGGACCAGGATTGTCAGTAAACGACTATGATTTCGGATAGACTAAATTTGAATTATCTGATAGCATGGCGGAAGAATTAATTAATTTGGCGATTATTATGTCTACCGAGATTGTAGAATCTAGTAGACTTACTACTAAAGCTAATACTAGACCACTTGAATCATGACAAGAGAAGAAACAAGAAAACTTGGTATTGAGTTTGAACGCAGACTAATTGAAGTATATCCTTAGTTTGCGACAGAAGAAAAACTTAGCACCGATGCAATATATTCATTCTTAAGCGAGTTCTAGACACAGTATGTAAAAGTATTGTATTCTAATGAAGACGATTTTCAACGTGGTACTAGACGAGCTAAAAGAATAAGCGATGTTAGTAGATCTTTAATTAGGCGAGTTAATATAAAAACATCAAATGATGATGGCTTATATAAACTGCCAGAAGATTACGCAATGTACGTAAGATCAGAAAGCATCGTTACAAAAAATTACAAAAGTGATAAGGTTTTAGAAGATGGTGTAATTACACCAAATATACTTATTAAGCAAGAAGATGTAGACAACGTAATCAATGCGTACTACAACTATAACGGGATCATAAAAAATCCATTAGTTATATTTGAAAGTACTAATTATACAAGTAATTAGTTTAAGGTTATATCTGACATATATACATAGATAGAGAGTGTAGATCTTACATACTATTGTCAGCCTAATGCATTCAATGTATTAAAGTTTGATGACAACGATCAGTCTGCTGGAGCCGTACATAGTTATTGTTCGCTTCCGTATTCATGTTTTGAAGAGCTCGTGTCAGGTGCTGTAGACATGTATTTGACTCAGTATAAACTAAAACTTGCTTAGGGTAATTCTAAATAGAAATCACAACCAAAATAGTAGGAGGCTGAGTAATGAGGAATATAGATATTTTAGTAGGGCTAGAAAGAGAGATAAATAAATTTGATAGCCAGCTAGACAAACCATCTACTGACGAATCTTTATTCTGGCTCAATTAGGCTGTTGGTAAGTTTATTAAGCTTAGATTTAATAGCGATCTTGTTCACGGAACTTCATACGAACAAAATGAAAAGCGTAGAGAAGATCTTATTAAACTATACGAACAGAAGACTTACACATCAACAAATATGACTGTAGATGAAAGTCAGCCGTCATATACATCTTACACAATAACATATCCAGAAGACTTCATGTTCTCACTCAATGAGGACGTCGTGATAAGCGATCTTGATGGAGAGAATAAAATCAATACATGCATGTTTGAGTGCACGTAGGATAGTTTTATGTACAGGGTTAACAACAGTCTTACAGATTTCCATTACAGATTTCATAGAGCTAGACCTCTACGTGTAAGAAACTCTAATGGATGTATGTTGCTAACAGACAAGCAATATAAGATTAGTGAATATTCTTTAGGTTATCTCAGAAAGCCTACAGAAATAACACTCGATAATCCTTATGGTGAATATGAGGATTTCGAGGATATTATTATGCCCGAGATTATAAAAATTGCTGCTCAAATGTATTTAGAAAACAAGAAAGACGAGCGCTATAAAACTATAACTCAAGAGGTAAATACACAAGAATAATAATTTTAACGTGGAAAGCCCAGCTAGTTAGGTCTAGCATTAACATTATAGGGTGAGTAGAAAAAATTAATTTTAATATGATTACATATGTAAATACAGTCCTTGTTTCTAACAAGAACGGTGAGACACTTGCTACAGCTACTGATTTGGCTGGCAAGGAAACAAAAGCAGAACTTAAGCCATTGGTTGGTAAGTTTGTATTCATGAACTGTGACCCATCTGCACAGGATGGTACAGCTATCACAGATGTTTATGCTTATGATGAAAACGCAGATCGTTTCAAGATTGGCGTTATTACATCTGATAGTTTTCAGAAGGTTGGTAAGGACGGTACTGTTAAGTTTGTCCCAGTTATCAAGTGGTCTAATATCATCAACGTCGCAGACATTAAGTCTGTAACAAAGCTCGACTATAAGGACGATGCTGAAGACCAGATTACAATAGACTTTACAAATGTACCAGCAGAAACACTTAAGGTTCTTGCACAGGGTGGTTGTCCTGTTGTACTTCGTCTTACATTCAAAGATATGCCAATGCGTTATCGTAAGTGGACAGAGTCTTATAGCTACGTTACAGAAGTTGGTGACGGTGTTGAGCAGATTATCGCTGGTCTCATAAAGGATATTATTCGTGCTCCAAAGCGTCAGAGAGTATATGCTAAGGCTGATGAGAAGAAGCTCATTCTTACAGCAATGAAGTATGATGACGATGAGTCTAATAGAACAGAAAATGTATACATGAAGGGTCGCTTTGATGCAAATATGTATTGGATGAATCCAGCTGCTCCAGGTTGGGCATCTAACAACAAGTATGATCTTGGTGCAGTTTTCTCAAAGAAGGAAGGTACAACATACCCTGCTTCAGCTAAGCTTGTTCGTGATCGCGAACGCGCATCATTTGATTACCAGGGTGTTTTGCATCGTAGCTGCTGGTATGATCCTCAGCCAGCTATGGTTACAAATATCGATAACAAATACGATGGTATTACAATCGAGTTTGAGAACCAGTATAGAACAGCTGATGATTTGTGGCGCAGAACAAAGCAGACCGTTGAGATTTACGCATCTAATAATGGTGAAAAGTTTACAACTGGTGCTGTAGAGATTGCTGGTGGACTTGTAGAGAAGCTTCAGAATATGATTCAGGCTCGTCAGAACATAGCAAATCCTATTAGTAATGCAAACGCATACGACGAAACGAAATTTTAATATTTAGCCGGGGTGGGGTAATAAGCCCTATCTCGGCTTTTTGTTTTTAAATACATATCAATATGCAAAAAATCAGAATTGGAAATGATATTAGAATAAATATATCACTTGTTGATAAGACAGAATATAGTGCATCTAATATCAAGAATATAAAATGTTATTTGGTTAATAAAACATTAACTGAGAGCATGAATAAAAAATGCTGCAATAGTTAGTATTTGCTAAATTGGTGTGGATGTCCTACGTATCATGTATTGCCTCATTGTAGAAATAAATTCTACTACAACGGAAGGGATTTTGACTGCAAGTGCGAAATGGATAAATATAGACCTTTGGACAAAACAAAATATCTCATGGAGTCTGAGTTAGACGCAAACAATAATGTTATAAACGCATACTTTCCATCAAAAGACTAGATATGTGGAGTATATCAATTAATTGTTGTCGTAGAAACATTTGTTCCTGGTTGGGGAAAAAGATAGCTTAAAACTAATACGATAGACTATGGAGAGATATTTGAAATCGTTGATAAAGGTACAGAGTAGACTGGTGGTATAACAATAACAACCGGAGTTGATCCTTTGATTAATTCTGGATTTATTGGATATCTCGCAGTAAGACCATTTGCTGAAGATGAGGAAGATGATAACGAAAAGGGCTTTGATAGATCTGACGATGGATACGAAAACCCATCGCAGGAAACTTATGATAAGATAGGAATACAGAATGTGGATCCTAGTCTGCTTCTCGAAGTTAATGATTTATCAAGATTTTCAACTATAGTGAATTATGTAGATGGTCAATATTTGTGGGTGATGTCAAAAAAGCCTATTAAAAATCTTATTGATGGAAGTATGCATAATATACCATTTACTACTGTTTAGTATAACGCTGAAACAGGATATTATTATTATGCAGGTTCTAACCCAGTACTTAAAAACACTATGTCTGGAGGAGTTTCTGTAAAGGCAATATTCTAAAATGACTAATTATGGCAGATATTAAAAACTCGTATATAAGACCAAAGAAAGAGGATACTATCGTATACGGAAGGATCGTTAGTGCGTCTACAGAAGGCGTTGTGGCAGATGCTGGACAAATATACGATGAACAGCTCAAAATTGGTCAGCACGAATTAAATAAGCGAATTATAAAGAGCGGCATTGGATCATTTGCCGGAATACCTACATATACAAAAGAAATCATAGATGGCGTAGATCCTAGTGACATCCCTGATAAATACATACTTATAGCTGATAAGGAAAGTGACCTAAAAACAAAACCTTCTAGAGAAGTTGAGGTAAATGGTACATATGTCGACATTTTGTTTTCTGCCATAAGAGCCTTATAGAGCGAAGTGGCAAAAATAAGGAATACGTTTAGATATGGACTCAATTCATATACGGATGAAAATACGTTAATGTCATCTGTTCTAGATGGTATTTCTGATCCAGACGATGAACCATTGTGGGCGGTTGATAAAGAAGATTTGTCATCTGTTACAAGTCTTACAATAGGTTAGGGTTGCGAGCTTACACCAGAATCAAACTTAGGCTATGATGAAGAAGGTATAGTAAAGGTTACCGGAGAAGCTACATGGAATGACGATTAGACTGTAAAATAGATTACAGATCCTAAGATTTTTATGTACTTTACTGTAACTAATCCAGATGTAACTATACATTTAACAAATGGAGAAAATTAGACTCGTTTTAATATAAATTCAATAGAGTTGCCAAAAGCTGATGCATACAATATAATGGTTTGTATTAGTAGAATGGTAGAAGATGCTGGTAGTAGATATATATATATTAGTATTGGCGATGCTATCCATGACAAGGTATACAAATAGGGTTATTATTATGATGGCAAGCTAAATAATATACGAAACGATATCGGATCTTCATATTATCCAGACTGGGTTACGTTTAAAGATACAAACATTTCCATGTTTGATATATGCTCTAAGTTCTAGGATTTTTCTAATCAGGTTATTCCTAGCGCACCATCTGAGTAGGATTACAAATATAAAGTATCACATATAACAATTCGTTCTGTAAAATCAGAAGATGTACTTTAGAAGATAAAGAACCAAATTCAGAATAACGAATTAACCTTTGTTGAAAGTACAAAGAATTTATGGATTAAAAATAATAATAAACTAGTTAAAATTGCTGCTGGTGGCGGTACAACACCAGATGACGGTATGACAGAAAGTGAAGTATTAGATTTGCTTAAGAAGCAAGGTATTATTCGTGAGGATGGTGAAGACCTACGAATAACAGACCTTTCAGATATTACATTTATTCACCAAGACACTGGCAAGAAGTACAAGTTCTTTATCAATGAGTCTGGAGATCTTATTAATCAAGAAATTCCTAATGACGAAGATCTGCTTTCTAATAGAGTAGTCGCTAGTGGTGTTGACCTGGATAGCTGGAGTGCTAGAGGATTTATCGGCAGACTTAGGTTAGCCGAATATAATAAAGCAAACCCATCTAACAGATTATCTGAAACACAAAATATTGGATTATATTCTGACAGAATAAAAATTGGTGCATTTTACGCACCATTGGATACAGATATCGTACACGGTTGTACAAGAGCGTTCGTTGAACTTGAGAATACATCTGATAGTGACTTTTGCTTACAGGGATGCTATTTGCATTACACTAGACCAACGGACGACAAGTAGGCTGTATATCATTTACCTCTTACTGGTACAATAAAAGCGGGCGGTACATATGTTATTGCAGGAGCTTATTATGGTAACAAGAAAGATGAAAATGCTTATATTAAGGTAGATTCATATGATCAAGAATGGTACGAAGATGGCAAGTTGGTTGACTTTACAATCAATACAGATTCTAGTCTTGGTAATGGTTTTGCTTTGACATACGGTAATCCAGATCTTACTTCTACCACATATTTATGGAAAGCTAATGATAGCTCAGTAACCACATTTAATGACACTAAGACTTATCCTAACTTGTACGATCCATCATTCATTGACGCAATCTATTTCTATACAGGTGTTATAGATTCTTCAAAGACAGGATATTGGGCAAAGCTTGTACTCGGCATCAAGTCGAACACAATGTACAAAAACACATTTGAGCTTGACCCTGCACAGCAGGCTTATTAGTCAGCGAACGTTAAAGATAGTTCTAGAGCAAGATGGGCTAGTACAGCAGATGTTTGGATTGTGGACCTTAGTTCTCCAATGATTAGTTTCCCGCATTCTAAAGCTTAGTATAGTGTGGCTAACTTTGCCCCAAAGGCGTCTTATTTAAATAAGAATGTATGTACAGATAAGTCTAAGCTTGATGTAACTAAACCAAATATGGTTACATGTTCATTTGGTGTAGATATGCATAAGGATAGAGCTTTTAACTGGATCTCTGTAGGATATCATGATGAATATATCTGGATTAGATAGAAAGGCTAGACAGATTGGATATCTCGATTCGAATCTTACAAAGAGGTAGAAAACGCTGCCACATAGGCTACATCTTATCCTAGAAGAAAAGAGTACTCTAAAGACGTTAATAACGTTATCTATAGTAGAATCGTAAGTAGATTCCCAGCAGATGGTACACAGTACACATCTCATAAATGCGTAATCAACGTTGTTAGTTCTGCTGTTACAGGTGGCCCTTAGGTTTGGGAGTATGTTGTTGGTAGACCTGATGCTAATGGTAATCCTGGCTCGTACGTATCAGATGTACAGACATTTACATTGTATCCAGAAACCTATAAGCCAGTTATTTATCAGACAACAGATTAGTAGGGATTCGATTGGCTGTAGTATCAGGTTTGGGCAGCAGCAGCAAACAAGCTGGATGAAAAGATTGCCGAAGACCAGAAGAGTAACAATATTATTCCTATTGTTATGAATACTGGAGATATGACACAGAATGGAACGAGAATCAACGAGTGGTTTGATTACTACAACGCTGGTCATGTTTTGTTTAGTAAGTTTGAGTAGATGAATGTTGTTGGTAACAATGACCTCTGTGGCACAAACGTTACTGCTCTTGGAACTGGTGACGACCTTGGTAAATCAAACTCTTTCTACTTCCATGTATTCTATTGCTACGATATAGATGAGCCTACATTCGTACCAATTGTTAATGGTAAATATATACCATCTCTGTATTATTTCGAATCAAAGAACTACAGATTCGTTATGATTAATAGTGAAATCACAATGATTAATTGTAATCAGTGGTTTAATCTCAAAGACGGTGATGATACAATCAATATCTATACTGGCTACACTATTGGTACAAATCAGAAGTACGTTAGCAGTTTTACACCAATCTATACAATGGTTTACAATATGCTTAACACTAGCAAAAAGTGTATAGCTGCTTGTCATGAAATGCCGTTTACTGTTATCACTAATAGCAGCATTGCTACTGGGCAGGAACGCTTTTCTAGATCACTTGGACCTAATGGCGCTTCATTAATTGGTAGTCATTGTAATCAGATTGACAAAACAGAAACAGGTGCTGGTACATATTGGCTTAGTAGACTCCTTGAGTATAAGGGCGTTAAATTAATGATCGGTGGTCATAAGCATACATACGCTTGTACATATCCTGTTAGAGAATACTTCTTCTTTGGATAGAATAAGAATAGTAAAGATAATTTTGCTGAGTATTCTATGAGCAATACATTGGAACATGACAGTGTTAGATTCTTTGTAGATGGAAAAGACTATACAAAATTCCCTTTAACAAAACGAGGTGATGCAGGATAGGCTCCTACTGGCTTCTTCCCATATACAAGTGTACCTACTCTTGAAGGCGGTGTTACTTATTTTATGTGTTAGGCTACAGGATTTAAACTTACATCAAACAAGGAACTTCCATCAGCTAATTAGAAATTCTCTTTAGCAATACCTTAGACTACAGTTAAAAATGGAAAGGACACCGCTGATGCAAATTAGAAGTATCCAATGTTTGGTATAATAAGACTCTCAGATTCTGATTACAATGTTGAGCTTGTTAGAATAGCTAATATTCTTACATCTACAGCTAAATTCACACAGTACGATTACTCTACATCTCCTATGAAGTTACAGTACTTTAAGCAGGTTTCTGATAACAACTACGGAGAGTGGGTTGATACAGAAACAATAATGCTTACAGTATGAGATTAAATAACAATTCTAAGATTGTTAGTGATGACGATATAATAATGTCGGATGGCTCTTTGACGCTGTCCGACAAATTGTCGTCTATAACTAATGATGTGAATTCACTTAAGTCAAACGTTAAGTGGATTTATAAATATGGCGGAGTCGGTTCTAGCTCCGGTGGTGGTGGCGGAGACAACAATAAATCATTTAGTGTGTTTGCGTCGCTTAATGGTATCCAGCTTAAAGGTGATAATATTGTCCTCAACGGAATAGATACATATCCACTTCTTATTATAATAAACAACCCAAATGGTGGTAAGTTTAATGTAACGTACTCGTATACAACAAAGACTGCTAGTGGCGGAGAAGCTACTCAGACAAGAACTTAGATCTTATCTATCGAAAACGCGTTTAGATTTTAGACGAATATCAATCTTAATACAAACGCATTGCTTACTATTACTGTAACAGATGGTAATGATACGCAGCAGGTATCATGTAAGTATACCGTTATTCCGTATTCATTCGATGTATCACTTGTTGATGATAATGGAAAGAAATATTTAACAGACAGTAATACGTATGAAATCTTTATAGAAACAGCAAGAGATACTGGCCTTAATCTAAAAGTTGATTACATAGTTTTTGTTCCTGCAACAATAAGCTACTCTGCTAAGTTTAATGGATAGGATTTAGGCTCAGGCAACATTGAAGATCAAAACGGATCACTTACATTCCATATAGATAAGAGTAATTTCACAAATGATAAATCTGGACTTTACTCTGCTATATTTAACACGCAGATTATACCAGATGGCTAGGAGATGATCTCTAATGATCAAACTATAAATATATCTCTTATACCTAATGAGTTGTACTGCTTAATATCTCCAGATATTGGTGTGATATACAATACATAGCAGTCTGAGGGATACTATATTTATAACCCTGGATATATCTAGTTTAACTATAGAATATACGAAGGCGTAAATAATAACAGAAGCTACAATGTTTTCGTAAAGATTAACGGCGTATCAATGTTTGAAAACGGTCTTACCGTAACAGAGCGTCAATAGAATTCATTTAAGATTCTTGCTACAAAAGCTGGAGAAAACACAATTGAAATAAATGTTTCTGGGTACAGCGCTAAATATTATTTCTATGTAAAAGAGACAGAGGATTAGCTTGATTGGTTTGAGAATTCATAGCAGTGGAGTCAGTACTATTATAGAATTAATACTTGTACAGATAACTTTAAACAATATCTTGCTAAGACAAGTATATCTTAGACAGTCAACTCTGACCCTATCAGAATAACAGGTATCGAACCTCCGCAGGTTAGTGGTACGGGAAACATTTGTACACATATAGCTATCGGTTTACAGTATAATTACATTAACTCTGATAATACTACCATCATAAGTTTGTATAATGAAGGAGATTCTCCTATTATGACTATAGGGTAGCAGGCGACAACTAGAGGTAGTTAGTTCGTAGATTGCTATATATAGAAGCAAAGTGATGCAGATAAAAACGATCTTACAAAATATCATCTATTGCAGGTTTTCTCAAATTTTGTAAAGAAGAATGGCAACGATTCATACTACGATACCTCTATATATATTGATGGAAGAATGGAGGCATCATTCTCTAGTTTATTCAACGCTCCATTGCTTGTAAAACAATTGCAGATAAATCCTGCTAATGTTTACATCAATACAATAGATGTTGACTATCTACCTGTATCTGATACTGGTGAGAATGGAGATTATGACGTATATCAATATTATCTTAAATATAGATCTGAAATAATTCGCGAACAAAACGAAGAATTTTAGCAAGAGCTTATTTTAAAGCAATATTTAAAGAAGTTTAATGTTGGTATGGACGGTAGAGTCATTACAGACGGTGCTACAATCAGTGATATTGCTGCGAATACATCAACTCCTGTTCTGGTTATGACGTGCCAAGATAATGGTACCGGAACACCAATGATATAGAGGCTTGAGAAAAACTATGGTGAGGATGGAACTGGTGAAGGGTCAGATCTTAATTTCCCTGTATCAATTGAATGGAGCCCAGGAAGGTCTGCATTAACAGAAGTTAAGGTGCCTGATTCATTTACTAATGCACAGTTTAGGGCATCGTTACAAGGTTCTTCTACAAAGTTGTATAGAGTAAAGAACTTTACGTTAGCAATAGAGAATACCGACCAATCTGAAACTGCTGACGTTTACTTGTATTCACCTAACTTTAACCAGGATAACCCTGAGACATTTTTACCAGAAACGCAGTTTACATTAAAAGCCGATGTCGTTGATAGCTCTCACTCAAATAATACTACTTGCGGAAAGTTCGTAAATACAGTTTGCGAAAAGTTTAGTGATAGCATTAGTGAAGATAGTATATTCAAACCATACATAAAGAACTGTCTTGAAGGATTCCCTATACTTTTGTTTATGCATATTGTTACAGAAGATCCTGATTCCGGAAACAAAGATGACGTCTATTATTACTTCGGTGTATATAACTTTAACCTTGGTCGTGAAGCGTACTTTAACCTCGGTTATAAAGACCTTAGCGTATTTGGTGACAAGACTACATTAACTGGTAGTGGTAAAGACTTTGTATTCTACAAGATAAACAACGATGATAATACATTGAAAGAAGGTCTTGGCGTAGCCGAAATTTAGGGAGGTTCTAACTATTTCGATTTCTCACAGTATGATCCTACTATATTGTTTTAGCAGAACAAAGAGAATGATAATACATACATGTTTGGAGACCTTGTTCATGGATCAAACTTTTCTGAAGCAGAACTGTAGACGTCTATACAAAAGCTTGTAAAATCAGTAACGCTCGGAGGTGGTTATTTGTTTGATTATCTAAAGAAGGGAAGAGGTTCTTATGAAGATGGATACTCTGCAGAAGAGCTTGATGAATCTGGAAATAAAACTGGTAAATCATTAAACATGGTTCCAGACTATACTAAGCAATATCAAAGAAAGTCTGCTGGTTCTGGCTGGCAATACGTATTAAAGAGCACTATTAATCCTGGAACACAGAATGATTTAAGAGATCTTTGTATACCAGACATGGATAACAATAAGCCATCAGAATTAAACTTCCAGTCAGTATCTGAATACTATACAATATGTATGGTGCTTGGCCTTGTCGATAGTGTAATGAAAAACCTTAACATTAAGACATGGTCTGGTAAGAATTCAGCTGGTACAACTTGGGTGACAGCGTTCTATGATATGGATACATGTTTAGGTATCAACAATAGCGGTGGTAAAATTTCTTATTTTGCCTTCTCAGACTATTGGGATGGACAATTAAAGAAAACTCAAGACGGTGTTGATTATCCAGATAATGTAAATATATATAGAGATTTTTCACCATCTACACTTGGATCAAATGGATTTGATGTTCCTTCATCGTATTTATTTGCTGTTGCTAAATATGCTAGATTAATATTTAAGGACGACGAATAGTACACTGTTAACTATCCGCAGGAATTGTATGCAAAATGGAGAAGTAATGTTGTAAACAACAAGACTCACGAAGGTATTCTGAAAAACGCTGATTATTTTGTAGATAATTTCTACGCTAATAATCTCGGTTCTATAAACAACCTACTTGTAACATACAACTATAGATCTAAATATCTGGCACTCGATAATTCGGGTACACAATGGAATCCTGTTGATTATCAGAAGTTTAACGGAACCAGAATTAACTATGTAAGAGATTGGTTTAATGGTAGACTGCATATTCTTGATGCATACTTTAATCTTAACTCAAGTATAGGTGTTCCTATACAATATAGAGATAGTAATGGACAGTGGAAGGATCTGAATTTAAGTAGTGATCCAAACATTGAAGACATTGTATATGATCGTACTTATAATGCAGCAAACTATTCTGTACCTGTGAATCAAGATGTAATTATCCTTAGAGACATATTCTCTTCTGGAAGTTCTTCTGCAGGTATTCAGCTTGGTGCAAATGCTAGCTTTAAGATTAAATGTCCTAAATTTTCTCCTTTGCAGATTACCAAGGCTAACTCAGTTATTGCAAACTATATAATTGGTGGAGATAATTATCAATAGGTTGACATTAAAACAACCGGTGTGTAGGGCGTTAAAGTTGGAGGTTCTCAGCTATGGTCTTATCTTGAAAATATAAACTGGATAGAAGGAAACGCTTAGACTGGTTTGTATATTGGATCTGATAAGCTTGAATCAATAAATGGTTCTTCAAATACATTTGGAAGCTTCTCTTTCAATACGCCTAGCGTTAAGGAGATTAACTTGATATCTCCTGGATATACCGCTACGCTATCGCTTAATGGGTCTGATAATTATCCTAACTTGAGCTCAATTAATCTTAGTGGATCAAAAATGGGTTTGAATGCTAATAGTTTAAATGTATCGACTATTAATGTTAGCAATATTAAAAACTCCGGAGCAAGTATTACTATAACAAACTGTTCTAATATTACAAGTTTTTCTGTAGATAATAGTTAGCTTTAGACGCTTCAGTGGTCATAGATATCTGGGCAGTATAAGAACTTATCGTTTAATAACAGAACGAACATTACAAACTTTAATTTAAGCTGTATTGAGAGTGGAGGTAGCTTTACTCTTTCTGGTGACAATTCTGTCGAAACTGTAACGCTGCAGGGTTTTGAAACAATAAATATAAGCAATTGTCCTAAGCTTAGGACAGTTACAATTACAGAATATGATAATCATTCTGATGTATAGATTTATCCTAAGAGTATATCTGTGATAAATTGTGCACATGGTTAGCTTTGTATTAAAGATAGCACTGGAGCTACTGTTGATAATACTGTAGACTTACGTAATTCAACACATCTGTAGTCTGTATGCTTCTAGAGTAGCCCGAATATAAAGTATGTCATGCTTCCGCAAAATGTTACAGCTGCAAATAGTTGTTTCTACAACGTTACAGGTCTTTAGACAGTTGATGCGACATCTCTCTATATTGGACCATACACATTCTATAACTGCTTTAATTATAAGGGCTTAAACAAGAGCGGAGGATATACGGGATTAAAAGTAAGTTCTGGTACAACGTCTTTGAATAATGCATTCCAAAGAAGTGGTGTTGATCTTAAGTTTGTAGCAAACTTTTTCAAACAAGCAATTCCGAAAAACAACAACGTTACCAACGTATCGCAAATGTTTATGCAAACAAACGTTAGCTTTAAACAAAGTGACTATAAGAAGTGTATAGTAGATGGTGTATTCAAGAGTCCTATAGACACATCAGTTTTAAATAAAGTTACCAATGCTAATTAGATGTATTTTCATACAGGCGTTAACGTACACTTTAAAGAGCTGTATAACTTCGGAAGTCCATCAGGGTGTTCGTATGCCTAGATATTCAATGCGCATACATCAAGAATGGCTACAGACTGTTTCAAATACTGTATATCAAAGATGACCGATTGGGGTGGTGACGATGGTAGTGGTGGCCATGAATTTTAGATTCCAATGGACCCAGTTACTGGTAACGATATATCAACATCAGAAACTATATCTGCTAAAGACATATGGAATCCTGATGGCATATCTCCTAGGAAGCTTCGGAAAATATCGGACTTTAATATATCTAGTTCGTATAAAGTTGATTTGAGTGAATTATTCAACTCCAGTTGGGTGTCATTAGAAACTTTGTATGGAAGCTTCCTTGATTGCAATAGCGTAAACCTCAACGGCTTGCTTTATAATCTACCAAGGATAAATAAAATTGAAACATGCTTCTCACAGAGTAGCAGGAGTACTGATGTTGTTGATTTGTGGGAATTTATTAATTGGAATGATTTTGTTCCAAGAAGTTATGGTGGATTCTTAACCAGTCAATATAGACGTGATTATGGATGCTATAACTTTAAAGCCCATGTTTCGTTGGAGAACTATAGAAATATATGTAATCTGTATATCAAGAATGGTAAAGAAAATCTAAGCAACTTATTCTATAATACAGACATAACAGAAACTGATGGAGACTTAACGTTCGGAAGTACGTCTTCAATAAATTCGAACGCAAAATATATGCGACATACTTTTGATGGCGCTAAGTATGGTGGTGGAGCATTAAGATTAGACGATAACTTCTTTTCTAAATTGCCTAAGATACAAGATGTTGGATACTGCTTTGCGAATACATCTTTAGCAAAACCAATACCTTTTGACTTCTTTAGAAAGAGATATGACGATATTAATACCCATGTCTTCATAAAGGTTGGCGATGAGTACAAACCAGCAACTCTACACTGGTACAAATACGGAAGAGCTAACGATTATAAAATCTGGAACTTCTCGTATGTATTTTATAATGTTAGTCCAGCTAGTGGTGCAGAACAGTTTGATATGAGTACAGAAATCCCAGACAACTGTGCAAAGAATAATGACACGAGTGACCAGACTGTATATATGGAATACTATACCAGAACACAGGATCCAGAAACCAAAGAGTACACGTATACAAGACATCCTATTTATCATTGCACAGAGTTTACTGACACACAGAATTTGAAAGGCGGATATTAGGCTTCATACAATCTTGGAAATGGTCAAATGTTCAATAACGGACAGGTACCCGATGGAGGTGTAGACAAATTGATTATTCCACCAGATTTCTTTTATTGTGCAGCAACTTCTCATACTTCAGATAGTGGAGACGGTGGTATAACAAACTATAGTTATGCATTTGCTAAATCAGGAACATCTAATACAATGGCTGGAATTATACCTGAAAATATTTTCAAGGCAAACAGGAATGGTATTGTGACCGGTGTATTTAACAACCAGGTAGTTATACCTCGTTTGGTAGGTTCTACAACATCTGGAAGTGAAACAATAAATGTATATGTTTAGTATCCTAAAAACTATACTACATATTCTGTTTTGAATAATGCATTTGGAGCATAGCCTGTTATATTATAGGATAGTAAAACTAGTACACATACAACATATAATTATTCGTTTGTGTTGTTTAATGAGTCAATACCTTCTACAACATCTACATTGAGCAACGCGTTTAATAATAACTGCATAATTTATGGTCTAGATGATTATAACGGTTATTCTGGAGAAGCTAGATTAAATTTAGCTTGCTCTTATAAGGATGGTAGTCTTACATAGGGTTTTGATATGACTAGATTCCCATCAATTACATTAGACTAGATGTTGTACACAAACTTATTGTGCGTATTAAATGGTCCAATATTTGCTGGTACATATTATATATCTAATTGTAAAATGGCTTCAAATAGTGCAAAGGTCGTATCAGCATTTGGTCAGAATAAATATACCCATACATCTAAATTTATAATATGGCCTGCAGCAAATAGCAGTATTGTTAACAAGATGTTTGCAGATGCAACTTATGGTATAACAATATCTTCTGCTAACATTTAGAATTCTGGAGAAAGTTTAAAATACTATAAAGAAACTGGAGTACATATAATATGAAATTAACATTAAAAAGAATAGCTCTCCGTCCAACTTACACTATAGGCAAACTTTATATAGACGATGTATATTTTTGCGACACCATAGAAGATACTGTAAGAGACCTCAATAAGAATGGTAAATTTGACAATGGGGAGAAAAAGGTGCATTCCAAAACGGCAATTCCTTACGGAACTTATGAGATCAAGTGGACATATTCACCTAGGTTCAAGAAGTATACACCACAGCTGATGAATGTTCCATCATTTGAAGGTATACGTGTTCACGCAGGAAACACAAGCGCTGACACTGAAGGCTGTTTGATTCTTGGCGAAAACAAATAGGTTGGAAAAGTCCTTAACTCAAGAGCTACTATAAACAAGTTTTATCCAATAATAAAGGAAGCTTGTTCTAACGGGAAGGTAACTATTGAGATAAAATGAACAAGGTAACAGGAACATGGCGCGAGAAGATTTAGTATTCAACCGCATGTCTCGCGTTTTTAAGCGGTTAGGTTCTCACCTGGGTACAGTATTTACAATAGGGTGAAATCTCCACAGGTGTATTAGGGTTTGTAGCCCAAACATTAGTTTATTCAGCTAGTATATATGGAGTATCTATTTATATACAAGGTAAGTTTGGTGAGATAAAAACATATTTAAAAGAGTGTTTAACTAATAATGAAAGCAATTGTGATGTAGTAGATATTAAGCAAAATAAAGAACAACTACAAAACGCTGCTTAATGCCATTTGTGGGCTTCTAATAGCCTTTTGTGTAGCGTCTGGTATATTCTACCACAACAAAGCTAATAGGCTCTCACAGGAGCTTAAAATGGCTAATAACAACATCGAAGCCTATTAGGATGCCTTGAACGGTGCCTAGTAGGCTTCTGGTGTTTTAAGGCTAGATATGAAAAAGCTTAAAGATTATAACGATAAGCTTGTGTAGTAGTTGGATTCTGTACGTAAGACAGAAAAGCTAAAAAGCAAAGAAATTTAGGTAGCGGCAACTTAGAAGTAGATTATAAACGTTAATAAGAGTAAGGGGGTAGGGGGTGATATTATAACTATACTTAAAGACTCTGTTTATAAGGATAGCTTACAATATAACAACCTAACTAAAGTATACTATACAATCGGTAAAGATAGTGTTAATATCAAGTTAGATGTATAGAATACTTAGTACCTCTACGTTTATAAGCATAGAGAATATAAAAACAAAAAGAACTTCTTTAAGAGACTGATAACATTTGACTGGAAAAAGAAAGATGTGTATAAATACAAGATACATAACACGAATGATATACTTAAAGAAGATAGTATAAGAATAATAGAAGCAATATGAAAACATTCTCAGCTCGTACATTGATAGATGACATACTTCTTATTGTACGAAATAATAACATAAGTGAGAGTGAGGACATGTCTAGGGATTAGATCTTGTCTTGGATAATGTAGTATAAAGCTTATTTGTCTAAGAAAGAAAATGACAAAGATTCTGAGACCGGTGATGACGAAGATCCGGATGATAGCTAGTTATCAACTATTGGACCACTTGAACTTATAGACGATCCAAATTCTGGGTCAGAGGACTGTTGTTGCTGTCGTTGTGGTAAACTAAAGAGAACAAAAAATAAGCTGTATACAATGGAGGATAGTAGCGACGACATAGTTAATGTTACTGATGCTAGTGGTTGTGTTATACAGATTATGAGTAAATCTAGAAAGCATTATCATAATTTTAGAAGATACACATATAACGAACCTATGTGTTGGTTTGATGATTAGTACATATACGTTGATGGTAATGGTTCAGAAAACTTTAAATACATATACGTTACAGGAATATTTGACCCGACACAAACAGCTGGTAGTGAAGATGATATAATGATACCTGGGTGGATGATACCAGATATTAAAAAAGCTATCATGATTAACGAATTAGCGTTTATGCTTAAAAGGCCTAGTGACGATAGCAATAACTCAACATTAGCAAGCGTTAAACCAAATGGTCCTCAAGATAAGGAAGAATAAGAAAAGCTATACAATAGCTGATATATATAGAGACTACATTAAAAAGAACGATGTAGAGCTTAATTACGCGCGATATAAGCGCATTATAGACGAATTTAATAAAGTTGTCAAGGAAGAGATTTTAGAGCGCTCACAGCCCTTTAAAATGCCTTATGGGCTAGGTACTATATGCATAGTAAAATATAAACCTAAGAGCTATTCGGATTAGTCGTTGTCTACAGATTATAAATCAACAAAAGAAGTAGGCAAAAGGGTTTATCATTTAAACGAGCACTCTAATGGATATAAATATAGATTATATTGGTCGAAAATACCCAGGATGTTTTCTGATAGATATAAATACTAGCTATGTATGGTTAGGGAAAACAAAAGGCACCTTGCTCAACTTATATTTAATAAACAAGATTATATAAATATAGATGATATACAAATATACAAAATGTGAGTCAGTTATAGCTAAAATTATGGCTGACTCAAACATGCAAGAAAAGAACATACGTATTACAGATATACGAGAATGGATCTTTGAAGCTGTTGAGAAGATTGGTGCTCCTGTATAGTATGTATAGAAAGAGTCTGGTGAAGATTGCGTTCCAATATTTGAAATACACGAACATCAAGTTCCAATACCAGAGGACTTAGAATCATTGACAACTGTAGCCTATTCAAACAATGGAACAAATTGGGTATAGGCACTAAAAGATGAAAGCTCATTTAAGTCTAAAGCTAATACAAAGCATATACATCACTATCACCCAGAACAACCGGCCGGAGTAATGCTACCTACGCATAGATCGTAGCTTTTAGGAATCAATGGTAGTACTGCGTTAATTGATGCTATTAGAGACCATAAGATAGATGTTCCTACATACTGGATTAAACCAGGTTGGATAGTCTTTAATAAAGACAAGGGTTTTGTTAAATTGTCATACAAGGCAATAGCTACAGATGAAAGGGGTTACCCACTTATCCCAGACTTAGCTTCATATTAGGAAGCTATATATTGGTACGTAATGATGAAGTTAAGCTTTCCAAAGTTCCTTAGAGGATCGCTTGGAGGAAAAGCTAGATATAATTAGAACACATACTTCTATATACAGTAGCAGTGGAATTTCTATAGAAACCAGGCTTACGCCGAAGCAATGATGCCAAACGAAAGTGAAATGCTTACTATTAAGAACGAGTGGACTAAGCTTATACCAGAGTGGGATGATGATGAGAACTTCTTCAATAACACCGGAAAGAAATAGTTAAACTTTAACGATTATTGCTATGGATACTAATACTGAACCACAAATTAATAGTTTCGCAGGAGGATTAAATAGTGATGATGATCTCTCTGTTGTTGCCACAAACTAGTATATTGATGCTAGAAATATAAAGATATCATCATATAGAGGTGGAGAAGGCAGAGATAATAGGCATGGATCATTAATGCCAGTCTAGGGTGTAAAGCTAGCTGGGTCATTTGCTGGTGAGGGTAACAAAGTTGTTGCTACTGGTTCGATAAGGGATTACGGAGTAATTGTTTGCATTGATGAAAACGAAAACAAACTTAAGGTCTATAGTTTCAAAAACGCAATAGGCGGAACTGTTCATGATTAGGACTTTAATAACATACAAAAGAGCAGACTTGTTGTAGATGCACCATTGTTACCATTAGATGATGAAGAAAAATATCCTGATACATTTGATATTTAGCTTAATTACGAGAGCGAAAACAATATCAAGCTATACTTGACTGATTCAATACATCCGATAATGGTTTTTAATATAAATAGCCGAGATGAGAGGTTTGTGTATACTGAGCTTGATAAATGTTTATCTTATCCAGAAGCTGTTTGTAAACCACCGGTATTTGAAGAATATGTGCCAGGAAAGATAGAATTTGGTGTTGTAAGTTATTGTTATCAGTTATATAACAGATACGGAATACATACAGGTGCATCTATACAATGTTAGCAAATACCAATCGGTAATTATGATTTTGATAACAAATATGTAAAGTGCGGCGGTAAACAGGATGCTATATCAAATTGTGGAGTAAAGATATCTATACAAATTCCTAGTAATTATTGGCATCTTGATTACATCAAAGTATTTAGAGTACAGTATACACAAAACGGATAGATGCCAATCGTATCTGTAATATACGATGCTAAAATAAACTTTGATGAAGAACATGATTCTTCAGAGTTGGTTATAAACGATGTTGGTAACGATCCAATAGAACATATCAGTGTTGAAGAGTTAAATTCGTTACAAGGTGTTAGGATAATACCTAATTCATTAGCATCTAAAGATGGTTTTTTATTTGCAGCAAATACTAAGACGATACAGACGACTATTAAGGATTTCGATAAATGGGACGCTAGAGCATTTAGGTTTAATTACAAAAATATTAGTACCGTAACAGATATTAATGGCAATAACTCATTTACAATAGATGCACACGGTAAAGACATAGAAGACGACTCTGTTGCCGTTCCTCCATTTGACCATGATTGTTATGATGATACTTATAATAACATAAATAAAGAAGCTTCATTATATTCTGCTAATTTTGTATTCGATTCAAAATATCAATGGGTCGGAGGATCTGGTAAAAATATAGAATGGAGATTTGTTATTTCTTCTTAGGTAGAAGATTCTTGTGTAAAAGAAAATAATACAAGAAAGATAGGAACGTTATATAATTATTCTCAAAAAGAAAACGTATAGCAAAATAATGTTTTCTACATTGACAAAGATTTTAAACCATCTATAATAGAGAAAGCAGAATTTGATCCAGGAATAAATAAAAACACATGGTTGATAAAGTCGCTTAGACGAAACGAGATTTATCGTTACGGAATTGTTTTGTATGATAAATATTGCCAAGCTTCGCCAGTTAAATGGATCGCTGATATAAGAACGCCAAATATTACTGAAGAAGGTTTCTAGCTTATGTCATCCAATACTATCGTTAATGGTAAACGTTACGAACTAGTTATCAGAAATCTAGGAATACAGTTTATGGTAAAAAGTTTACCAGAAGGCTGTACTGGTTATCAGATAGTTAGATGTGCTAGACATGAATCCGATATTGCTACAATATCACAAGGTGTGCTCAGTTCTCCTGTGTCTAATGCATATAGTAGATCGTATGAAGGAAATAACGATGATTATTAGATAACAAAATACCATATGTTTTGCCCAACAGGATTCCTGACAACAAATAAGTTCATAGAAGGATATTATGTACATAATTAGCTTGTTGGCAACGGAGATGATCTAGCGTCCCAATGCATGACAAACATAGATAATGACAAATTATTGCAATTTGTTTCAAAGGAAATTTGTTATCAGCCAGAATCGTTTAAGCAATTTACAAAAGACAAAAAATACCATTTACAAAAACAGTCTTTTTTATTTGGAGCTAGGGGTGACTATAAATTCACTGATGATTAGTATGATTCACCTAGAAATAGTAGTTATAATAAAGATTATGGAAGTTTGACAGGTTTTAACAAAAGAGAGAATTTTAAATTTATAATACCATGTATATCGAACTGTGCTGTCGAGTTGTTTACTGGACCAGATGATAATGGAGATCCAAGGGGAACGTTTTATGTCAATGGATTGTCTGTATTTAATGGTTTTAGTGGAGATAGTACAATATGTTATTTAGATACGCCATATAATCCAAGTTATTTTTATAAAGTGAATCCTCAATCACATAAAGCGCGAAATCCAGGAAGCCTTGATGGTCTGGGAGGATAGCTTGCTAATAGCGGAACAATTGGTGGACTAGGAAATATACGCCCTTACTCATACTCTTTAGTTAAAGACTGTATTTTAAATTTTGATAGACTATACAATAATGATAATGAGTCCGCAAATAAAAGATAGGAAAAATCTGGTAAATTTATAATACAAAAAGCTTTTGCTTATATAAAATTATACGAATAGAGTGTTTAGCCAAACGAATTTAGTAATGGAGTTTTTCATCCAGGCGATTGGTGGGACAATGCGGTTTAGGGGAAAAATTATATATAGGACTTTTAGTTAGTTGATCAAATAAAATGGGATTAGGCATTTAAGAGAAACTTTAATAAAAATAATGATGAGCAAGCTTCGTCAAAAGCTTACCCTAATTATGCAGTTTCTGCTGGTGGAACACTATTTGCAAATATGATTACAGGAGGAATCTGCAATGATACTAACGGAAACATATTTGCATCATTTGGTAATTATAATGGCGGTTTTAAAAATGATGGAACTGGTACGCATGGCAACAAAAACGCATGCTTTGGAACTGGTGGAAAATGCTTACTGTTAAGTTGTTAGTATAAAGAAAAAGGTACAGCTGGCGCAACTTCCTACTATTATCCTAAGAATGGCAATTATTATGATAACCTAGTATCTGATCCATCCTAGACAGAGCCTGGTGATATCGGCATGATTGCAAAAGTAGTTAGACCAACTCTACTTGGAACGTATCTAACTAATCTTAGATAGCAAACAACCCCTTATGGTGGATATTCGTTCACAAATAGACTTACGAATACATATTACGGAGATGGTAATTACTTCGAGTCTAAAAATAAATGGAATACAGTATTTGATGGAGATTGTCACGTAGAGACATTCGAGTACACTTCTATGCATAAAGTGTATGGAGCATATAAGGGATCAAAGAGCTTAGATTTACCTAATACACATATGATAACATATTCTATACCAACAGAATCAAATATATGGTGTAAATTCCAATATGGGTGGACATTTAGTTCTAACGCAAGAGATAATTATGCATCTTTTATACAAGCTGAACCATGTGAAATAACAGAAGCTTACGTACAGAAAGAGCCTGAATACGTTTATAATTCTGTCTATAGTGTATAGAATACAAGTATTCCGCTTGCTGCGTATGATGATCTTAATCCACAAGATTATAATAAAACTATAGATACAAGAGTATATTATTCTGATTTAAAACAGAATGACGAGATTATAGATAGTTGGTGTAAGTTTAGAAGTTCTAACTTTATAGATGTTGATTAGGAGTATGGTCCTATAACTGATATATGTACATTTAAGAATGTTCTTACATTTTGCCAGGAACAATCATTTGGTGTACTTAGTGTTAATGACCGTAGTGTTGCTACAGATAATTCCGGACAAAACATAGTACTCGGAACTGGAGGAGTACTTGATAGATATGACTACTATAGTAATACTTACGGAATGCATAAACAGCAATTCTGTTCAGCATGTACTACAGGTGGTTTGTATTGGTTTGATAGTCATAATAATGTAATCTGCTTATTCGACGGATAGAGCGTAGAACAGCTTTCAAAACAAGGTAAAGTATAGAATATATTAAACAAGTATAAGAAAGACGACAACTTTAAAGTGTTCTACAATAATAGGTACAATGAGGTTATATTTAATGTGCTAAGCGATGATATTCAAATAGTGTACAACGAAATGCTTGGAAAGTTTACATCGACATTAACTATACCATTTGATGGAGCTATACAGTTCTTTAATGGAGAGTATCTTGTAAAGAAGAATGATACCGTATGTGTGTATTAGTACGACTATCTAGACGAATCGCCTAAATCAACAACTAGGTAGTTACTTTCTAGCTACGTTAAATATGTTGTTGCACAGTAGCCACTTGTTACAAAGGTGTTCGATAACCAAGAGATTGTTACATACGAAAATCTATAGTTACAGGATGTAATACGCGACAATGATGATTACTTCTCAAAGAATCATAAATATGTATGGCAAACAGAATCTTAGAAAATAGAATCCAGTCTGGAAGAATAGATAACTCTTAGGGAAAATAATCATAGATTTGCCATACCTAGGGCTGATGGATTATTTGGCAATAGAGCTAGAGGCAAGGTCATGATTTGCAGTATAGAAGATGTTAAACCAAATCCAGCTATGGCAATACAATATATAATAACAAAATATAGATAGTCATGGAGTTAAAGTAGAGAAAGAAGATAAATAATATACCAAAATTCAATAACGGCACAGATCCATCAAGTAGTGTAAATAGTATTGGTGGAGATATTACTGGTTTAAACACATACAGGCAGCAACTTACATCCGTTCCAACAAGAATAGAAGTGAATGGAATGAGAACTCCTGGAAAGTTACCAATTAGTTCTGGAGGAGGTGCACTTAGCAACGTTAATGCCGGTACTGTAACAGGAGCCGTTAATGGAACTCTTGGAATAATAAGCGGATTCAATTAGTAGTAGGCAGCAGTAAAAGATTAGAGTGGATTGTTCGGTATGTCCGGATAGAGAACGGACTAGGCGTTTGGAGTAAACTACTAGGCTTAGAATGATATTAATAAGAGATAGGCTATGGCTGATATATCTGCTTCTAACACAACTAACACATTGGCTATGACAGGCTCTGGAGCTGCTGCGGGAGCTGCAGTAGGCACGGCTATAGTACCAGGTATAGGTTCGCTTATCGGAGGTGCCGCAGGAGCCATAGTAGGATTGTTTGGAGGTTTGTTTGGTGGTAAGAAAGCTAGGGAAAGACAGCGTAGAAAGATATTTAATGCATAGTAGAATGCAAACTTAATTAATTAGGTTAATCAATCATCAGCTGCAACAGAAGGTCTTACGTAGCAGTATTATTTAAATAATGGTAACACGTATGATGATGTATTATACGCCAACCGAGGAAAAGATTTAATAAAACCAAGATATGTTAAAAGGAAATAAAGTATGGACACCTAATGGATATTAGAGTGGTCCTGTAAATAGTTTAGTTGGCAAAGGGGAGTCCATTATAGATTATACTAATGGCACAGGAACTCTTGTAACAAAAGGAAAGGTTGGAGTTGATAATTAGCCTAGCTCTGTTAGTATAAATGATAATAATGTTATAGCTGGTAACGATGTAGACTGGAGCAATGGGGTGAAATTTTCTGATCAAATAGCACCGCTAACAGCTAAGCTTTAGATGTATAATAGTATCGAGAAAAGAGCTGGAAAGAAATCCGAACTTAGCTCTTTATCTAAGCAAACAATGGAGCTTTAGAAAAACCAATTAGATCGCGCTAAAGCCCCTATTTTACAAGCAATGAAGAATATTACAGACAGACAAGAGAAGTAGCATCAGATCGAGGATTATACAGCTCAGATCAAGCATAATTGTGGCAAAGATAGATTTTTTAATGGTAAAAGCTTATGGGATAAAACAAAATAGACAATTTCTAGTTGGTCAAAATCAGGTAAGGGAAAGGTGTCGAGCCTTATGCTTGATGCAGGATACGCATTTCCTGCACTGCTTGAAACATAGATGCTTAATCATTGGCGTAGAGAAAACCCTGTAATGCCAAGCATTTACGCTGCCAATAGATATGCACCAATAGCTTTACAAACTATGGCTGGTAATAGAGTATCAGCTAATCCTATTCTTGAAAAGTTATACGCACAAGATAGACAGGCTGCTTATTAGCTTGCTAATTCTGGAGGTTATACAGGTGGTCAGAGATAGGCTAATAGAGTAGCTCTAGCTTTAGGCAATTAGAGAAATGTTGCCGATGCACTTATGAATGTGCAGGAAAAGAATGCTGCATATAGAAATGCTTATGCTGAGATGGCTGCCAGACTTGGCGATAGCGATGCACAGAGATTACAGCAGTCTAACCAATATGGATGGGAAGCTTACAATAGAGCCCACGGTGCTAAGACTAAGGGTATTGAAACACACTTATCTAATCTTGGTCTTATTGGTCAGAAATGGTTGTCACAACGCATTAAAAACAAGCAATACGGAGACGTACTTGATATGTATCAGTAGGACATAGATAATAAGAATGCAGCATTAAAAGCAATATACGGTATAGGAGCAGATGGCAATAAAGGTACAACTGGTAATACTGGTAGTACAAATAATTCAACAGGAAGTGGTGCAAATAATTCGTATACAAGACCAACCGGATAGCCGTACGAAATGAATATGTACCAACGCAACATTTAGCCATAGAAGAATTGGCAAGATAAAGCAATGCAGAACATTGAAAATTTACCTTTACCAGATTTACCATATTAGCATACAAATTATTTGGACACTATAGACTGGGCGAAATATTTTGATGCATAGAAAAAATTTAATGAAATAATTATTGGAAATAACGGAATTCCAAAATCACGATATTGGACTAGCGCGAAAAATACTCCACAAAAAGAATAGCCATTATTTAATTTAATACCATAGTTAATACCTACTCTTCCAGATAATAGTAAGTATATGCAAGAATATTAGAAAAGAATGGGTGTTCCTATGAATCGCTTAAGATAGGATTATAGCAAGTATCTTGGAGGGGATCTTTTTGTAGACAATGGTGAACCACTTGGGTATACTAGAACTAGTGCTCCTATGAATAAAAAGACAATATCAAAATATAGGTTCCCAATTAATAGAGACCAAATGATTAGGGGTCTTCTGCTATATAATAATAATTTTAAAGTTCCGTCTTTAATTCCATTTTAGCCTAATGGAGCAGGACAAAGTGATAGGTTACCTGGATTTTATATGAATAAGAGGAACAGAACCAATCTTTATACAGGTATTTAATTATGATAGGAATGTATGATGAACCAGTAGCGGTGCCTATAATCGACCTACTGGATAGCAGTATGATGTCATAGTACATCAGTGCTGCAAGAGAACAATACAATTAGGCTGTGCAAGAATAGAAGGAGTTCGCTAAAGAATTCGGTGAGCTATATGGGCCTAATGCTAATGTAAATAAAGAGTTTTACGATATCACAAGAGGAGCTGTTAATAAAGGATTAGATTACCTATATTAGAATGGAATAGATCCTCTTAGATCAGCAGAAGGAAGAGCGTATATAGCAAAGATTATTAGAGAAAGACCATATGCGGAAATAGCTAACCTTAAAGCTTAGAATGAGTCTATGAAGACTTATTAGAAGTATAGAGCAGAAGCTATGCGTAATGGTACATATGATCCAGATTTTGAAAAGTTTGCGCTTGGGGGTAAGACTCTTGAAACATGGGACCCATCTACAGACGGAATGTGGACAAGAGAAGCTCCTTCTAAATATTCTAGCTTAAAAGATTGGACAAGCAATCTGTTTGACAACATGTAGCTAGAATACGATCCAGAGCTAACAAAACAAGCTGGAGGGCTATATCAGGTATATTCAAAGTCTCCTAAGAAGATGTAGTAGATCCTTGATGCGAATATAAAGGATATGACAAAATCTGATCTTGGCAGATACTATCTCAACATGTATGGAGGTGATATAGATGCCCTTAAGGCTGATATTATTAATCGTAACAGAGAATATACTCAGGTAGATAGACGAGCTGATCAGGTAAAAGTTCACCTTAATGACCAGCGATTCCAAGCTAATGAAGCTGCTAAACAGAGAGTATTCCAGCATGGAGAAAATGAGCTTAATAGGAAGAATTAGCGTGATATTGCCGCAGCTAGAGGCGCTAATAATGGTCCTTCTAAAAATGGTGGAGCAGATGGGGGGTATAGCTATTCGTATACAAAGAAGGTAAAAAATGCTGAAACAGCAGCAGGGTTAAGAGATAGATCTGGAAAACTTAATTCTAATTTGGATCCAGCAAAGGTTCAGAGTATGACGGAGTAGCAGCTTAAAGATTTAATAAGATTAAGATAGGGAGCATTATCGAAAGGTGTAACCGGTCCAGTTACGGCAACAACCGTAATAAGACATTTGTCTAGAACCGGAGATGATCCTGCAGTATTTGGAACAAGACACGGATTAACTGGTGTACCTGGTTCAAAATCTAAGAAGATTAATTATACCGTAAATGGCTCTACAACATTATATAGTGCCCAAGATATTTATAGTTCCATGAGCGGAAGAAGAGTTGCATGGAAACATAAAGGTACAAATATTGTTGATAAAAATGGTCGAATAATAAAGCTTAGTGGTGGAGATAGATTTCCAATACCAAATAATGTAAAAAATCCTTCGAGAATAGAAGACTTTATTGGTGATCCTAATTACTCTGTTGTAATGCGTCCAACAGTAAATGGTGAAACAGTTAGCGTAGTTGGTAAAGATGGAAAACTTCATACTTATGACGCCGTTGATGTTTATATCGGAACTGGAAAGGGAAGCGATTATAAGGATTTAAATAGAACACCAATTAGATCATATGTACCAGTTTCTGGAACAGATTTATCAGTTGATGAGTTAGGTATATCAGCTGACCACTTTATAGCAAAAAAGAACGGATACAAAACCACTAATACAACAGTTGAAAATCCATCTGATTTTGATTATTAATACTATTTAACATGAATAGAAAATAGAGGGCTTATCAATAGTTTGTAAATAATCCTAAAGTTTCTTCGGATGAAGAATTCTAGAAATAGTTACAAGATATTGTAAAAAGCTATAGTACAGAAATAACTCCTGTATATACTACAAAACAGGACATTAGTAAAGAAAGAAAATAGATTAGATAGACACGTCAAAGACCCCAGCCATTACTCGTTCCTGAAGGTTGGGGAGCTTTAACTATTAATGAAGAGTCTGCTAATCCAGTAAAAAGATATTAGGATAGTAAGAAGCGTTCAGAAAATGCGACGGATACGAAATGGGTGACTCCTGATTAGAATGTAATTAAAAACTACAAGCTTGATAAAGTCCTCAAAAAGAATCCAGAATCAGAGTACGCAAAACTTACAGACCCAAGATATGTAAAGTCATTAATGGTAAATAACGATAGCCAAATGTATGGGCAAGTATAGATATATGACCCAAAACATGATGCTGTAAGTACTTATTTGCCAGATGGATCATTCGAGAAAAGGTAGTCTTTTTCAGAATGGTCTAACCAAAGATTAAAAGAACAAGGGCAACTAGAAGATAAGTTTGTTCAAAGTATGGGAGATGTAAATTATTTCCAAAGCGCATATAATACATTCCAGTAGAATAGAAATATGGCAGAAAGGGATTATTTTGCTGGTAATATACTTAGAACAAACGAAATGCTTTCTTATGCAAATGATGCTGAGTAGTACCTTAATAATTAGAGCAAAATAAATGAATATTCTAATATTATGGACGCTGCAGATTTGTATCAGAAGGGGCAGAATAAAGAAGCTCTACTTCCGTATTTGAGAAAACATGGACTTATATCATTGAATGGAAGTATAAACCCAAATAAACTTCAATAGATATTTGATGAATACAATGGGCTTAGAAAGCAGAATGAAAAGTTGTATAACAACTACAAAATATTACAATCATATGAACCTACTAATTCTGGTAGGATAGCCCAGGGTTTTGATAAACAAATATTTCATCCTATAGACAGAGCTATATAGTCAGCAGAAAGAGCTATTGGAATGGGAGAGAAAAGTACATGGATAACCGATGATGTAGAAGGAACTAGATTTTATCTAGAAGGAATAGGTAACCCTAATACAACTCCTTAGCAAAAACTATAGATGATTAGAAAATTTAAAAACTCTATAGCAAAAAGACAGGCTTATTGGCAAAATGGATACAAAGAAAATAATGCTGATGTAAAAAAGTACGAAAAAGGTATATCTGACAGATACAAATATGAGGATCAAAAATCTTAGGATGAAGGAATATTTAGTTTACATAAACTAAAATACGGAACATGGGGAGTCCTTGGTTCATCAATGTCTTCTTACGAAAAAACCATACCTTCATTAATTCTTGGATTTGCTGGAGCTGCTACTGGCAACTTGGCGATATCTGCAGGAACAGCACTGTTAGCAGGAGCTATCGATATGTCATAGGGCTATGATGAAAACTCTGGACAGGTTGTTGGTGATTACAAAGCTTTGTTATAGAAAAATCTTAACAATAAGGGCCTTTCTGGCAAATTTATGAAGGAAGGAGCCGAGTTTGCAAAAGCTAATGGGATAAAATTAACACCAGGAAAAGAAAAAGAGGAATTATAGGATCTCCTTGTATCTGGACAATGGAAGTTAAAAGATAAGGATTTGGTATCAGTCTCTTACGAATCTGCCAGAGGTATAAATAGCGACTTCTATGATGATATGATGGCTACGGCTGGAGATACATATGTAGGTATCGCTGTAAATGCTATTCCTTTTGGTAAGATAGCAAATCTTGGTAAATTTACAAAGATGTCTTCCAAATTTAAAGCTGGATTGAGAAGTGCTATTGGTAGTGATAATTACAATACAATAAAACACGCCTTAGATATATCTAAATTAAACACAGTTGGAGCCCAAAAGGGTTTTGAAGTTGGTATGGCTGCAGCAGGACCTGTAGGTGGAGTTGTTGGATCGGCCGCAGCAAAAACAGGTTTGTATTCTGCTGGAAAATTTATTGGTAAAAATCTTGCTCCAGGTATGATTGCCGGTGGTGTAATTGGATCACAATTTGACGACGGCGATAGTCAGCTTGGAGCAACGATAGGAGTTGCTACAGGAGCTTTGCTTGGAGGTTTGTTTGGCGCAACTGGAGGCAGGGCGTATATGGCAAACAAATTAGGCTAGTTGGCAGAAAAAGCCACAACGTTTGGCTAGGCATTACCTCCATCAATTTTAAAGATGACAGGCAAAATAAACGCAGATGTAATAAAGCGAAACTCAAAAGAGTTAATTGGTAGATTAGCTTTAAGAGATTTTTCCGAACGTGTAGAAGAGGGTAAACAGCAGTTACATTCCGAACAATTTGTTAATGGATATTATCAAAACCATCCAGAGTACAGAGGGTTTGTTGATAGATTAATGAACGATTTCCTTGTAGGCTCAAAGGCTTCTTACGCCACTATTGGTAGTTATATGAATTTGGATTTACTCGGAGACAGGGAGCTGATGCAAAATATAAACTCTGTAATACTTGGCGGTGGTGGCCATGATGTGGCTACAAATATATTTGGATCTGCATATAGAACATCTAGATAGGTTACTGCTAATAATGTAATAGCCAGAAATCTTTACCTTGATAAAATTGGTACAAGAGATCTATACAGAACAGGTTTTCAGTACGCTAAGCGTGCATTAAGAGGTCCAAATAGATCAGCTGAAGCATTAGAGGCGTTCGATAAGATGATAGAATACTCTAATGAACAGTCTAAAAAATTAGATCAGCTGCAAACTAGATATTCTGGTATGACTCAAGAACAGCAGCAGTCGGAAGAAGGCGTACAACTCGCACAGCAGATTTAGCAAGCTAAGCAATTCTTGGACCCAGAATTAATTTAGGATGCAAAGAAGTATTATTCAAGAGTGTCTAGATTAGCTAATTCTAGGCTAATACAAGATGCTGCCAAGAAACAAGGAATAGAAACGAAGGATAGCTGGAAAGATAAGAAACAAAATGATAAATTTGCAAAATTTGTTTCCCGTGTAGCGATGTATGACTAGCTTTCTGAAGACAACAAAAAAGAGAACATCGATCCATTGGTAAACGCTATAAACGACTTGATGTAGCAGAGAGAAATGCGCGTTATTATGTCTTAGTTTGATTCTAGCGACTTTACATATGATGGTAGCATGGATCAACAGATTGGGGTAGATTTAGCATAGAATCGTAACCTTGTAACAGAATCTCGTCGTAGGCAGCAAGATTAGGAGGATGACAAGGTATAGGCTAGTAGAGATTTGCTTAAAGCAAAAAGATAGGCTCTTGTATAGCTTTACAATGATATAGAAAGATCTGAGAAGAACTTTAACAATAGAAACGACATCGGGTTTGTAAAAGCCGTTGTAAGAGAATTGATCGGAGAAGTTGAAGATTAGGCTGAAAAAGAAGCTGGAGAGAACCAAAGTGTAATAGATGAGTATAACGAGTCGTTTTCTGACAATAAGAATCATACAGGATTTACAGACCAGGAGTACAATGACCTCAAAGATAAATTTAGACAGATGGCATTGTTTACCGTAGACTAGGTAAACTATGACAAAATGTTAGATAATCTTCTTGGTACATCACATCTTAAAGACGAAGATACTCTCAAAAAGCAAATATAGGAGTATGAGGAAAATAGAAGAAAGAAACACTTCTGGTAGAAGCCTCAAGAATCTCCAGACCTATTCGAGTATGATAGTATTGGAAAGTTTAAGGACATCTTGGATAAAACCAACAAGTTCTATGAGTCTAGAAAAGATTAGATCGAAGATGTTGACAGATCAATAGAGGATGATAGAAAGCTTCAAGATGAAATTGAGTTAGACTTTTAGAGAAGGCTAATAGATGATACAGAAGAGGCCGAAGAGGCTGAAAGAAATGAGTAGATTGATGCCCTGGCTGCTGCTAGAGCTGGACTTGAAGAAGAACTCGGAATTAACGACGATAATCAAGATCGAAGTAATGATAATGCAGAAGAACCGGTTGCACCTGTTACAGAAGAAACACCTACACCATCACCAGTTTAGGATAAAGATGATAATACAGAACAGTAGCCTAAAGATGATACGGATAATAACCAAGAGTAGCCTAAAGATGATGCAAATCAACCTTAGCCAGAAGCTACAGAGCCATAGACTCCAGAGCCAGAGTCCCCAAAACCTTAGCCAAAATTTGAATAGTCTGAGGCAAGTAAGTAGGTTGGCGGTAGATTAAATAGCTATAAAGTATGGTGTGACAAACACGTAAAGAGAAACTTGACTACAAGTTCTCATTACTTTATAATAGACGAAGATGGTAAACTTCAGCTTGCTAGACGTGTTCATAGTACACTTGACAGCAGGGAGTCTGATACTAACGCTAATCTTATTTCTAGAAATAAATAGATACAAGATTTTATTGAAAATCTCAACAAGGTTACTACGCTAGAATAGCTTATAGAATATGTTAATAGCGTAGATGAGACCAAGAATATACAGGGTTATATAGATTATCTGAAACAGGGTGAATTTAAAGATTACTTTGACAATGAAGTAAAATTCGGTATTGCTCACGAATTGGTTAATAAAGGAATTGGTACACCTGGTGATGTAGGAAATCTTATTGACTTTATATGTAGATCTTTCTTTGCCGGAGATCCGTTGTCATATGGTACAAATTTACAGATATTTGATGGAGAGGTTAGTAGTATAAGAGAGTTTATGAACGGTGATACGTTCAAATCTATAATATCTTAGCTAAAATCAATATAGGAATATTATAATTCTTTAGGATGGACTTTGTACACTCAGCCATACACTTGGCATACATCTAGATTTGATTCAAAAACTGGAAAACGTGTTAATATCGCTGGAGAGACCGATATGATAGCAGTTGATCAAGACGGCGGCATTCATATCATAGATTTCAAAACGTCTAAGAAATCGTTTACTCGCAAAAGTGGCGGAAAAACTGATCTTGAGAAAGTTGATCCAGGATACAGAACTAGCTGGATTGGTTTTTATTCAGAGCAGCAGACTATGTATAAACTTATGATGCAGGATAACTCTCTTGAGTTTAATATAAAGTCTGTAGAATTACTGCCATTTAGCGTTAAGTGTAACCTCAATACCATGGCTGTCCACATTGCCCACATTCGTAGTGATAG
>ERZ1031467.10-NODE-10-length-46175-cov-7.001366_pt1 | contig 46175 bp, 62 predicted proteins | sample MGYA00517105_ERZ1031467 | MGnify/ENA primary metagenome ERZ1031467 (study PRJEB33719, sample SAMN04261155) | wastewater metagenome | biome: rural village; feature: human; material: feces | host: Homo sapiens | place: El Salvador | collected 2013-01-07 ...
ATGGTTATAGTTTTACTTGGCCTAAGGCTAAAGATCTTGGCCTGGTTCAACAGAGTGAATTCAGAAACGGTACAATGCTCAAGTTTAATAGAATTATCTTATTCTATAAAACAGAGTGCTACTATCAGTATCAACTCATGGCACAGTTAGAGATTGCGTTTAAGGTAATGGATTTTAAGTTATTGTAATTATGGATAGATTTTGTTTAGTAGCTATCATGTTGTTCGCTATTCAACGTGATATGGTTGATTGCTCAGTTGTTGATGTAATCAATGCAATTGATAAGTATCGTGGTACTATGCCACGTGTCAATTATCTTGAACTTGTGTTCTCTGATGCTCTTTACGAGAACGTCATACATGATGTATCATTCGGAACATATGACAAATACATTGAGAATCGACAGTTTATAGAAAGAACATTACCATTCTAGTATTAAGGCCTGGCACAGAAATGTGTCGGGTCTTTTTTTTAAAATCACTTTCAGATCTATCATCAATTATACGCACAGTCTCTCCCAAACACTTTCCACTGCTACGCAGTGCAGGCGTCCCGCCTGGCCTCCGGCATTCGGAAGACGAACGGGATGTATGCTATTAGGAATGAGTGAGGATGGGGATGAGATAATCTCCATACACCCAAATCCTATGATATCCTTAAAGGGGATAACCAGCAATGGTGTTAATATATAGCGATTTAACAAAATTGTAAAACATATAAATTCTCAAAGTTATGATTACGTATGACGTTGTAAGTGCATCTCTTAAGCATATTAAGAATGCAAACAAGATCGAAGGTGTGACAAATTCTAGTAGTTGGTACATTTCTCTGGAACTTGAAGATCCAGACGATTTCTACGCAACAGCTGGACAGTACATTATCATGGACACTTCAAAGACTCACAGAGCATTTGAGGCGTGGAAGAATCTCTTTAAGGCTAAATGCCTTGGAGAAGACGAGAAACTGGATAAGTCGAAAGACTATACTATCCAAGGTGATGATATCGAGAACCCTAAGATGAAACAGATCAAGGGTGTCGTATTCATGAGCAAAGTTCTTCCACAACCAATGGTAAGAAAGTACACATCCAATGTAAAGGATGGAAAGGGCAATGTTCTACACAAATCCGGAGATTGGATCGTTGGTCGTAACGGCAAAATCAAGTTGTATACTACAGTATCAATATGCTGTAGAATGCAGAGAACTACTGGTGAGGATGGTGAGACAGCATATAACTGGGCTCCAGGAGAAGATCCTGAGACAGTCATGAGTCAGCAGATCGCATCGTTCCTCTATCCATTAGAGGAAGCAGGAATAGAGGCAAAGGCAAAAGCCAAAGTCGATACTGCAGAACCAGAACCGGAACCAGACAGTGATGATGAAGCCGATGACGAAGAATAACAAAAATGAGCACGTATGCCGGAAGAGATATTACGATTTATTTCATAAATCTCCAAAGGCGTACGTCGCTTGTTTTTTGAGTTTTTATATTTAACATCAATTATACGAAATTTAATCAATAAATATTCGCAATATGAAAGCAATAATTGAGAACGGAAAGGTAAACCATGGAATTCAAAACTGTTCAATATTAACAAGTGGTATTGGATTGGTATTCCAAAACAATGATTTAGCGGATAAGTTTGCTTTATCGTTAAAGAAATCTGGTACTATATACATAAAGAATGAAAATTATGTAGAAGTACTAATAGCGCATTAATTAAATGTGTAGTAACATAACTCAATATGCAAGAGTATAAACAAGCGTTGACATTTGGAAAGACAAATAAAGACGTTAAGATTCCATATATAATTGATAATGCGCTCATTTAGAATAGGTGAACGATTGCCAAGCGTGGCAACATTGGCATGATACATATCATTGTCTGTGAAGATAGTGGTACATTTTTAATTTAAACTCAGCTAGGGAGAGGGTAAAATCGTCACTGATGAGACCTAGACGAAACTACGGTAAACATTACGCAACTAACGTTGCTCCAACAAACGCATCATACTGTAGTCTGATATTCATTATTCATAAGCATTTTTCTAGACCCCATCTGCAATTGTCTGCGAAGATAGTTGTTGATAAACAGTTATCTCATGCGGTATATAAACTAGGATGACGGAGCGCCTACGCTAACGTGATAAATCGTAGGAGTAATGTGGCAGATGCTGTCCCAAGCCAGCAGACTGGAGTACGTGCTAGTAGTAATCATGAAGCTATTAGAATGTCGTTCTGTAGGACACAGAGGGAAGAATATTGTGGGGTGTATTGTCGCGAATTACACAACGAGAGCTAAGGTAGTCAGCCTACCTGCAGGGGGTGCATAGAAAACATTTCAGTGGTTTTAGCTCTCTATGACAATCTGGAAAGACGGATAGTGGTTATTATACGCTTACTGAAGTAAGAGGGTATACTATGTACGAATTCATTATATGGGTATCGTACTTGGCTATGTAAAGTGCACACATAGCGACGGTTCGAGTCCAATAACCACTACACCTTTATTAAATCTTTTTAGTTACACAACAGGTTTTATTTCCATGCAGGCATATTGGTTCGTGAGGATAGATATGCCATTTTTATAGATTATTAATCAAAATATATATAAATATGGACAAAAACAAAATTCATGGTTTTATGGACCAATTAAATCTGTTCTTTATTGGAGCAGTTATTGGTACTATCATTGGTGCCTGCTTTAGTATAAATGTCTATAAAGGCAAGAGTAATAAGGCAGAGGAAAAAGTAAAAGCGTATGAAGAGTATTATAGATGCACTGAAACGCTTTTAGACTCTCTCGACGGAACACATGATCTTGACCTCATGGATACAGACCTTGAGACAGATTATGGTGCTGATTATTTGGATGCAAAATCTAAAGTAGACGAATTAATTGCAAAGTAGTATAAATGAATTCGAAAAAGAAGAACATACAGAAGACATCTGGTACTCGTAATAGATATAAGCCAGGACAATTAGTCACAATTAATCATCGCGTATTTAGAATTGTGAAAAATAAATCTGCCTTTACAGATTGTTACATGTGCGATTTAAATCTTCATGAACAAGAAAACTGGTGTAAGTATTGTCTTTATAACTTACATTGGTGCTATTTTAAATTAATTAAAAAGCATAAGGGTTGAGTTGCATCAACCCTAAGTGTTTAATGTAGCCGTAGGGAGTCCAAAGCCTCCAAAGGGAAACCGAATTACAGATGGAACACAAAACTCAAGTATAGGTGAGAAGTAGTCCTATACAAGTAAATAATGTTTAATTATCAAAATTATGAACATTTTAGAAGCATTAATGGGTAAGAAATACCCAAAGTTTGAAACAGCTATTTATGCTGACGGTAACACAACAATTGTAACAGTGTCTCGTACATTGTCTCCTACACATGTTGATTTGGACTCTCCTAGTTATGTAGAGACTAAGTTCAAGAAGCGCATTCCAATTCTCAAGGAAATTGGTGTTACGAAGAATCAGGAGACTGATGAGCAGAGCATTAATGTAACAGTTGAGGTTGGTGGTGCATTCAATGATATCACTCATTTGAATCATCTCGTGCATATCGCTGTAGGTATTAGCGAGATTGCAGAAGATAGACTCAGTGAGCCTGCATGCATTAAGGCTATTGGTCTGGATTGTAAACCATTCATTTGTACAGACAATGAACCAGAAGAAACACAAGCAGACGCATAACCAGGCGGTTAAGCCACAGTCAGCAAAAGGGAAACCTGATGCTGAATATCTTAACTACAAGGTAGTTGCTAAGGAGGGAGGATCTACAATGATCCTCTCTTCAGGGTTAAGTAAGGTCAATGCCAAGTCTCTTGAGAATACTTTGAATAGTTATATTAACAACAAACATTCAAATGTTCCAGGAGCTGGTAAGACAAGTGTTAAATTTATAACGATTCATTAGCAGTCTTATGACGACAAATCTTTGTGAAAAACCAGACAATCATGGAGCTGGTTGGGTTATAGCTGTAGTTATAATAACTATGCTTTTATTCGCTACCGCGAAGTGTCAGGCGCAGCAAAAAGCTGCAATTGACACAATGGTTTGTAAGGTTGAATGTATTAAGCAAATAGTACAGAAACCGAGTGTTAACGGCAAAACCGTTAAGTATCTAGCTGTATATGTTGATAAATCAGCAGGATTCTCAGAGATTATTCCAATCTCAAAGAGTGTTGTTGATTATATTAGCACATGCAAGCAATTCTCTATTGAGCCTACACTTGGAATTAGGTTAAGAAATGGTGTAATAACATCTATCGTTCGGTATAAAATTAAATTTGTACACAAATGAAGTTTAGCAAAGGAGATGTAGTATGCCCAGTATTGCCTAATGGCGCAACGGTAGATCGTTTAATGGTTGTAACATGTTATGCTGGCGGCAAATTCGTAGCTGTCAGAGATATACCAACTGGAAAATACTATATAAATAGGTCAGAACACCTGAAAAAAGAAGGAAAGACAACAAAGATTTTGATTAGTAAAGGTGATATGGATAAAATCGACACAATGAAAGGTGTTGGTGCATTCTATCATGGCGTATCACCTGTATATGATAGGCTGTATGCTAATCCATCAAGATTTGTATGTTTTATACTAGCTTGCACTAATGGTGAGACTATACATAGAGTATTTCAACTTGGAGAAATATCTAGAGTATTACGAAAAGTTGATGAAATTCGTAAAGGATACGAAATGGTTCCAGTTAAGCAACCAATGTACAAGCTGCAATTAATAGGTGAACTATGAGTAAAAAACTTAGTCCTGGCAGAATCTACAAGGTAAATGGCATTGTTGTTAGGGCTAAACGTCAAGCGACATGTAAGGGTTGTATCTTCAATAATCTATTCTCTTGCCCAAGAGTGGTAGATGTAAAAAGAGAAATAACCTGCACATGTCGTGAAGATGGTATAATATTTATTAATCCATAACAACATGGCAAAACGTAGAAAGAACGGTCAGATGTCTGACAAAGAATTGGAGATAAGGCGTCATCATGCAGTACTACGAAAACTTAAGAAGTATTGTAGTAGCAAAAATGTAGAATTGAAAGATTATACATCTGCAACTCCTTATGACATGTGTATCCTCTCATTAGAGGATATAGACTTGGGTGCAAGAAGAGAATATTTACCAGTTGATAATGATTCGTGGTTTGTAAGTGAAGACAACTATGAAGCAATATCAGAAATAGCATTATACATATGAAAAAAGAATATGGAGAGCTATTTGTATCAATAGCGTTAATGATTATTTCGGCATTTCCTCTTTTTGACTTATTGTCAAACATAACGAATATAACTAACATAAGCGATTTTTCGTTGGTGGTAGTAATTGTTATGTTGATAATAATCTTGATCTCCAGTATTATATATTTTATATCGTACTGGACGGAAAAATTTAATTAAGTTGCATTTCAAGGGGACGGTTTGTGCCGTCCCCGAGATTTATTAGGTTAGAGGCCTACATAACAGTTCAAGTCTGTATAAAATCACAAATGGGTACTAAACAACTCCCTACAACTCTATTAAATAGCGTAATTACCTTAAAATTAATCATTTGGGTTAGAAAGAAAAAGAACGTTAGATAGTAGGAGACAATGGAATAGTTTAAATATAACCAGTGAAAATTGCCCATATTTGGACTTGTAGCTCAGTGGTTAGAGCAACAGACTCATAATCTGGAGGTCCTAGGTTCAAGCCCTAGCTGGTCCACAAAAGATGATTCCGTGAATCTTTAAAACCCGGATAGTTAACATTTGTTAAATCTCTAATAAATTATCAAAATGAAGAGATTATTTGAAAAGCTTAGCATGTGCTTAATCATGCTTATTGTAGCTGCCACAGTGTCATCATGTGACTATGTGAAGCAGACAAAGAGTGAGATCAAACACGACGACTCACTCATGGTATCAAAGATGATGCAGGATATTGACAATCCTACATTCACCGACTGTTCTGACGTTATAGAGTTTCAGAGATCGGAAGGTCAATGGAGACATCAGGACTCAGTGTTCTTCAGTATACCTGAAAAGGTTATGCGTGATGTGGTATCTGTCTTAGAAAAATCTGGGAAACCATTAACTAAGATGAGTATATCGAACGAGTTCGAGATGAACAAGCATGTATATTTGAATCTTCCTGATAAACAGGATCAATACAGTGCTATTACTCCGCCTGATATCCCTAACACAGTAACGGTTGATACTATTATCGACGGTAAGCATGTGCAGATCGTGCAGTCCTCCAGTACTAATATAACGACAAAGGAGGATTAGTTATGAAGCGGTTTATTATTATCTCCTACGATGGTTCTAGTTTGAATCCATCTGAAGTGATGGCAATAGCTTCACAGCTGAACACAGTTAAGCCTGATGTTAAGGATGTGCATGCAGTTACAATGGATGAAACGGAAGTTAATTCCATTATTATTGGTCATGCAGAAGCTAAGAATGCTACAGAACTTTCTGTTGTAGAATCTGCATGCATCTACGTGAAAAAGAGATTTGGCAAGTTTTTCTGCTCCAAGATGAAGCTGTTGCTCGCATTGTCAGAGGCTATAACTAATGAGCCTGACAATGAATCTCTTATGAATGCTATCAGAGTTATGTCTGGTGGTGTAAGTAAGAGAATGCGTGATTCTTACGGCATTTCTGCCGATGTTATTTGTGTATTTAAAACAGTTCAAGATAACATGTAATTATGTGCAGAACACAACGTAATACTAAGAAAGTGTATCATCAGCGCCACGCTGAAGCCAAAGCAAAGGCATATAAGCGTGACAAGTTTAAAAACAAGCTAAATCCTTTAGACTATGTGGAAGATTCCAGTGTATACGATCAAAGCTAAGGGGAAGGGTAAGAATACAAAAACATTGGTATTCGAATCCAAGTACCCTAACGAGAATCAAGCTAAAGATGCTAGATTCGCACTCATTCATTTGGCTAACTGCTCTCACAAAGCTCCATGCGATATAACCATTAATAATAATGGCGCAGTATTCGTTAAGAATCCATCCTGGAGTGTGGGCGAAGTAACAATATGTTAATTAATTTTATTTACAAACATTTTAAACATTATCAAAATGGCAAAAGACACAAAAGGCGCTGCTAAAGAGCAGCAGAACGTATCAGCAGACAACGTAGTAGAGAAGTTGATGAAGGGCAACCTCGTGACCGACATCGCAGACAAGGCGGCAGAAGAGATCCGCCAGGATGAGGAGAAACGTAAGATCTCCCAGGTCAAAGAGATTGTCAAGTGTGCTGACTTCCTTAGAATTAAGGAACTTCTCAATGTCCGTAAGGACCGTGCGAAGGCAAAGATTACTCTCGACATTCTGAAGAAGCGTACAGAATTGTTGGCCCGTCTTCTGGGTAAACAGGAGGATGGTACCGCCGTTCCTGATGATCAGAAGATTACGCCAAACGAATTCCGCGATCTTTCACAGAAAATCGACGAGGATCAGCGTAAGCAGATGAACGATCTGAACAACGAATACGAAAAGCACGACCGCGAGTTGCGCGACAAGTATCCTAACAGCTGGTATTATGGCAAGTACCAGTTCGATCGCTTCTAATTCTTCTTCTAGTACAAGTATCTTCGTATCACGTACATAGATGCCCAGGTGCCTAGAGGACCTTTTAGGCGGATTGGCGAAAGCATCTAAGAATGAATTAACATTCTCATCAAGTATCTTCGTATCACGATGAGAGGAAGAAATGTGAACCCACACAGTAAATTGGGACAGTAGATCAAACAATATGTTTTGTGCGTATCTTTGTATCGGGGAGATTTGATTGCTCTGAGAAAGTTAATTGAACCCTGCAAGATGTATCAAAAATGCTGAATATAGCCCTCTAAGTATCTTCGTATCATGAGGATTCCTATATATTTTTAGCCATGTTTTAAGCGCTCTGAGGCAGAGTATGTCACCAAGTGGAGTAATTAACCACAAGTGTCGCAAAAATGTCTTAGAGCGCATCTAAAACGGCTTAAATCGAATGTTCTGACTGATCATCGGAACATTTACAAGAATGTACAGTGTGTATGAAATAATCTGTTTGGACAGCGGTTCGACTCCGCTCACGTCCACATGGTTCCTCCTCTACGCTATTGCGTAGATTCCCCTTGGGTAACCTGGACACGTTGTAAAACTGTCTATGCAGTATGTGTTCTAGAACACGAATTCGTTAGCGAAAAACGTGGGCAACCTAGGCATGTTGTAAAACTGCCTACACGGGCGTGTTTGGTTTTGACAGGCAGAGGAGATAAATACATTAAGCACTATACTATAAATTAAACGACAATGTAAATAACATTGTAGACTATACTAACGTAGCGTAAGTTTAGTCTAGGTGTTTCCTACCAAAGTGGAGAGAAGGCTGAGGCTGGTAGCGCGTAGGTTCATTGAGTTTACGAACTGGGTTCGATCCCCGGGGCCTTCCTATTAGTTATGACAAAGGGATATAAAGCGATGATAAAGGACAGGTGTCCTTATGTCGTCAACCTCGCATTTAAATGGTGTACGGAATTTGGCAGATTATCTAATATTGGTAAGAAGCCACACGAAAGAATTAAGTATGCTGTAAAGACGCGATGGATAGACCGTGTATACCAAGAAAACGTAGCAATCTATAATACTGGAAGAGGAACACCTCGAACAGATGAAAAGAATGCATCATTAAGAAAAGCTCTTGGAATACATGAGGGGTCTCAAAATTTTAATTTTGCAGACTCTATAAATTTGGAAGGCATCAACAAAGTATTTAACTCTGGAGAACGAGCATTTTGGATATGGGTTAATAGCTGGGTAGTATGGTTCCAAGAGAACTATAAGTACCTAGAAAACTATTATAACATATCATGTAAATGTGGTAATATGGCTTTATTTGATAATGCATTGTCAGAAAAAGCTAGTTTTCTAGATGAGTATTTTGAAGATTTCTCTAAGTTTATTAAGAAAACATTTAATTAAACAAAATAAAAAATGGAGTATTTCCCTAAAATGCTAATTTACAGAGCTAGTCTGTTAGGCTGTAAAGAAGAAGGTATAGAAAATGTGATTAACTGGTTTCATAACCGCCTCAAAAAAGGCCTTACTTATGAAGCACACATATTCTGTGCAGGAGACAGCCTAGACGAAAATTGTATATATGAATACTGTTGTAATGAACAGTTGCGTAGAGTTGGTGATTGGATTATGAAAACGATAGTCCTAAGCAACCCTATGAAGTTCAAAACACTTACAACTCGTATGCGTATTGGTTCAGGACTACTTGAAAAGGTAGAAATGAAAACAGGAGGAAAGGATTTGAAAATAATCCTTTTCAACAATTTCGTCAACAACGTTTGGTCGCTATACCGTCAAAAGATGGTGTACGATCTTCCGTTTTGTTAGGGGTAGGGTGAGAGAGATCTCCCCTACTCCACAATATGGAGTATCAGCGTATCACTCAATCTGAGATTGAGACCATAAAAGAAGCTCAAAAGGGAAATGAGCTAGCGTTTAATAAATTGTTTAACCGTTACAAAGAGTTTGTTGACAACGTACTCTTTTGTTACGTGAATGACATGGATGAAGCTAAAGATCTTACAAATGTTGTATTTCTTAAGGTTCATCAGAAACTCTCGACATTCACAGATTATTCGTCTTTTGGCGGATGGCTGAGAATTATAGCTAATCGAACAGCTATAGATTATCTACGAAAAGTAAAGGAGAAATCCATGGAATTAGGAGAAGACTCAGGCCGACTACCTGTCGAATTAACTAATTCTTCAGAAGAAGAAGATCTTGTCAATCTTCTTGAGTATGAATCTCTTCTAAAGGAATTTGAAAAACTCCCAAAGAAGACACAGAAGATTTTTAATCTATTTTACGTAGAAGATCTTACAGTTGATGAAATTAGCAAAGTGCTGAAAATTCCTACAGGCACTATAAAAGCTGCGTTAAGCCGCACTCGTAGGAAAATTAAAAATAACTTAAAAGTTTAACAAAAATGACTTCACTTTTATTATTGATTCTCTCGATTTTTGTAGCTCTTGGTTTCGCAAGATACAATAAGAGCAACAAGTTGTTCTGGATCATTCTCGTAAGTCTCTTGCTCGGTTTTACCGGTAAGAGTATGGTCAACTATGCCTTTGTTGACCATAAAAGTGAAGCCAGCACAGTTAAATCTTCTACAACTCCCATGCTGGCACCGACGTGCTCATTTCAGGCTTTGGAACCCTCAGAGGGCGCCGGTACATGTGCTGAGACAAAACCAGCAGGTAAGGATACAGTGGTGGTAGATACTGTTGCTGCGCTTAACTTGGGTGAAGGAGAGCATATTAACGTGCTCACTAAACCTCCACGAGATTGGTTAAAAACGAACTTCATATTCGACACAAGTTGAATTTAAGTTAGTTGCCCAGAAAGTATTAAACGTTTTAAAGTATTCTATTATGGAAAAAGTAAAGGTATTTCATGTAGGAAACAAAAAGGGACTCCGCAAGCTTATTAAGCTTTTGGACAAACAGGGCGTGAATCACACGCTTACAAAAAAGACCAAGGTAAACAAGCACTATGGAATCGAGTACACTATCAAAAATGGTGTAATTGCTCTCATAGAGCATGCCAAGGTTATCGAGTTAATGCAGGCTGCTAAAAAGGCAGCATAGTATATAACATTTAAAAACATTATCAAAATGGCAAAAAAGAATGGAAAGGGCAATGTAAAAGTTGCTCAGAATAACAACAATGGTGGTAACAATACAGATGCAGCTATTGAGGCTGCAGCTATGCTTACAACAACAGGTGGGTCAAGCATGGACCGCAACCACCAGGTAGATTTGTTGAAGATGACTCACGAACGCTTTTTCTTGGATGAGAAGGCTGCTGAGCATACTGGTTTCCCACAGGGGGCTATCGACAAGATCAACCACATCAATGCTCTCGGCATTGCAGTATGCGTATGTAACGAGGTCAAGTATGGCTCAAGCGATTTCGCTGTTGTAATTCGTAAGGCTGCTCTTCCAGAGCTCACTGAAGCTTTGAAGGAGATTGGTGTAAGCTTTGATAATACAAAGCTCTTGCCTTCAAAAGACGATGCAGATGCAATTGAGGTTACAGCTTCAGCTGTACAGGTGTCCGAAGAGACTTCTAAGAAGCTCGAAGAGGATGCTAAGGCTCGTGCTGCAACAGCAGGTAAGGTTTTTGATCCTACAAAGATTAAGGACGAAGAAGAGCTCAAGGAAGCTTTGTCTGGCTTCTTGGCCATGAACCGTGATTCTAAGCTGATGGATAGCATTATGCAGTGCGTGAACTTCTATAAGTCATATCGCTCTGTCGAGGCTAAACGTGCTATCAATTCTGCTGAGAAGACACTCAAGAACACCAAGGACAAGAAGTACAAGGAGAATGCTGAGAAGGCTCTCGCTTCTGCAAAGAACGATATGGAGCGCCTGAAGAACATGAACTTCCATGATACGTTTCGCAAGATTGTTGAGCTTACGGGTCGTGTCGGAACGCTTACTTATGGAATTGGTGCTCACTTCTTCAATGTTACCGCTACGTCAGGATCTCCTGTATCTGCGTTCTGTGAGCTTCGCGACCATTCTACTGACAAGAACACCGGCGTATGCAAGTATACCGATGATCAGATTGCAGACGCTGTAAAGTGCCTTGTAATCATTGGTGCAGACGATGTTCGCTCAAAGGGTAAAACCTTGCTCGAGGCAGAGAACAAGCTGCCAGAAAAGGATCGTGTCAAGGAGCACATTGATGCAGCTAACAAGAACATTGCATTTGCCGATAAGGCTACTGCAGCAGTTCTTGCGGCTCCAGGCGAGTTCGTTGAGAACTTGAAGAAGAACTTCTTGGAGGGTAACAACTTTGCAAAGAAGACTGTTGCCGCCATTAAGCGTGCATACTATCGTGACGTTACTCCAGAGATGATGGCTAAGGTTAAGCCTGACTCGATGCTTGATAACGCTACACAGCATGCTGGTATTATCTCTAACCTGTTCCGTAATCCTTCTGATCCACTCGTAGGTTATGCCAAGGAGAATATCATCGACTTGGAATTCAAGACCGATGAGGAGATCAAGGCTGAGGAAGAGGCTGTTGCCAAGGCTGCTAAGGAAGCAGCTGAAAAGAAGGCAGCTGAGGATAAGAAAAAGGAAGCCAAGGGTATAGCTAAGGCTAAGGAAAAGGCAAAAAAATAATACGGCCAATTAAGAGAACTGGTTCACAACTAGTTGGTCGCATTAAAAGAGCCTTTGACATCCAATGGCAAAGTGAACGCAAATAATTTAACTATCAAAGTATGAAAAAATTAGTGATTACGTTGTTAGGGGCAGCATTTCTTACTATCGGCATGAATATTGCCGATCTTAAGAATGTTCCTCTTCCAACGACAGTGCAGACAGTAGCAGCATCTACTGTACAGCAACCAATGGACCATTTGTTTGGTCAAGTGAATCGTGCTAATCCTGATACAGTCCATGATACCGTTAGGGTAGAAAAGACTGTACCTTGTAACCATAAACAGTTACCTGCAAAGGTAATTGTTAAACGCACCGTAATTAAGAAGACAGATACGTCGTATGTACCACTTCTGTATATTATGGAACCTGGAGAAAAGGTCGACTCCACTAATCATGACTCTACCATTCGTAAGGGAGAGCTCCGTGATTATATTCAAATCGCCTCCAATGTGCATAAGTAAACATAAGAACCCTATGCACTATAATTGGGTAAGTACATATAGTAGATCCCATTAGTCTACGTACGAACATTAACTGGATCCGAGAATATGTTAACCCTGTCTTGCAGGGCGAGATCACTCAAAAGGTAGGATGAAATGTATCAAACATTGAAACAGTTTGATATAGGTAGGAGTAGCGTTGTATCAACTCCTATAGATTACACAGCTGGACTTGTGAGAACCGTCTGGAGACAAGCTGGATGAAGCTGTGTAATCTGAAAACGCATAAGTCCCAAGAAGGGCATAATGAACCGTATCGTAATTATATGTGATAATACTAAGCATATACAAACGTTACACGAGACGAACTATATTGGTCCCCAGTAGGTGAACAGAATTGCATACATGGTATGGTGCATGGTGCTGGAAGAACCGAGGATATCCCAAACAATATAGAAGTATTATTAAGCCGTAGGTAGTGTTTCTAGTGTCCAAAGCTAGTATAAAGGCCGAAAAAATTATCTAAGACGCAATATCGTGAGGATAATACTCACGGGACGTATGGTGAATACGTTGACATATAGTCCTTGACGTTCGATTCGTCACAACTCCGTTGAAGGGGTGCCAGGGATGAGGTGTAAGACGTCTGAGTTCATGGTAGACCGCCAGGCTTTTCTTGTTTATGCGGTATATAAAAGTAAAACAAGCGCAAGGGTTGGGCAGCCCCTTAATCGAAGCTCTATGGGAGTATCGTACGCGGGTGAAGATCGCGGTGAAAATCTATTCCAGTTGTATTATTAGGATGTTAGGCAATCCGAACTTACAACCAATTTCCATGAAAATTAAATCGTTCATGAGATTATGATCGATGACTCCGTTACAGTCAAAGAAAATTGATGGAGTGCTATCCTAGAATAAGAAATAGCAAAGCAGGTAGAAAGTTGATTCGAGATATGTCCAGCCAGGATCATTTGACCTCCACTTTCATCCAAAACAATCTAGACTAATAGTTTATTTGTACTATGATATACAATATTATATAGTCTCTACAGAGTAGTAAGCTGGTATATTATGTATGCGTATGTTGTATGCAAGAGATATAGACTATGAAAACCTAGAAAGTTTAAAAGATAACATGTTTAACAAAAATTGACGTCCCTTCATAGAGCGAATCTTACGTTGTAAGTAAGGGCTTGAGGTGAAGAAATCGAGTGCCAACCGATATGCCAACCATGCTAAAGTATACTGCGCAACAGTATATGTAAACATAAAGGTTCGAAGCAATACAGGAAATTGATGGGCAGCTTATATTCTATGTTGTAAAACGACTGTGTATATTATATGTGTATACTGTCTCTATACATGTATATTACGTTTATAAGTGGGTGACAAGATGAAATGTATGGGTTGAATTCCCAATATTCGTGCACTATAAATAGGAGGTAGTAATACCAGTACAGAAAAATTGCAAACATCAGCAAAGATGTAAAAAGCCGTAAAGTCTGTGATGAGTTTGATCCTGAGACATTCCGATAACCAACCGCTGGGTACATGCCATAAGCCGAGTGCCGCAGTAAGGAGACCTAGCTGACAGTCGCTTCTAAGTTAGCAGTAGAGATCATCTGCTTTAATAACAATCGTGTAGGAATATCTTGTAAGTATAGTAAGGGAAATACGACCGAGATTCTACATATTTTCGTGGGTTATAAGAATTCTAAGATTCTATGAGTGTTAGTTGCTCTGCAAAATTTCACCAACGAAGATTAGAATAGTTAAGTTAGAAAAAACGTGAACAAAATAGCAGAAAACAGTTCAGCATTTGATTATGCAAAGGAAGCATTCAAAGCTTTAGACGATGGGCCTGGATAAACCAGTAAATGCTAATTGCATCATACGTATGCAATTCCTGCTGCAAGCCTATTATCCTATTGTTGTAATAGGGAAAGTGCAGCTAAGTCTAGATAAAGCGTCTACAATAGTAGAACTTCCTTTAGAAAACTAAGTACGCAAAGTAGTAACCGAGTATCTTCGTATCAGCGTTGCTTTATTCAATAAACAACGGCAAAGGTGTAGCCAAAATACACCATATTTTTCAATCATATCGTTAGTTAATCAATAACGATATCAAAAAGGATATGATTATGTCAGAAATTAATGTAAACATCGTGGAAAAAGCTATTAAAATTAATCGTACCCCACTGAGCTTGCTCGGTGGTTCATTGTTTGGTCAGGACGTATTTACTCCTCAGACTCGTATGTTCAATCCAGATCACGATAAGGTCTTGGAGCAAGCTAAGCAGTGCTCTAACGTGAGCCTTGTTCTTAACCGTTCGCCTCGTCGCTTTGCGATCGGTTATATTACAATCGAGTCTATGATAACCAAGCAGAATTCAATTGGTGATGTTGTTTGCCGTCTTAATGAGGGCACCGATAACCAGATTGATATTCCTCTCAGCGAGAATAGCACCAAGTTTGGTGAGACCACTGAAGAGGCAGTCCAGAAGGCTCTTAAGGATAAGAACTCAAAGGCAGTTTTTGCAGATCCTAAGGATTTGTGTGGCATCCTTAATGACCTTAACCGCGGTGAGATCACTCGCCTTGATGGCATAATTGAGCAGGCTCAGAAGGCTAAGGCGCAGTGTTTGTCTGCTATCGCAGCAAATGAGAAGATCGTCTCTGATTATGAGCGCGAGAAGGCAGATTCAAAACCAGCTGATCATATAGCATAAGTTCATGGAGGCTGTTTTAACAGAGAAGAGCGTTAAGCTTATAGCAGTAATGCTCTCAGAACCGAAAATTAAAGCAGCCGTTTATGAAAAGTTGGACCATACGGAGAAGTACAAAATCTATACCATTAACGATGATGGTAGTATTACTCTCGGTTCAACTAGATTCCACTTTTGGAACAAGATAATCGGCTGCGAGCAAACCTTACCATTTGAGAGTTTCGCTCTCAAGGTATGGGATGCACTAGTGAGTCTTTCCACAGGGCTTAACCAAAAGGCCATTATGGAAGGACTATCACAAGAAATTGTGATGAAAGGAGTTAAAGATAAAAACTTTAACTGGGTCGTAGAACGACTGTATGATGTTGCGACAAAAGTATGTCAGAATTCCAGCATTGCTGATGGCGTAGGAGCGGCCCCTGCGGGGGCCCGGGTGTCAGGGCCAAGGCTTAACGCTCAGCAAGAGTATCCTGAGAAAATTGTTATCAATATCAACGGACGTAAAGAAGTTTTGCAGGTTAAAGACTGCATAGGTAAACCAATGATTGAGTTGGAGTACGGAATTGTAAACGCTAAACGAGTAATGCCATAAACAGGAACATCCCTGCGGGGATGGTATGCGAACTGTGCGCAGAAGAGTATACATTTTATGCATGGCGTTATCGTTATTGTTTACAAGGAAATACAAGGACGATATTGTTAGTTTATATTAAAGGGCATCTATAAAAGTTCTCTGCGGAGAATAGGTAATCAACCCTGCGGGGTAGGATTGCCAATAGATGTCTTTTATCCTTTATTACAGTTGTACGTAATATTGGAACTAGGTAAATGGCTGATTCAAGTAAATTGTTTAATTTTGATCAAACTATATGAATAAGAAATCAATTAAATTGAACTCAGCAAACATCATCACAATTCGTAAGAACATTGATATTACTATCAATAAGTATTGGCGAATTATTCGAGCAGAGAACCTTATGTCTAAGAAGGCAATTGCAGCAAAGCAGGGTTCTGGCTTAGATCTCAAGAGCTTGTATAACCAGATTGTACAACTTAGTGAGAAGCGTATTATGATTAAGGGTATTTTGGTAGCTCTTAACACAGGTACTACTACATTCTCTTACGAGGATTTTAAGAAGACAAATAACTATAGTATTTTCGCAGCATGCGAGGCAAAGGAGGCAATAGCACAGCTTAAGATGATCAAGACACTTGATCCATCAACTAAGGCAAAGAAGGGATTGAAGGCTATGCCTAAGCGTGAGATATTCTCATCAGCTAAGATTGCTCAGCTTATCCATGAGCAACAACTACTAGCAAATAAGTTTGATGCTAATCTCGAGAAGTTTAACAATGAAACTTCTATCGAGATTAAGGATACTATTGCAGATAAGTTCGAGATGGATCTGGCAGCTTAAATGCTATAGGTTCGAGACAAATATAAGGGTCGCCGAAAGGAGTAAGATCGAGGCTTACACGAACCACAATAAGGAATCCCTTGCCTTAAAAATAACATTATTAACACATTAAATTATCAAAATTATGTCAAAGAAGAATAACAAGAAGAACCTCAAGAAGGTTCAGGCTAAGATAGGAACTACACCAGTTAAGGCTGAGGCAGCTAAGAAGGAAGAGTCTAATGCTGCTAATGAGACAATAAAGAACATTGAGAAGCGCCGTGCTGCTGACGCAGAGAAGGCTAAGAAGCATGCCGAACTCAAGGCAGCTAAGAAGAAGGCTAAAGCCGAGAAAGAAGCAGCTAAGTATGCAGCTTCTAAGGCTCGCGCAGAGGCCCGTAAGGCACGCAAAAAGAGCATCATGGATAAACTGATCGACTCCAAGAAGGAAAAGGCTTCAGAGCCTGTTAAAATCACTCTGGAGGACCGTTTGAAGAAGCAGGAAGAGCGTCGTAATGTCGCTATGGCTCGTCATATCGCATCAGTTACCCGTCGGTGCAAGCGTATGCATCTCAATGACGCAGACACCAAGAAGGTGATAGACATCGCAAAGAAGCAGTGGGACAACGCCACTGTATACAATATTACAGTTGTATGTGATTCTGTTCTGAAAAAGAAGAAGGAGCTCGAAAAGTTGGTAAAGGATTGTGGCATTAAGTCTGCATGTATTACTAACTCTACAGCATTCTTTAAGGGTGTGCCAGCAAGTGTGGTAGCAAAACTGCGTGATCTTGTAGGTAATGCTACATTCTATCAGTATCGTTCTGATGATAAGTCTCCATTCGAGGAGGCTGGCATAGATATGTCAGGCAATCACAATAAGCACAAGAAGGGAGGTGATCCTCATACTATCGAGTGCTCAAAGAACGCTAGTGTGAACTTCTACAATCTCCGTAAAGCTAAGAAGAAGGCTAAGGAGACGCTCGAGAAGAACACGTATAACTTCCGTCACGGCTCTAAGGCCGAAGGGCGTAAGCTTCGTCGTGGGCTCAAAGTTAAGGCTAAAGCCGTAAACAAAAAGCCTACACAGGTTAAAGAAATTAAACAAAAAACAGCTAAACAAGCAGCTTAATCATAGGAGGCAACGTTATGAATACCCAGAATAATCAATATTTGGACGATTATGTTGAAAAATATCGTGACATCAAAGAGAAGTGGCTCAAGGACTTTAACAAGTCTCACGGAACTACTTCTAAGTTCTGTAAAGAACATTGTATCCATGGTCTTTCCCGGAAGAAACCTTGGTTCATACTGCTCAAACGTGATTCGATCAAAATTGAATCTCGCAGAAAGGTTACGAAGCTTAACCATACCGAGCTCATGGAAGGGTATGTTCAACACAAGTTGCAGAAATGGGAGCAAAAGCACCCATGTCCGGTTAAGAAAGACGACTTGTTCTACGCGCAGCAGTTCCCAGTTTGGGAAGCAGAAAAGAATGCTGCAGAAGAACATATTAGAGACTTAGTTGTCGCTAAATATGACAAATTACAACTTGTAGGACGATTCCAACATTCAGACGACAAGTTTACTGAGCAGGAAGTTGCTCAGATAAAAGATAATGGCGAAACTGCTAAGTATGGAGGCGTAAACAAACTTCCAGAACACAGTAAAGTCATGAAGATGGCTCATAAGGAGACAAACAAGGTAAAAGCAAAGCGCAGTAATCTTGTTTGTACAAACCTTAAAGACCATCGCAAGAAGACGGGACGACTCCTGTTACCAGGCGCAAATAAGATGCGAATGGCAGCTTAAGGCGTAACTTCTTCAAAACCGACCAGGACACCACTGGTCACCCTAGTGTGCTCCGAAAGGATATGACTGCGAGGTGCAAACCCTCACTAGGGAACTATGATAGTAAAGGAAAGACCAGTAGTTCTATATGACATAGAAGTTTTTCCAAACTGTTTTCATTGTACTTGTAAAGATTCAGAGAGTCATAAACTATATAAATTCGAGATATCCTGTCGTAAAAATCAACTAGAAGAACTAGTTGACTTCTTCTACACCAACAGAACTGATCATATAATGTGCGGCTACAACAATAAGCATTATGATGACATAATCATAAGTTACATTATACATTTCTGCAGTAGAATGAAGCGACTAGGATACTCGAGAATTTGTAGTTCTCTCTACTATCTTAGTAAAGAAATAATAAGTTCGGAAAAAACAGGAAATATTGATAAGATTAAAGTGTATAAGTATTCAAACTACTTCTATTCATTTGATCTTATGTTGATGCTCTATAGTGCCAAACAGCAGAAAAGCTTAAAAGAAATAGAAATACTCTTACATATGCCAAATGTACAAGAGTATGAAGGAAGCTTTGATCTGCAGATCCCAGAATGTGATATTGACGCTATGATAGAGTATAATGTGAACGACGTAGAAGCTACTGAGACTTTGCTTAACAAAGTAAAAGAAGATGTAGACCTACGTCTTGAAGTTGAAAAAGAATGGGGGTTTGATGCGCTATCGATGAGTGGTGTACGATTTGGAGAAGAAGTACTCTTGAGAAAAACTCTGGATATTGCCAAAACTACAAAAGACGAATTAAAAACTCGTACTCGAAAAGTCGGAAACATTCGTCTAGGTGACATCATACTCCCATTTATACAATATTCTAATCCAAAGTTGAAAGAAGTCTTATTGGATGTAAAGAATGCTACTTGCAATGCAAGTAAGTCTGATAAGAAACAAGAAAACTATGAGAAGAAGTTCGTTCTCTCAAACATTTGCTACTCTATAGGCGAAGGTGGTATACACACCATCAACGAACCTAGAGTCTACAAACCTACAGCTGAACAGTTTATAGGACACTCCGACGTTACGTCTATGTATCCTTCACTAGCCATTATAAACCATTGGCTTCCAGTTCACTTAGGAGAAGATTTTTGGAATGTGTACAGCGCTCTATACAAGGAGCGCTTGGCTGCCAAACGTAATGGAGAGTTATTAAAGTCCAAGGCATTTAAACAGGCTCTTAATGCTCTTACAGGAAAGATGCAACAAGAAAGTAGCTGGGCTTATGATCCACTTAACGTATATAAGATACGTATAAATGGGCAACTTATACTACTTATGTTAGTGGATAGGCTTCTAGCATTGAATTGTAAGATTGTACAAGTCAATACAGATGGTGTCGTCTACATTGCCGACAAATCCGCCCGCTTCGCAATAGCCGATGCAATTAAGGAAGTTGAGCAATTAACCCAGTTGACATTCGAATCCGATGATTACGAGTCGTTTTATCAGTACGACGTGAACAATTACTTTGGTGTTCGCAAAGGATATTCCCAATCTGGAGATCCAAGACTGATAGAAAAGAAAGGCAGGTTTATCACAGAAATTGGTCTTAACAACAGCATGACACCAGTTGTTATCTCCAAAGCTGTGATAAACTATTTTTTGAACAATGAACCGATAGACAAGTTTATTAAGAAGGATAGAGATATCCGTGATTTCTTGATGTCACAAAGCGTAAACAAGGAATCAAAAGTTGAGTATGGGGGAAACCTCATTCAACGTATTAATAGGTACTACGCATCGAGTAGTGGCTACTACCTTATAAGAATTAAGGACAAAATGTACGAAAGTCGTTCTGAAACAAGAATAACAGAATACGGAGTCCGACTTCTTAATAAGATGGATGCCACACCAATAGAGAAACGTCATCTGGATTACCAGTACTACATTAGCAAAGCAAAAAAGATAGCTAGTGAGTTTGTTAATCGCCAGTTGACAATATTCGATGATTAATCGTTTATCAACGTATATAAGATGATTATTGAACTAAACACAAAACTCCTGGATATTCCAGGATTAAATTCAAATCAATTAATATTCCTAAGTTTGGTATTGGATAAGAATCAAAAAACTTATAATCAAGACGTCCGCAAAATTGTAAGCCTAGTTAGCGACGAAGAAATATCAAACTTAATTTCTCAGGGACTTATTACCTCGATAGAGAGAGGTAAGTCAATTACATATCATGCAACAGATGCGCTTAAGGATATAGTTCGACCTAAACAGGACTATTTCGATCTGTTCTATGAAATGTACCCAATATACGTTCTACGACCAGATGGCACCAAAAACTATCTGAGAGCCAACGTTAACAAGTGTAGACATTTATTTAATGTTTATGTAGGTCAAAGCGAAGCTATGGCTCAACATCTTATTCAGTGTCTTGACTTCGAAATGAAGAAAAAGACTAACGAGGGTAAACTAAGTTATATGAAGACGATGTGGAGATGGCTCGTAGACCATCAATGGGAAGAATCTGAGGAAGAAATGCAAGACAACTCTAAAATTGAGGAATCGACTTATGGAACAGAACTTATCTAATCTTATAAGACCAATGTCAGTTGTAGCCCAAGAGGCGATAAACTACATATCTGGTCGTAGAGATCACTCTATAACATCTCTTAAGACTAGATGGGCTAAGTTTAATAAGCAGTGTATGGGAGGTATTGAACCCAATACCGTTTACACCATAGCTGGTATTTCAGGAAGTGGTAAGAGCTCATTTGCTAATGAGATCTCAACTGATATTGTTGATTTGAATCCTGGTGAAGAAATAGTAATTCTGATTTTCTCGTTAGAGATGGTTGGATTTAGGCAAGTTGGAAGAACGCTTTCTAGTAAGCTTAGGAAAACGACTTCGACTTTGTATAGTTCGGAAACGGACCTGGATGACGATACCTTCAGAAAAGTCATCTCAGTATCTAATCAACTAAAGGAGTATCCTATATGGTTTGTAGATAATCCTACAACTCCCAAGGAAGCAGAAGACATTATTAAGTATTTCTATAATACATACATAAAGGGTACCGATAAGCATTTTGTGATAATGTATGACCATGCTCTATTAACGAAGCCTATAGGCAGCGTTATAGAAACCATGCAGGAACTCGAAAGGGTTTTCATAAGTGCTAAAAAGTACCCTATGACATCAGTGTTACAACTAGCGCAGATGAATAGAAATATTGAATCACCAGAAAGAATAAACAATCCTTTGTCGCATTATCCTATGAGAAGCGACATTTCATCTGCTGATGCTTTATTTCAAGCTAGCGATTATGTTATAGTTATTCATAGGCCTGAAATTCTTGGAATACAAGAATACGGCCCGAGCCATTTACCTACTCAGAACAAGGTGTATTTACACATCTTGAAGAATCGAGACGCAGGAAAGCCCTGTATACTTGAATTCCAGAATGACTTAGCATATAACAACTTGATAGAAAGTTAAGCAATTAAAATTTAGGCTGAATTATGACAACATACGATATTAAGTTTACTGACAACAACATTAAGAACACTAACAATGGTAACATTTATTCTCAGATTCTCGATGATATTATTCTTTCTACTGTAAAGAAGGACAACTCTTATTTGTTTAATACAAAGAAGGAGGACGACGATCTGATTGATGCCATGTTCGACGAGTTGGATCATACTTATATCTACAAGCCTCTGAAGGGCGACACTTTGTTCGCAAAGGCTTGTGATATTCTTGCTAACTATGGCAAGAAGAAGAATACTATGAAGGGTATTAAGCTCGGTAAGATTTACCGTCTCGAGAACGGTCTCCCTATCATTTTCTACAATGATGAGATCCAGATTGGTACCGACATTTATAGCTATTCTGACTTTAGTGATTACAACTTTATCTCTTCACTTAGTCCAGAGGTTAAGAAGACAATCATTAGTATTAACATTAAGCTTTAATTAAAACTTTTAGTATCATTGTATCATGAGTTTAACATTACCTACTAGTAAAATTCCTGCAGTTTCTGAAAATCCTAGATATCTTATACTCTATGGTCTTCCAAAGGCTGGTAAGACATCTTGTCTTGCACAGCTGGATAATAACCTTATCATAGACCTTGAGGGAGGCTCTGTCTTCGTTGATGCGATGGCCATCCAGTGTCGTACGATCAATGATTTAGGAGAAGCAGCAAGTGCCATTCGTGCCAAGAATAAAGAAGTAGGTCATAATTTCTATAAGCATATCACTATTGACAATGCTACACGACTTGAGGATATTTGTATGAGCTATGCTTGTACACTCTATCGCCAAACTCCAATGGGTAAGAAGTGGGACGGCACAGACGTAACCACCTTGCCTAATGGTGCCGGCTATAAATATCTTAGAGACGCAGTAAAGAAGGTAGTTGATATGTTCCGAGATTTGTGTGACGAATTTATTCTTGTAGGTCACGTTAAAGACACCGTAACTGAAAAGGATGGTGTTGAAGTTTCTGCAAAAGAGCTCGACTTAGTTGGTAAGCTGAGTAAAATCGTGTGTGGATTAGCCGATGCGGTTGGTTATGTATATCGCAAAGGAAACGAAACGCACATATCCTTTAAGGGTGGTGTCTCTGATACCATCATGGAGGCTCGTGCAAGACACATAGCCGGAAAGGATATCGTTATTGCAGAAGGTAATGAAGATGGGACACTTACAACACATTGGGATAGAATATTTAAGTAAATTGATATATCGATTTGTTCGATCAACAGCATACTATGCTGAGAATAAACTTGATATGTTAGCATTACGTATATTAAAATAATAGAGATTATGTTTAGTACAAAGACAGCCGCAATTAGCAACGAAGAATTTAGTAATAGTAGTTATATGCCAGTAGGCATCAACCAGAACGTCACTCTTAAAGAGGTAAACTGTAACAAGTCTCCTCAGGGTCTCGATTTCCTCGAGATCGTATTTGAGAATGAGGATGGTCAGACAGCTACTATGACAGAGTGGAAGAATACAAAGGGAATGTATATTAAGACAGACGAAGACCTGCAGAAGCGTGATAATGCTCAGTTTGGACGAGTTTGTCAGATTCTTGATTGTTTCTACCCACAAAGACCAGATGCAGAGCTTTCTACATTCAAGGAGATGATTGACTGGACAAAGCAGATGCTTGATCCTATGATTGCTACTAAGAAAAAGCTCCGTTTGAAGGTTATTTACGACAAGAAGGGTTATACTCAAGTAAGTAAGCTCGGAATCTTCGTTGAAGACATGTCTAATACAGATTCGCAGATTAAGCTCTTTAAGAACGATCTTATGGAGCGACCAGTTGTTGCCGACAAGGAGAACAACGATCCGCTTAACGTGCCACCAACCGTTACTCCGGAAACTGCGGATGCAGCAGGCGCATCAGATCTTCCCTTTTAAGGGGTTTACGCCTGAAGAAATAGAAATACTACTTGATTGTATGAAATCCGGTAAATGGTTCTTATACCGTTTACATAGCAGGAGTGTCAAACTATACGACAAGTGGATACACCCCAGGGAGGTAATACTGCCATGAAAGGGTGTTGGTGGAGCTAGGTAATTCAGTTACCCTTTGGAGGTGAAATGCCTCCAATAAGGCTCGCAGGGTGTCGTGAGATACAAGCATGGACGTATGCGAAAACAGATTCAAATCGATGTTTTTATCATGTTTTGTTATATAGACAAATAGTCCAGTAGGGTTCGAATCCCTATAGAGCCACAACATTTCTGATGATAAGAAGAGCTACAGCTTGTGAAAGTAATAGCCCTGTCCGCCTGTGAAGGCCGATATTATCTATGATGCACAGCTTACCTGGCATCAGATTTCATACGCGTGTACGCTACGTAAGTGCGGGTTTGAATAACCTAAAGTCCGAGCTTAGCATCTCCGTAAACTGCTATACGTCCGTCAACGTAGACCTGAGCATGTCATTAAACTGCTCGTTTTTATGGAAGTTAGTCTAATGGTAAAACAAGGGCATTGATAGATTGGAATGTGTGCAAGCTTAAAAGAAACACTACCCTGCTTATCGGTTCGAATCCGATACTTTCCACTATATGGCTAGATTTGATCCTTGCAAGGAAGCGGTTCGAATCCGCACCTAGCCCCTAACTTATAAGTTATGTATAGTACTAGAACAGCGATTACTATGTCCTTGAGAGACATCTTGGACAAAGTGAATGATTTAGACATCTATACGTATTGTTTAGGACAGTTTAAAGTTGGAAAACTTATGAACAGTCCTTTAAGGTCTGGAGACAAGAATCCTTCATTTGGAATATTCCATTCTAAAACAGGAGGGTTATTATGGAAAGACCTTGGAACCGGAGAATGCGGAAATTCTCTGAAGTTCCTAAAAGAATACAAAGGTATAACGACTAGAGAAGAGCTTGAACGAGAATTATTGAGAATCGTACGCAGAATAAATCCTAATACAATCGTAAGGACAAATACGTACGACAAACCGAAAGGAGATACCGATATCGGAATAGTTCGACAGCCGTTTACCAATGTAGACAAACAATACTGGAAACAGTTCGGAATACATATTGACACCCTAAAAAAGTTCAATGTGTTTAGCATTAAATACTTTCTTTGTAATAGTATCGTCCGAAGTATCTACAAAGAGAATAGTCCTATGTATGCATATAAAGTGTATGATAAGTTTAAGATTTATCGTCCACTTGCTTCCAAGTTTACTAAATGGCGTACCAATCTGACGAATCGGCACGTACAGGGATTATCCGAATTGCCTAAGGAAGGAGGCGACCTACTCATAATAACAAAATCACTGAAAGATGTGATGTGCTGCTACGAGATGGGTTTTAATGCAATAGCTGCTGCTAGTGAAACTGTGTTTATACCTGAAGATATACTCAGGTCTCTACGTTCCAAATGGAAACATATAGTTATACTGTATGATAGAGATCAAACCGGTATGAGTAAGGCTAGGCAGTATAGTAAACAATACAAAATAGATGCTTTTTTCATTAATAAGAAATTTAAAGCCAAAGATCTATCAGATGCTGTTCGTGACAACGGATTTAGCACCATGAAAGACTGGTTAACAAAAACGTTACAGAAATATGATTGATGTAGTAATAGGATGCCTATTAGGTGTGCTGGGAGGTGCAGTAATGTCTCCTCTATTGCATAAATGGCTTACAAAAAAGCTGACTAAGAAGATTCATCTTGGCAAAGGTGGATTTATGCGTATCTATCTTCCAAACAAGTTGCAGATGACTATCTGGGATAGTTATAGTGATGATGGATGTATATGCGCATGTGTCCATCATGGAGATGAACAAAAAGTAACTAATGGAGAAATTGTCTATTTTAATAAAACTTCTGTATCCAAGATAAGGGGAAAGAACTTTTATTATGATAGGCAAGAAATCTAAAGGCAGAGTACGAAATGCGACTAAGGTCGATAAGTATGGTCTCCATTTTAGGAGTAAGCTCGAATGCTATACTTATGAAGCTTTTATGAAAGCTGGAATACCAGTTAAATATGAGCCAAAGCATTTCGTATTGCTGGACAAATTCGAGATATTCGGCGAACATGTAAGAGCAATAACTTATCTTCCAGATTTTATTGGTAAATACAAAAGACGATCCTTTGTAATAGAATGCAAGGGGTTAATGGGTGATTCTTTTCCATTAAGATGGAAACTTTTTAAGCATTACTTGAAACGACATAACAGTAAAATGCGTTATTATATTGTTAGAAATCATAAACAAGTAGACGAATTGGTTGAAAAGATAAAATCACAAAATTATGAATGAAGTTTGGAAAGATATAAAAAATTTTGAAGGATTATACCAAGTTAGCAATCTTGGTAGAGTAAAGTGTTTGGAGCATAAATGTCCCGGTAGATACAAAGGGAAATATAGAACTGTAAAAGAACATATGATGACATGCGTAGAAAACAAAACGAATGGATATTTATATGTGTCTTTATCTAACTTAGATAGAGGTAGAACATTTACCGATCACAGATGAGTCGCAAACGCCTTTATACCTAATCCTGAAAATAAACCAGTTTTAAACCATAAAGATGAGAATAAACACAATAATTGTGTTGATAATCTAGAATGGTGTACGTCGTTATATAACAATACATATAAAGATGTACATTTAAAACGAAAACATTATGTTCATACATATGAGTACGAATTAGACAGAATCAAAGAGCTGGAAAATAAACTAAAGAAAGCAAAACTTGATTTTGTTAAAAAATACCCATCTATTAAATTAGATGAATAACCAATATTTGAGTATTATAATATCAGTAAATATGGAAAAGAAATTTTTGAAAGTAGGTAAGAGTATAAACTTTAAGTTTAACACAGAAGGTCTTGAGTGTGATTTAACTCCAGGAATGGTTTATAGTATTGACGTAGACCGTTATACAGACGCAATCTCACTCGAAGAGACTAGCGGCTTATCTTTACCTTCTAAGGTATATTGTACACAGCGTGACGAACGCTTTATAGACAAGGTTATTAATAGCTATAATCTGTCTGAAAGCGGATTTACTGGTGTGATGCTTGCAGGATTAAAGGGTTCTGGAAAGACTGTGATGGCTAAGGTGATTGCCAATAAGAGCGGTCTTCCAATTATAAATATAGACAAAAACATACGTCCGTATATCCTTGGAAATCTTGTAGAAAAGCTTGGTGATACAAGTGTTTGTTTCTTGTTCGACGAACTTGATAAGGTTCTTGAGGATTACGATGACTCTGTATTGTTACAGGTATTGGATGGTTCTGATACCAAGGGTAAGCATATGATTTTGTTTACATGTAATGATGACGATGAAATATCAGAGTATCTGATAGATCGTTGTTCTCGTATTCGCTATTGGCGTGAGTTTGACGAGATGTCTCCATCTCTTATAATGGAGGTATTGAACGATAAGCTTAACGACAAGAAAGAAGTTAAGTCTTTAACCGACTTTATCAAGGACAACTTCGAAGTATGTAGTTTTGATAATATAGCATCTTTCGTAAAAGAAGCTAACGATTACCCTACTACGACATTCGAAGAGCTGTTTGAGGATATGAACCTTTCTTCAAAAGGTACCATAAAGCCTCACGCTCGTTCTTGTAAAGAGAACAATCATAAGAACGTTAAGAAGAAATTAGCTTCAGATGATTGTTGTTGTGATTGTTGTTGTTCAGGATGCTAATGACTACACCAGAGTACAAAATACCGGAATATGACATTCCATACTACGAAGATAATACACGCATTAGTAATAGTGCGATAGGCTGGTTCTTGAATAAAGGGCCGGCCTATCTTCGCAGAATGTTAGATGGTAAGGAGAAGGGCTTAGATTTGCCACAGTTACGTAAAGGAACCATGATTCATGAATTCCTGCTTCAGCCAGATAAATTCTGGGATGATTACGTTTTGTTCGATGGCGATAAGCCTAAAAGTGCGCAAGCACAAAAGTTCTGTGAAAACTTAATAAATACCGTTGAAATAGAGCTAAATAAACAGCTCTCAGACGCTTATCGTAAGTCTTATAGTATAGTTGGCAAGAGTGAAGACAAAATCCTCTCAGAAGCGCTTAAAATAAGTGTAGAGTATAAGGATTATATCGAAGCCATTAAGTCTAAGAAAATACTTATATCTCAGTATGACTTAGACCAACTTATGAAGATCCAGCATAATATTGGAGAACATAAGTTAGCAAGACAACTAATACGAAGAGCAGGTGAGCATGGTAACATTCATGTGTATCATGAGTTCCAGATAAACTGGGATTATGTTATATTTAAAATAGGTGTAACCAAATCATTTTCAATAAAGTGCAAATCTTTACTTGATAGTTGTACATTTAACTTTGACACAAAAACGTGTACAATTATGGATATTAAGACTACAGCTAAACTGTGGCACTTTGAGGACAGTATGAAAGAATTTGATTACTGTAGACAATTGTGTTTTTATCAGGAAGCAGCATATTGGTATCTAAGTAACGTATTAAAATTAAGTAATGAGATTGATAATTGGAAATTTGAATACTATATTGTAGCTATTGATACAACAGGCAGCAATGAAATAAGAGTATTTAAATTATCATCAGGTCAAGTTATGTCTAGAAGTGCTGTAATAGACAACTTTATGTATAATTGGTCATGGCATACTGAAACAAAAAACTATGACCATAGTCTTGCTTACTATGTTGGAGACGGTAGTGAAACTTTAAACCTATGAGTAAACAGTGCAAAGTATTAATCCCGTTGTTAGGAGAAAATATGATGCTTGAAGATATATCAGAAGATGTTGGGTTCTATGATGCTTATACAAGTAATATTGATAAGCCATGCTTAGATTCCCACATCTTTCTTGTATATAGCAATTTGTGTCATACAGATGAACGATGGTATACAGATAGAAAAATAAAAGGTTTGTCAACATATTATGGATCAGACACCATATATATTAAAGACAAACCTTTTACTGTATATATACTAAAAGTAATTCCAAGGAAATATTTGGATATTATGGATGGTATTGTAAATCTTACAACAAAAGAACGTGACAAAATAAACAAATTCTGGCGTTGTACAGATAATTATATTAATCGTTTCATATGTGACAAATATAATAAAATAAGTTGCGAAGAGAGTAATCTTCCTCTTAACGATAATTACGTCACACTAGACGACGTATACTTTGAGAATGAAAAAAGCTCAGGCCTCTTAATTGAGACTTGAGCTTTTATTCTTTTGTTTTATTCAAAACGTTACGACATCAATTATACGATTATTCGTCAAATCTGTCAGAAGGATCATAAGAAGATCCTCCGCCAAAAGACGGTTCGTAATCTTCATTAAGCCAAGGGTTTGAATTAGATTTAGATGATTTCTTATCCCCTCCGCTAAAAGCTTTGTTTATTTTATACAGAGTTGAATTAGGTGCAACGCTTTGACTATAAAATTTATATTTGCCTTTTAATCCGGATACAGTAAAGTTTTCGTAAAGATTACTTCCAGGTATTCCGAATAAAGGAGACAATTTAATAAGATCCTTCTCCAATTTTGTTCGACCAGCATAAGACGAATTCTTACCAAGAACGTCTTCATAGTAAGAAGCGTCGTCTTCATCAGATATAGTAGTTAAACCTAAATATGCTAACTATCCTACAACATTACCAAAGTATGCATATCTCTACAAATATGCGTATACTGTAGTAGGAGACGTAAACAAGTCTAACACTGTATTTGGAACCCAGGCTGTAGAAGACTCTGTTAATAGCCCCTAATTCAACAATGCTATTGCATATGTTGCGTACTGTACGATATCATCATCGTCATCGTCTAAGTCCTATATCATCTATGCAGTAAATACTGATAATATACCCATAGCTGCAATAAAGCCTATTTCTAAGGCAGACTTTAACAACATCTTCTTTTCGTTATAAGTTTTACTTCTTCTGCCTTTGTTATTTTTGATAGCATCAAAATCAAACGTAATGAGATGCTTTGCTAACTAAAGAGCATTATTTATTGTCTTTCGTAATGCTGTTATGGTAGCTCTTACTTGACCTCTATCAACTGTAGCAGTGTTAAAGTTAAACTAACCATCGTATCTTTCATAGTATTCTCTAGCTCTTTCGAACTCCTCCTCAGACATTTCGCCATTATTTCTTTTGTATTTTATAGCATTAAAAGAAGTAGGGTTGTATTTATCTGACTTGTATTCAGAGAAGTCGCTACCAGCTTTAAATCTATCAAATCCCATAGTAGGGAGATATCCACGCATTACAACTACCCATCTTAAGAATGGATTAGTATACGTTACAGAGTGTCTTCCGTTTTCAGGCATCATACCATTTGCTACGGCTGATCTTTCTTTTATAGTATTAGATACTATATCTTCAAGACGTTTAGTAACTTTGTCTTTAAATTCATCACGTATTACGAAATTACTATTCTCTTCAATATAAGCATCATGCAAAGTTATTTTTGCATTTTCATAGTTTTTCATACCAGCCTAATCACCAAGTCCGGCTTTATAATACAAATCCATAGCTTCTTCTTGATTTACAAATCTATCCTCCCATCCAGTAACTTTATATTCCGCATTATATAGGATTTTTGATTTGTCTACTTTTTCTATTATTGGGACATGTACTAGCCTAAAATGATGATACACTGAAGCGCATATCATACCTGTAACCATAAAGTCAGTTACCGTATAACCTCCCATTAACAGATTATCTCTAAGAAACTTTGTAGCCCAAGTATTTTGTGTATGGCTAAATGATTCATCTATACTCTTTGTACAGCCATTATACTGCATTGCTGCTGCTAGCCAACCATGAACGTTTGGTTTTCCAACACTTGCAGCAATAGTTCCTAAAGATCTAGCTATGTAGCTATGAGCATAAGCCATATCTTTAGCGGTTATATACTTGCCTGTAAGAGCTTCAATTCCAACCGTCTTACTAGCATCAAGAAATCCCTTCATAATAGTAAAGTAGTTGTGAGACAAAAGTGTTCTAGATGTATTCTTTCTAATTGTATCGGCAGACTTTATTAATCTCTGTGCAGATTTAGACATTTTCTTATTAGAGTTTTCGTTTAGTTTTGTACGTTTATCATACATGTACGTATCTATCATTTCTCTGATAACTTTTGCTGTATCTGTAGTTGTACCGTTATTTACTGATTCGTGAATCAATTCCAAATCAGGTATAACCTATGACACGAGCCTAAAGTTTTCTGCCATCATCCAGTAAGACATTACTGATCCTATAACATCAGTAGAAATATGTTCCGGATCATCAAGTGTCTTTACGTATCTAATAGGAATAACACCAACCTTTGTTCCGTCTGGTCTCATGGCTAAATCGTCAGACATAGACATATCGAATTCTGTATCGGTTTCGTTTATCTAAGAAAATTGTCCAGCAGCATATCCTATTGACTTTGCTATACCAAGTGGTCCAAATCCTCTACCCCACATCATTTCTACAGAATTTCCATGTATTTGTGGCATTCTATATGATTTAGCTGATACTTTGCCTGCTATTTTTTCATTAGAACCCCACATCAATTTCTTAATAATATAGTTATTTAAGAAATCCTTTTCTTCTTCTGTAAGCTTATTATACTGCTTGTTTTCGTATGAAAATGCCTTACCATTATATACGCCGTTCTTTTTAGGCTACATTGTTTCATTTGAAGTCTTATCGTACTCTTCATCAGCTAACTCAGAAGTCTCATCTAATTCAGAATAAGCATTGCCCGGAACTCTTTTTAACACCTTTATTTTCCTACCATTTGGTAATGTTAATTCATCCTCACTATTTTCATCAACTTTTGGGACCATTCTAAAAAAACAGCTTAATATTCTAGCTTCTCCACCTTTGTCATTATACCACAATAAATCAGTAATATCCTGCTGGTCATATCCTTCGTTTTTAAGTTTATTTTCCCACCAATCGTACATCTTGGTTTCTGTTCCACGAATCTTAACATCATCCATCTATGCAATATCATCAAAATCGAAAGACGGTGTCTCATTGGATTTTTCTAACTTATCTAGATATTTCCTTTCTGCAGGAGTTAATGTTCCACTCTCTTCTTTTGATTTTAATGATTGGTAATTATTTTCTATTATAGCCTTTCTTCTAGCTATCTGTTCATCAACATGTTTTATCTTTATTAAGTCTCCAACAGTCAAGTTTTGTAAATCTGGAGAAGCTAATGCATTATTAACATCTTTTGCAGGTATAAGTAATTTTCTCCTTCTCTCCTACAGTATAGCTAATCTCTTATCCTGTTCACCAGAATGACATTCATTCAAAAGGTTCTAGAAATCTTCTGTATACTACAATTTGCTATTATAATATACGTAGCTTTTTATACGTTTTTGTATCTTTAACTTTTCTGAAGAAGAGCTTGCATTCTATAACTAATCTTGTAGCTTTTTTAATCCAGCATTGTATTTTTCTACATTAGGCTTGTATTTTATTTTTCCATTAATATAGTTATACCATGCATGAATTTCTTCAGCCATACGTAAAGCATCTCCTGTCTTAGGAACTATTTTAACTTCACCGGAAGACACCTCTATTCTATCATAAAAATTAGATAACTACTATTTTTCTCTCTAAAGCCTTTCAAGTAAATCTCTATCAGATCTTCCTAATCTATAAGGCATAAAATATCCATCTTCGTCATACTGTTTAGATAATAGGACATTTATTTGTCTTTGTATTGCGCCCATTGTCCTCATTGTGTCATCTGACAAAAACTCTCTCTTCTTTTTATAATATTCAGCCTTATATCTTCTGTGTGCATGTTCTCCGACCCAGTCTTCAATACCGTTTAAGAAATCTCTTTTGGTTTTTGTATCAACGTTAGATAGATCAACTCTACCTGTTTTAAAATCTGGGTTTAGCCCAAATTTCTTTGCAAGATCGATAACGAATTGCTTTTTCTCTTTGTAATACTGACCATAGTTTATTGGTCTTACCCAATAACCAGTAGTTTTTCCATCAGAATCAGTTTCGCAAAATCTAGCCTAATAATTAGAAACAGAATGACCAGCTAACTTATTCATCTTACTGACAAATTCATGGCCAACAGCAAGAGTATTTCTTCTTTTCTCGTTCTTAACTGATTGAATCATGTTGTCAATAACTCTAATTAACTATGATTCTGAACTAGACGCTATACCGATGTACTTTTCAAATGCATTTAACGAGCCATTATCTATTTCGTTGTACAACCAATGCATAACATTCTAGTAAAATACATCTTTATCTCCAATTGTTACATTATCCTATACAAAATCATATAATCGCTTTCCCAGATATTCTTTTATCTAAGTATTCAGCTCTTCATGTATAGAATCCAAATCTCTTTTTGCTTCTTGAAAAGCCTGCTATAAAGTACTGTCATTTTTAAATTCGGTTATACCACTATCGCCATACTTTCCTAAAGACTAGAATATTCCATACTGCTTATTATTAAATATATACTCGTAGTATCCGACAACGTTTGTAAGTGCGTCGAATAACTATTTTGCTGTCATCTATTCTACACCTGCCCTATTGTCTGATAAATGTCTTCCAAGTACATTTAATTCTCGCCTAGCCTAATCTAGAATCCATTCTACATTAGACGTTATTTTCTCTTGCTACTCATCTGTACTTCTGGTTACACGTTCTCCAAAGAATCCTAAATCAATATCTTCTTGGTATTCTTTTATTTTGGCTCTAAGAGTCTGTATCTTTATAGTATCTTTTGCCTTTTGAGCACGCTCTGCAGAATATCTACGCTTAACGGCTGTTGATATAGTCTCGTATACCTTTAAGTCATTAGCATTTGGTATATCGCCTTGCTAGAACATATCTCCATTGTACTTATCATAAAAAGCCATTGACTTATAGTCCTATTCGAGCTGTTTATTTAGATAGAAGTTAGCTGCTATAGAATCAAGTATATCATTCTTCTTAGATTCGGTCATTTTGCCTAAAATAAGGCGATTTAAGAGGTTTTTAAAGCTGTTCCAGAACTATTGTACTATAGAACGTTTTTGTGGCTCTGTAGAGAAGTTTTCAGCCATTGTACGTGATGTTATTTCCTCTACTAATCTCTCTTCAAGCTATCTAGAACTAAGTTTCTTATCATCAAATATAGACAAGGCTTTTTGCACTTCTTTGCTCTACCAGAATGTTCTTACATAATAGTGAGCTAATTCGTGATTCATAGTTGTCGGATCAGCATTTATAAGAGAGATATACAAAGTATGTTCTGCTTCTCTATACATTCCACGTTTATCGCCGAGACTATTTACAAACTTAACAAGAATTTGCTTATCTGGGTCTTTGCTATCAGTAGAATACTATATAGAACCATCATCTTTTACTACCTATTTCAACCCGTAATGCTAAGCTAGGACTTGCTGACGCTTCTACATTATCTGATTTACTTTGTCTGCAATGAGCTTACCTTTAGCAACTTTCTTTCTTTTGAAGAAGTGTATTAAAGACTCTCCTGGTTTAATAGTAATATTTTTAACAGAAGTATTTATAGATTGTTGCACAGCCGAATCTATAGCCTCTCCTTCATCTTGCATAGCTTGCTTCATTTTCTGCAAATTTGATTCATATCCAAGAGTAGAAAATGTTATTGATTCACCAAAATTACTGTCATTACTCTCATTATAGAATTTTTCTACATATTCTATTTTAGGCTCTCCGTTTTCGTCTGTTTTTATTATTTCGGATTCATCTAAAAGATTTGATATGTATCCAGTTGTATTAATTATTTTATCTTTAGGAGCATTAGACATTGCTTTATTTATAGATTTTTTCCAATCCATTTTATCGGCTTCGTCGTGTTCTCCTCTCTAATGACTTCTTTGAATAAATTCTTTATCAGAGATATTTGTTATAGCATCAAGATCGTCTGCTCTATCTCTAAGAAAATGCATATCACTAACAAGAAGTTTTTTGCCAGTTTCTTTAGCTTCCTATTTTGCCTAATCAAAAAGCTAGTCAAGTTTTTTATTGTACTCTTGTTTTCCGATTTCCTTTTTAAGATTTTCTCTCTATTCTAGATTTCCTAATTTCGATTTATATTCGGAATCAAAATCTATTATATCTTTTCTACCCTATTTAAAGAGCCATGTCTTACCAGTTCCTGGATGACCCCATATAACTGTAGCATTTTTTATAATGGCGTTATTTTTGTCTATATTATCATTATACCAATCGCCAAACTAATCTGTGAACTACGGAGTAAAAGTATAAGTTTTCATCCTTATAGCCTCATCTTCTCCGTATTTTTCTTTGAGCTAATCGAATAATTTAGAATGCTTACCTTCTTTGGTATCAGTAAGATTGTACCCATTATTCATACATAAAGCATAGTGGGCGGCTTTCTCACCGCCCAGTATACCTGATAATTGTTTTAGCTCGTTCTAATATTTACTTCTTATTATACAAACCATAACTAATACATTTTATTAGCATCCTAATTTATCATCTAGATCATCTAGATTTGCTAACGTTTTACCTTTAATATCTTTTTTATTTAAGTCAGAATCTTTAAAGTTAAACAAGTCTTCAAGTAATGATCCCTTCTCGTCACCTTCACCATAGTTATACATATTAGGAACTTTTGACGTCCATTCACGCTCTCCTTGATCATCTGATATTCTATAATATTCGCTTCCTAAAGGAGGAAGAATCTTACCGTTCTCTGTACCTCTTAATATTCTATCAATATTTTCAACATCACTAACTCTTGATATAGTAGGCTCGCCTTTCTCAATTTTAACCTTATTAATCTCTTGGTCAAAAGCAGTAGGCTCTATATCTTTCCATGATTTTTCTGCAGCATCTCTACTTTGTATACCAAATACATTGTCTACCGAGTTTGGTGTTCCGAATTCCGTAATGTTATATATTCCGTTTTTATATCCTTTAGGATTTACTTTAACGTAAACTGGATAACGTATAGCTTCATATTCGCCATTACTATTCTGAATACGTTTTTCTCCGGTAGCATAATGCATATAGATTGTGTAATCATGTTGAGATTGCCCTTTCTTCATGTTGTTTCTAGATACCTTTATAAATCTAGGAGGATGCTGGTAATCAATGGTTGATTGATACTTTCCGTTTCTTACTGTTAATCCGCATGCTATATTAGGGGCGGCATGATCGAATGGAGATAATACACCAAGCATATTAATAGCTTCTCCAGAGTTATTTGTTAAAACCTTTCTCTAATAGCTTTCGTAATCAGCATACAGGCTAATCATATTTTCTGGCTTTGCATGAGGATTATAGGTTATTGTATTTTGGCCGACAACTCCAATAAGCTAACTAGGACGATACTCTTTTACAAAATCATTATCGAACCAGTTATTTAAAATTATGTCATCAACCATATCCTGTATATAAATAGAAGATGGTATTCTTGTATTCAAATCCTTAAGTTTTGTTCTTACGAAATCAACATATCCAGAACTAAGTCTCCAGCTATTTGGAACGTACTTAAAGAACTTGGAAAAACCAGACATATCTCCAGATGAATAGAATGAGTATACAACTAAATCTCTAGCAAATTTCTTTACAGTTTCATCTGTATCTTCAAGCAATCTTTCCCAAGCTTCATATACGTAGTTAGAATTCTTGCTATCATCATCCATTGAATTAAAGAATTTCACAAACTTTGGTTTTTCGTATGTACCCTCTCTTTCTCCAAATGTATTAAGTAATTCTATCTGGTTGTACTCTATTTTATTAGGACCGTCTTCTGTATTTAAAGTTGGAACAAGAACCTTCAAAAGCAGGTTGTTTTTAAGGTAAGAATAGTTTGGATCAGATTCAGCTTTAATCTAAAGATCAAGCAGTCTATCATAAATTGTATTATCACCAGAGAACAGATCGTGAATATTTATATTGTTTTCATTACAGTAATTATTAAAGAACTCTGACTTAATACAAGATGTTATCTATATCATAATCTTATTAAGAAGGTCAGCTGGAACTGCTCCATCTTTTCTATTTATAGCTTTAAGTATTCGAGGCAATATACCGTCCTTCATTCTCTTACCTTCTTTATTTCTGGTTCCAAATACAGCCATACAAGAAGAAAGGAGCTGCTGTCCTACTATGTCTCTATATAAATCTGTAGCATACTTTGTTTTTTGTCCTATATATGAACCATCTTTTAACGCAGATAAACTTGTAGGTTCAAACTGCTAGTATGTCTATCCTCCAGGATTATAGGTGTCATTATAGCCCTTAAGATAAGCATCTTGCTCAGCTATATTTTTACCTTGTTTCTTTGTGTCTATCTTAGAATATTTAACAAGATTTGCCAATGCATCACCAGGCTTTTCAAACCTCTTATTAGCTATAAATATCCACCTTGTAACATCCAATGGTGATAATTTTATTTCCTTACCATCTCTAGACATTACTGTAAACATCTTCTTAGTTGAAGTTGGGTTTATATATCCCTTTTTGTTAGGATTCTAATTTATAGACATCTCTCTAATTATAGAGTTTCTAACTTTGTTCTTAACATCAACTAAATGCTCGTTGCTTTCTGCATCAATATAACCTCGTACCCATTTACCATCTTTCTAGAACTCTCCTAAAATCTATCTAATTATATAGTCTTGTTCTAGAGCTGTAGGAATATAATCGAAACCTTTCTGTATTTCCTCCATTATACTAGGTATGCAATTAGGGTCATTATCACCTTCTGGTTCTTCTGAGAAATACTTCTTAAGAACATCGTTTTCAGCGTCTCTACGTCTCTGCCAAGGAGTCTTGCTATCATCAGCCATATACGTACTAACGGAATCGTTGTACGCAAAAGCTAAATCCTTCATAATACCTTGAGTTGTAAAATAGAATGTATCTTCTCCAAGACCAACTCTAAGAAGCAGGTTTACAAGATTGTATGTATAAGGATTTACATTTAATCTAGTAATGTATGGATCCTTAGCAATATCAACATGAGCATTAATCATAGCAGACAACCAAGACAATATATTCTGTTGATTTCTATCAAGGGTTCTACCAAGTCTATCAAGACCAAGGTCTTTCATAATAGTGCCTACTTTCTGTGTAAACTTAACATCATAAAGCATAGTAAGAATCTAACTGTTATTATTCAACGCAAATGGACCAATACCAGTTTTACCTGTTAAGAACGTATCCTTAGTTTCCACTTGATTTCTAGGAGTATAGAAATCATAAGGCATTACAATCTGTTCTTTATCAAGATTCTGCTCTATGTCGGAAAGTACGTTAAAACCTAAATATGATGCACCTTTAGCTTTAACAAGAGACGTATCATTATCAATAGACCTATGAAGTATGTTACATGTTCTAGAATCCTTGTCGTCTTCGTTTTTCCAATCAAGCAATAACGACATATATCCATCCATGAGCTTTGCCTACAAATCCTACTCAGATCCTTCTTCGAAATCAAAATTAACTTTTCTTTTGTTATGGTCATCCTTATCCTTATAATAATTGTAAGGTTTACAACTTAAGAAAAGTTTATCAATATCGAAGTCTGAACCGGTTATCTTTGTAAACTCCTCCGGAAGTACTACGGTATCTCTAACAACCGGTAATACATCAACGCACCTTAAAGCATGTATAGATGACTGAGCCTGTGTAGGAATACGATAACCAATAATGTTTGCACTAGCTCCATCTTTATGAACTTTATTGCCGTCTTTATCTGTATAGTCAAAAGAAGAGCCAATAACCTTGTTGTCGATAAGCCATTTTCTAGCTTCAGTAAAGGACATGTTTCTAAACTTTTTAGTATCTTTATCAAATACCTAGAGCTTACACTTCTTGCCAGCAGGCCTAAAGTACATAACCTCTTCGCCGTTTTTGTCCTCATAGTATTCTACAAAGTAATCCAATGACAACATACAGTCCATTGAACCTTCTTCATTAATCATCTAAAGACGATTACCATGATTGAGCGTGCCATTAAATATACCAGGAACTTGATTGTCTAATAGCTTAGTAGGCATTCCTTCCATACCCCAAACTGATCTCTGAATAAATGGAGCACCAGGTGTGGCTATATCTATAACTCGCTTGTTAATACTAGATGTAAGAATACTTTCTATCCAATTTGAGTTTGATGTAGCAGCCAAAGGTATTTCCATCTGTTCTGTACCTTTTATAGGATTACCTTCATCGTCGTAGTTTGTGTATACTATATTAAGAGCTCCAACTGAGTTGTTGTCCGCATCTCTATCAGTAAGCTATTTTCTCAAATATTTGGCAAATCTTTCCTCATTAAGCTTTATATTGCCATCTTCATCTTTATCAAAGAATTCTTTCTGAAGTGAGTCGTATCCAAGTTTAGACAAATCATTTATTGCAGACATGATATCATTTCTTAACTATTCTCCAGTCTTAGTGGTAAATGATCCATCGTTATTTTTGACAGTATACGTTCTTCCTAACACGATATTACTAAGAGCAATCTTAGTCATCTGGGTACCCATGTTCTAGAGATCTTTATCTCCTGGATCTGTGTTAAGCTGTTTTCTTAAGAATTGATACTTCTACTTATAAGTGTTAAACTTGATATTATCACTTGCGAAGTCTATTTTATTCTCGGTTTCCTTACCACCAAGACTACCTTGGCTACCAACCTTTACAGCTGAATTTATCATGAGCATATCTATGTTCTATGCTTTCATCTTCTGATAAATATCAGCCATTCTACCAGTAGCGATACAGTCGAATATTGGGAAAAGGGCCATTTTGTTATAATAAGGTACAAGTCTTGTTATTGTCTAAGGTTTAGTTTTAGACTTAACATCTTGTCTTCTTAATCCAAAAGCTGTATACTTATAACATCCAATAACAGATGTAAATACCTTCTGGTAATTTTCGGCTATAGACAACATTTCTTTTGGAGTTAAATGCTCCTTTGTTGATGACTTAAGAATCTTAAACGCCCTCTCTATATCCTTACTCCATTTTCCATTCATACGAAGCAGGTTTTCGCACATGTTAGCAGTAATATATGCTCCACCATCGGCAACATCAATACCATTTTCGTAAGACTTAGTCTCTGCAGCAATTTTTGTTTCAACAATATCTTTTACATCTTCTGGTATATGTTGTTTAACCTCGTCCAATGTCATAGCGTCTATCTAATCTGGGGTAAACTGAACCTATCCATCTTGAGCGAGGTTTATAAGAGCGGACTTATATTCTCCTTCTGTCATAAGCTACTTAAGCTTATTATATTGAGGAGAACTTACTAACTCATTCGCTACTTCTGCACATGTATATTCACCGTCTTTTGAATTAATGAAATCCAATACGTTGTTATCACCAGTAGATATAAGACCACCAAATCGTTTAAACTCATCAACCTATCTATCTACGAGTGATGCACCAGAAAACTACCATTTATAATAAGCTGGGTTACCGCTAAAGATTCTTTCTACCTCCTGCAAAGACATAATAGATTTAGCTGTGATATCGGCAGCAAGACACCAAATTGCATCGCTGTTACCAGTGATAGCGTTGTTTTGCCTTCCTGTCTTTATTGCGCTCTTGATATTACCAATGGTAATTGTGTCTAGACCTTTGTTGATATACTGACCTAATTTATTTTGAGATACAAGATGAAGCTTCTTCATATATTCTATCTCTTTCTAAGTCTGTCTTACGAGAAGCTCATTTATCATATCTCTTTGTTGATCTCTAGAAACTTTTGTTGGGTCAAAGAATGTTTCCTCAGCTATTTTGAGAGACTTCTCATATCCAGCCTCTTTGTCTACAAAAGAAATAAAATTACCATCTTTATCATAAACACCAGTAAGACTAGAGAAATACTTACCTTGGTCTTTATTATCAAAGTTTGCTATAACCTCTTCTGGTTTCAAGTCCATGTCTATAGCTTCTTTGATAGACTTATATTCGCACATAGCATACTCTCTAAACTAGTCAAGTACATTATTTGGGAACCTTATACTGATTTGCTCTTTACCATCTACCATTTTTGCAGATATTGTTGGAAGATTCTTTTTCGCAGCACCTTCTTTATAATTAATACCAGGCAATTTAATACCATCTAAGAATACCCACGTCTTCTTATCAGACATTGTAGGGAATACTATATAACCCTTCTAAAGGATAGTCATTTTAGCAACATAGTCTTCACGCTTTGTTATCTTAAAATAATCTCTACCTCTATCTTGTCCTTGATTAGTTTTGAATCCAATAAGTGTTCTAACGCTAATATTAGGATGATCTTTTTGAACCATCTATTTTGCAATAATACTTCCAATTCCTACCTTCTGATCTGGAGTAGATTCATCGCTTTCTATATAATTATAAGAGTATTCAATAAGATTTCTTACACTCTGATCCATTATATATCCATCTTTTGATGACCCTTCGTGGTATTGTACACCATTAAGATTATCTACCATATCAGAGATGTAGTTGTTATCAGATATTTGGTAATATTTGTTGTTATTTATAGCCAATACCGATAGCTCTTCTTGAGAATGCTCATAATTATACTTCCATCTAGATAATTCTTTTGTCAGAGTAACATTATCCCAAATTCTATCTATGTACTACTGATTGATATTTAGTGCAACTCTACCAGATACTGGCTTTATTAAGCTGTCAAGTGTAGAATAAAAGCTTTTAAACAATTCTGCTTTTTTCTTTTCTCCATCTTTGCTATCAATCCATTCTACAGAGCTTTCAAATAACTACTTCATTGCATTAGCGTCAGATGATCCATATTTCTAATCGAGCATATAATCCAATTCGCTTAGAGTAAAGTTTATGCCAAGCTTTTGTAACTGATTACAGAAATCTTGTTTAATGGCGACAAAGTCTCCTTCGTTACGGCAATCTACTATAAGATCTGTTGGGTCGTTAGAATCCTTTCTTCTCCATATATTTTTTATTGTAAAAGGACTATGATCAGGGTCTTCAAGATGTTCGAGCAAACCATAAACTTTAACAAGTTTACCATTTATCTTAACCTGTCCTCTTTCGCCCATTGGCGCAGTAAAGAAATTCTTTATATCATATAACTCTCTAGCGTTGTGTCCGTCTTTCAAAACGGTTTCACCTTTATCATTCTTGTGAAGAATTGACATACCTCCACCGTTTGAGAACATTTGTGACCACTTTTGTTTATGATATATAGAAGAATAATCACTATCGGAACTCTGTATACTTAACGAGTACTTTCCACTCTAAGAGTTTCTGTTAGCTTTACAGATCATAAATGTATTTTTATTTGACTTTATGATCATCTTTATCTAAGTAAGAAGAGCTTCTTTATCAGGATCAGTTTTAGCTTGTTCTATAAGAACATCGAGTCTCTTTTTAAATTGTTTAAACATAGGATTATCATTAGCCCTAGATGATACTTTTTCATACAAATCTTGTATTGTGGAAATATCGTGAAGCTAATTCATTACTCTATTAAAAGCAATTCCTGCATCCATAAATTTAGGCATACCAAGACTATTCTTCTCTGCAACAAGAACTCTTTGGAATGTTACGTGATTGTTCTCATCAACTTTAAATCTTGTATCCCATCTAAAGTTACTAAATGTAGAGAAGAAGAATTTAACTCTTTGAGATGCCTTACTAAATCTAGAGAACTCATATGACGCTTTAGTGTGTTCTCCAATATTACCATTATCTGCATCTGGATCATCTTCTACATCAACAACATTGTCTTCTTCGGCTATCTTTGTGGCATTCGTAGCTATAGAAGAGAGCTTTGCGGCAACATCGTCCATCACAACATTATTGTATACATCTTCTTGTAACAATTCTTTCATTGCCAGGAATCCAACTGCTTTTTGCTTATATTTAGATTCCCCTAATTTTGATTCAAGCTGTTCTACTGTGACCTATGGTGCGGCTATTGCATTATACAGCGCCTATGCCTGTTTCTTCCTTTTCTCATCAGAAATAGTATTACCTGTTATATATCCAAGATCAACTCTTATATTTTGTATATCAGATCCACCCCAGTCAAAATTCTGATTGTTAAGAACTGTGTATACAAGTGTATCTACAAGCTCGTCATACATCTGTTGGTTCAGCACATATTTAAACGACCTTCCACCACGCTTAAACAAAGAGCTCTATGCGTTTTTAAACTTGAATACGTTTTTAAACTCTTCCTTTCGTTTATTGCTAGCCTTTACGTACCTAAATATACCAGAGTTTGCTATCATGTAAGCGGTGTATAACTTCCATCCCATATTCATATTGCTTACTTGCTGAATATAGTCTTTAATATTGTTGTACATCTTAATAAGATTTAAGCTCCAATGTAATCTAGGCTTGTTTAGCATGAAAACTCTAAATCCTTCAGCTAATTCTTCACTAACCTGCTTGTCTGTAAATATTGTATTAGAATGTCTTTTTCTAAATTCTTTATACAACTTATCGTGTAATCTCTTCGGAATTAATATCTCAGCCATTCTGTGGAATGCTTCATGATATTCTGTACCCTCGTCTGCAAATTTAGATAATATAATAGAGTCTGCATAGCATCTTCCGACTACTCCAACTCCACCTCTAAGCATGGCTACGAAATCATCTTCTCCTTTACTGTTCTTTGCAAAGTCTACACGGACACTTCCTAAAAGTCTATGGATTTCTCTAGCAGCCCTTTCTGCGTCGTATTCAAAATTTCTATGACTTTGAGTTCTGTTCCATGGAACCCATTCTACTTGTTCATTGTCATTATTAAAGAAGTTATCTAAACCGTCATCGTCCTCGCCTTCACCTGTAGTGTCTTCTATTTCCTTGCTCTCGTCAATAGGCGTTTCACCTTCTGTTGATTCCTTTTCAATTTTTTCATCTTTTACTCCATCGAAACTTATTTTAGAAGACTCAAATCCATTAAAATCTGTAGTAAGTACGTTGTTCTTTATATACCAAGCTATACCACCAAGACTCTGATTAGACTGTTTAGGATTCTTAAAATCACTAGCTTCAAATTTTATAGAGTCACCGAATTGTAAGACTTCATTAGGATTGTTATCAAAGAATTCCTTAAGACCATACAGCTCGTCATTTTCTGCGAGGTTTTGCTAAGAGAAGTTGGCTCTAGCTGCAATTTTATACTTTTGTATATCTTTATTAAATTTCGCTATTTGTTCATCGTCTGAAAAGTCGTATGAATAATAATGCTATTTTAATTGCTTCAGCCCTGTTTTTGGATCCTTTTCTTTTATAGATATCATAACCTTGGCAGGATTATCCTTATCAATATATACAGACATAAGGTTTTTACCATGATTTGGTAAGTTTTCACCAAATGGGAAGAATAAACTAAGAATTTGACCATATGTCAAACCGGTATTTTTGTCATCCTTATAATAGTAATATACCTACTTTTCTTCCTCATGAGTTATCTGCTTTAGTATATCAGTAATAAGATCCGCATCATTCTATGATATTTGCTTTGTTCTCATTATGACAGGAACAGGATCTCTTTCCTCAAAACCACTTAACTCATCATATTGTGGTCTATATAATACAACAAAATCTCCCTGATGTAACGCTTGGTTAATAGGATAAGATTGTATGCTTCTCGTAAGATCACCCTGCGTATTAGGAGCAAATACCGTAAGTATAGAACCTTCTGATGTAGAATTTTTCTTAACTATACCAATAGTATTCTGTTTGCTGTCAAACTTTATCTTATATAAATCTGTCCCTAATGTTTTTGATAATTCTGTATCAAGAACATTCTTTTGCTGCTGCGATCTAAGCGTTTTTGTTTTACCATTTGTTCTATTTACTCGCTCTGGAACAAGTCGGTATCCTTGCTGTAATTTATCTTGAAGCTAAGTAATTTGATCATACAATGTTTTTGCTAAACGTTTGCCATCTTGAGAATACGAAGCAACCCATACGCGCATATCCTTAAACGATTTTTTACCAGCATTTCCATTATACTCTATATCAACAAATACGGTTTTCTTTTTCTCGCCAAGTTTGTCTGTATATTCACCTATCTTATAAGTAAATGTCGAATTTGTAACGAAATCAGATTCTGTAGAAAGTTTAACAAGATCCTCATCTTCATCTATCTGTTTTTGATCAAGATTATTAAACGGATTCATCTTAGCTTTGCTGTATTTCTTTACAACGTTATGTTCGTCTCTAGTGATTCCGAAATCATCCTCTATTGTCTATACAGCCTGAAATATTTCATTCTATTTTTCAATATCTTCTGGAAGTATTGATAAATCTTTAAGCTGCACAGCAATCTCATAAAGTTCGGACATAAGTTTAGAAAGCTCGGCCTGTTTATCTGGAGCCAAATCCTAAGGATCTCCATTAGAATCATATGATACTATGTCCGATATAGTTTCCAAAGTTCTATCAATATCAGCATATATCTGTTGTTTTGCATCATAATCTTCTGGATTCGGATTATTTCTTCGTTCTTCTGCCTTTCTTCTCTATTCAGCTTTTGCTAATTCTTCAGCTTTTTCAGCTTCCTATCTTTCATATTCTTCAGCATCTTCAAGGATTTGCTTCATTCTATTTATAACGTCATTCATCTAAGATGTGTGAGCCTGCAATTTAGTAAGCATCTCCTGTGTATTATCAAACTCAGTAATAGCATCTGGAGCATCATTAAATATTCTCTCTAAGTCTTCTCTATAAGACTACGGCAAGTTGTCAATAGCATCTAATTCAGCAACAATCTTTTTGTACGTAGATAGCATTAAATTTCTAGAAGCATCATAAGACTACTTAAATTCATCTATATTTATCTCTTTTGTAAATCTATTTTCTACATCATCACTAAAGTTTATTTGTATAGATTTACTCTTCGGCTCATTAGTGACTTTATTTAAAATAAAGCTATCTCCATCTTTCTTCCACTTAACGCTAAATGGCAGTAATTCTACAGACTTTATATTAAACTCAAGAGAG
>ERZ1031467.24-NODE-24-length-34243-cov-7.153767_pt1 | contig 34243 bp, 32 predicted proteins | sample MGYA00517105_ERZ1031467 | MGnify/ENA primary metagenome ERZ1031467 (study PRJEB33719, sample SAMN04261155) | wastewater metagenome | biome: rural village; feature: human; material: feces | host: Homo sapiens | place: El Salvador | collected 2013-01-07 ...
AGAACTTCGTGCAAGTCGGTGAGGACGTGAAAGCCATGATAGCAGAGATATTCAATAAGAAGAATGCCAAGTAACAATACATCAAAGTAAAACAAAACGAGATTCATGACAGGAAAGATACGGACATACATCATTCTAGCACTCTTGCTACTGTGCCAGAATATCATGGCACAGAATAAAACACCCACAACAAATAGCCCAAGCCAAAGCGACTTGGGCATCTTTGCATTACCACCCTTTGAACGAGCCGTGCGGTGCATCAAGTATTATGAAGGATGGCACGACATTAAACGTAACTATCCCTATATCGGGTGGGGACATAGGATATTGCCGCATGAGAAGTTCAGAAAGAACCTCACCTTTCAACAGGCAGACTCGCTATTGCGTTCTGACCTGAGAAAACTCTGCACCCTATTCAGAAAGTACGGCAGAGACACCTTGCTTCTTGCCGTATTAGCCTATAATGTCGGTCCCTATAAGATATTAGGGAATGGAAAGTTCCCCAAGAGCCGACTCTTGCAGAAAATAGAGCAAGGCGAAAGAAACATACGTAGGGAGTATCTTGACTTTTGCAGATATCAAGGACGCAAGATAGCCTCTATCCACAGGAGGAGACAGACAGAGCTGCTATTACTATACAAGCCATAGAAGAAGCAACAACAACGAAGTAACTCCAAATAGCTATTGATATACAACTACATTCTTGCCATACCGTTGCTTACATATATATAAAGGTGTAAATAACCAAAAAGCAACATTGTTCACAAATAAAAAGTTAGTATTATGGCAACAGTAAAAGTAAAATTCAGAGCATCCTCGGTGCCAGGAAAGGAAGGCACATTGTATTATCACCTCATCCACCAGCGCAGTCTGCGCTGGATTAGTACCGACTATCATGTCTTTCCAGACGAGTGGAACGACAAGAAGCCGGCTATCATTGTTTCTAACCGCAACAACCGACAGGCACATCTACAGCTCATCCAGTCACAAATAAATTGGGAGATGAAGCAGATGCAACGTATCATCCGTGATAAGGATGCAGAGGGCATTCCTTATTCCATTGACGACATAGCCAAGGAGATACAGCAGTTGCCACCCAGCCAGAGCGTTTTTGCTTTCTTCCGTCAACAGATAGCCAAGAAGGAGCAGATGCAGTGCATCGGCACCAGGAACAATTATGCCAATGCAGCCAACCGATTCATGGAATTTCGTGGCAATGAAGACCTGACCTTCTCTCAGATGACCAGCGAGATGATGGAAATGTATCAGGCATGGCTATGGAACAGAGGTATTGGACAAAACACCGTATCCTTCTATCTGCGAACCCTGCGCACCATTTACAATAAAGCAGTGGAAGTAGGCCATGCGCCAGCCAAGGACATTTTTTCCCATGTTCAAACAAGTAACGTGCGAACCGCCAAACGAGCCATTACTGTAAAGGATATTCGCAAAATAGAGAAGTTGGACTTACCAAGAGGAACATCTTTAGACAAGGCGCGAGACCTATTCCTGCTCAGCTTCTATCTGCGAGGCATGGCATTTGTGGATATGGCATTCTTGAAAAAGACCGACTTGAAATGTGGCATGGTGAGCTATAACCGACGCAAGACCCACCAAAATATCAATATCGAGTGGATGAAACCGATGCAAGCCATCATCGACAAGTACGCCGAGCAGATCATGGATTCACCTTATCTGCTACCCATCTTGACAGGCAAGGAATCCTCTCCATACACCGCATACCGCAAGGTGGAGCACAACACGAACTACAATCTGAAGAATATCGGAAAGATGATAGGCTTGAAGATACCACTGACCACCTACGTGGCACGCCACACATGGGCAAGCGTAGCCTTGCACATGAACATTCCGATAGCCACCATCAGTGAGGGTATGGGACACAACTCCTACAAAACTACTCAGATTTACTTGCAGTCAATAGACGTAGCAACCATCAACGAAGCCAACGAGCGGATTATACGAAAGATTTTGAAAGAGTTGTAAATAAATAGTTATATTTACATCCCACAGAAATGATAGGGTAAAATGTTTAGCAAACTTCGCCCTTTCTTATGGTAAGAGATACAACTTAATGCAAAAGTACGAAAAATAGTTGGATTACATGTCAGATTTTATCATTTTCTATATGACACTCCCCAAATTTAACACAAATGTTTAGCAAATCTGCCTCGGGAGGACTCTCTAAATGGCAGATTTGCGTTCAATTCGACCGTTTTCACTCTCTTACCATAAGAGTGTGCAACAAATGTAAGATAAAGATACATGTGCAGAGGCTGCATGCCAAGCACTCATAAATACGATTAAGGTTATGCACGACAATAACAAATTGACTAGGCTTCCACAACCATCATATATGGTTGCAGCTAAGGACATAAAGTAGAACGAGAATATGACGCAGGATTGCTTGAATTCACCTTCTACAGCCGACGTAAGCAAGCGCTTACCAAAGGGCATCCACGTTATCGGGGCTGAAAGACTTTTGGATCCGAGTGTAAAAGGAATATCCAGACGTAAACGGATAAAAAAGAAAGAAGACCCTTCCACTGACCCAACTTCATGGAGTTATATTTTTATTCTTCACATGGCAGCTAAAGGGATGGAGAAATGGCTTGAAGCTTTTAATGCTGACGAGAAAAATACCCAACAACCTTTTTTCATTCATAAAACCCTTCGTTATTCCTACAAGGATGAGGAAAGGCAACAAGGAGTGAAAAAGACTTTGGAGCAATCTGTCAGCGGACTAGTCTTCTTGCAAGGTACTGTGAATGACCTACAAGAATTTCTTGCAGATCATTTTCCCAAATTTCATTTAGTCAACGACCGCAGTTTAGGACGACCGGTCTCTATTAAGGACTCCATCATGCAACCATTTATGAATGTGATGAAGACCCATCCGGAGCAGGTTACATTCCTTCGTGATGATTTTGAGAAGTTTGCCAAAGACCACGTGAAGTTGCGTGTTCTTTCAGGACCATTCAAAGACTATGAAGGCTACATTGTACGCATTGACCGTGACCGCCAGCTCGTCTTCGACTTCGGTGGACTAGCTGTAGCTATCCGTGGCGTGCATAAGGAAGACTTCAAAGTTGTAGAAGAGTAGTTGAATAACAATACACTTTTTGCCATGACTGATTTCGCAACTTTTGTAAACATTATCATCGACGAGCTTACGAAAGAAGGTAGAAAGCATACCGCTGAAACACGCAAGTATTCAGCCAATCGCCTATTGATGTTTATGGGCGACAATCCCACACCTATGGACAAATGGGACGATTTGTTTGTTCTGGACTACGAAACATGGCTGAAAACACAGGGGCTGTCGGCATCTACAACCGCTTTTTACCTGTCGCAATTGTGTGCATTCTATAAGCAAGCTGTAAAAAAAGGCAAAATACAAGGGCACGACATTTTTCGCCTGGTAAACAAGACTCCAGCGCCAAAACTTGCCGCCCAACAATTTCCCTCGATAGCCGAGTTGCGCTATTTGCAAACTCTCAATCTTAATAAGTCGCAGGATTTCGCACGAGACATGTTTCTGTTCTCACTTTATGCAAGAGGCATGAACTATGTGGATATGGCATATCTGAAGAAATCCAACGTTAAAGACGGAATGCTCACCTACATTTCCCATACATCAGACAACAATCCTGCTGTCACGATCAAATGGGACAAGGCAATGCAGCAGATAGCTGACAAATATACCTCCGACACAGAGTATATGTTCCCAATCATCACCAAGGAAGGAAATGCTGATGAAACAGAACAAATAAAACGAAGTCGCCATAATGTGGTGTACAACTTGCGTTCTATTGGCAAGCAATATAAATTCAGCGTGTCTCCTACTATCGCCATGACCAAGGACTTGTGGCGCAAAATTATGGATGAGGTGAGCGTGAGTGAGGCGATATAAAATCAAATTAGAAACAATGAAAATAATTAAAACAAATATTGAAGGCGTTCTCATTATTGAGCCACGCCTCTTCCGTGATGCTCGTGGCTACTTCTTCGAGAGCTTCAGCGAGCGAGAGTTTGAAGAAAAGGTAACTCCTATCTTGGGCCATAGTGTACACTTCTGCCAAGACAATGAGTCTATGAGCAGCTATGGTGTCATGCGAGGCTTGCACTTCCAGCGTCCACCTTATACTCAGAGTAAGTTGGTACGTTGTGTAAAGGGTAGAGTGCTCGATGTAGCAGTAGATATTCGTAAAGGTTCACCAACCTATGGCAAGCATGTGGCTGTAGAGTTGACAGAAGATAACCATCGTCAGTTCTTCATCCCAAAAGGCTTTGCTCATGGTTTCGCTGTTCTCTCAGAGACTGCCGTCTTCCAGTACAAGTGTGATGAGTTCTATCATCCAGAGGCTGATGGTGGTATTTCTATACTTGATGATAGCCTCGGTATTGATTGGAAAATCCCTACAGAGCATGCTAATCTCTCAGAGAAAGATACAAAGCATGCGATGCTGAAAGACTTCGACAGTCCATTTGACATCAACATCAATTTATATAGATAGGTAGCGATAAAAAGTAGAAGATTGTATTTAGGATTTAAAACTTTAATAACATGAATATTTTAGTAACAGGTGCCAACGGTCAGCTCGGCAATGAAATGCGCATCGTTAGCAAGAATTCGACAGACCATTATATCTTCACGGATGTCAACCAGGTGGAGGGGCTTGAGACCACTTATCTCGACATCACGGATATGGATGCCATCCGCAAGATGCTGAAAGACAACGATGTCAAGGCAATCATCAACTGTGCCGCTTGGACCAATGTGGATGCTTGCGAGACTGATGAAAAGTTGGCAGCTTTGGCAGAAAAACTCAATGCGGACGCTCCTGAGAATTTGGCCAAGGCTATGAAGGAGGTCGATGGACTGCTTATTCAAATCTCCACCGATTACGTCTTCGGCAAGGAACCATATAATGTGCCTTGCGGTCCAAACCAGAAGGGAACCCCTACGGGTGTCTATGGCACGACCAAGCTTCATGGCGAACAGAAAATTATCGCTACAGGTTGTAAGTATGTGATTATCCGTACTGCTTGGCTTTACTCTGAGTTTGGCAAGAACTTCTGCAAGACGATGCTCAACCTGACGGCAACCAAACCACAGTTGAAAGTTGTCTTCGACCAATGTGGTACTCCAACCTACGCTCTCGACTTGGCTGATGCCATCATCACCATATTAAATAAGGTAAAGACAGCTCAGAGCAAGGAAGAATATGTTGGAGTATTTCATTTCTCAAATGAGGGGGTCTGCTCCTGGTATGATTTCACCCAGATGATTGCAAGAATCGCCGGTCATACGGAATGCGATATACAGCCTTGCTATAGCTCCGAGTATCCTTCTCCTGTGACTCGTCCTGCTTACTCAGTCTTGGACAAGCGCACCATCAAGGAAACCTTCAGTGTGAAGGTGCCTTACTGGGTGGATTCCTTAGAGAAGTGCATTGCAAACCTCAAACAAAAATAAACAATAGAATTTTATGGCAAAAAGAAATATAGTTATCACTGGCGGAGCAGGTTTTATCGGCTCACACGTAGTACGCCTTTTCGTGAACAAATATCCTGAGTACAACATCATCAACCTCGATAAGTTGACCTATGCCGGTAACTTGGCAAACCTCACGGACATCGAGGACAAACCAAACTACAAGTTTGTCAAGATGGATATCTGCGACTTTGATGCATTCTTGAAATTGATGCAGGATGAACATATAGATGGCATAATCCATCTTGCAGCCGAGAGCCATGTGGACAGAAGCATCAAGGACCCATTCACCTTCGCACATACCAACGTGATGGGTACGTTGTCCTTGCTCCAGGCAGCCAAGACCTATTGGGAGAGTCTGCCAGAGGGCTATGAGGGTAAGCGCTTCTACCACATATCTACCGACGAGGTGTATGGTGCCTTGAAGATGACTCACCCTAAGGGCATACCTGCTCCTTTCACAACTAAGGCTTCGAGTGGTAAGAACCATGAGGCTTACGGCGAAGAGTTCTTCGCGGAGACAACCAAGTACAATCCTCATTCACCATACTCAGCATCCAAAGCAAGCTCAGACCACTTCGTCCGTGCTTTCCACGACACATACGGTATGCCTACCATCGTGACCAACTGTTCTAACAACTACGGACCATATCAGTTCCCGGAGAAGTTGATTCCATTGTTCATCAATAATATCCGTCATCGAAAGCCATTGCCAGTATATGGTAAGGGCGAGAATGTGCGCGATTGGTTGTATGTGGAGGACCATGCCCGTGCCATCGATATGATTTTCCATGAGGGTAAGATAGCAGAGACCTACAACATCGGCGGTTTCAACGAGTGGAAGAACATCGATATCATCAAGGTGGTCATCAAAACCGTTGACCGTCTGCTTGGCAGAAATGAAGGCGAGGATATGGATCTCATAACCTATGTAACCGACCGCAAAGGACACGATATGCGTTATGCCATCGACTCGTGCAAACTCCAGAAGGAGCTCGGCTGGGAGCCATCTCTCCAGTTTGAAGAAGGTATCGAGAAGACCGTGAAGTGGTATCTCGAAAATCAGGAATGGATGGACAACGTGACTTCAGGTGACTATCAGAAGTATTACGAGAATATGTATAAGGATAGATAGTGATAGAAATTAAATGGAAGTAATAAAGATAGATATACAAGGCGTGCTCATCATTGACCATGCTTCTTCCATGATGATTGTGAATAACAGATAATGCATGATAGTTTTACCAAATACAAAAACTTTTGATTCCAGTATACACTTGGTGCAACTCGTTGGAGGTGTCACAAAAGCAAATATGCTAAAGGTGTGCGACAAGCTCGACTTGTATGTCAGTCCCAACCTGAAGAAGGACGAGACGGCACGTCGAGTAGCACAAGAACTACTCCACAGCCCCATCGAGATATTGAGCAACCTCAACAAACAAGAGCTTCAAATCATTGACGAGTTTGTCAAAGGTGGAGCTAACACCTATGTCGTTCGCAAGATGCGCAAGACACAATACAAGCTCCAGAAACTATACTTGGTAGCAACCTATTGCGATGAGGAAAAGCAGGAATGGTACATGCTTATGCCCGATGAACTACGTGAGGCTTTGTCAAGCAACTATAAGTTCTATCTCGACTTGGCTGAGAAAGGTCAGAAAGGACCTACTGCCAAACAACTACGCATGATGGCAGCGATGAAACGGATTATGGGTAAATAAAACTATATTTAATTTATGATAACTGAGCAAATAGATAAGGTGTTAGAATGGCTTTGGGATAATAAAGACTGGATATTTAGTGGAATTGGTTTTACAGTTATTTCGTTTATTGGCCGCTTTTTGTTCAAAAAGAGAAAAAGCAATAATGGTAACCATCAATCAAGTTCATTTAATATTGGAAGTCACATAACACAGGTAAATGGAAATTATACAGTCAATGGAAAAGACTCCAAATAATCAGAAAGCACAAGGCAATATTAATTCTACAATTACCCAGATTAATGGGGATTACATTGCTATGGATGAAGGAAAAATGACTGATTTGTGTCTAAAATTGGTTAATGATAAACTTCAGCAGTTGAGAGAAGATGCTCATGAAGTTTTAAAAGCACAAGTTGCATCTTTTTCCAATGAGTTGTTTCAACGAATAGTCAAAATGGAAGGCAAAGTTGAAATATTGGAAAAATTTGCTAATCCTGCTATACAGCTTGCTTTAGGTGAATCCTTGATGGGGTATTCTCAACGATGCTCTGATGAGCATAAAACACTCTTGATAGATTCTTTGCTAGAACGATTACAAGTAGAAGATGTTTCAACAAAAGCAATATTGTTGGATAAAATTCGAAAAGGAATACCTAATTTGACACTATCAGAAGTTGACATGTTGGCCTTTTTGGTCTTTAAAAGCTTAACTTTTAATTGTAAAAATATAGATGAATTAAAAGAGGGCTTTCATGAGCTACATCCAATTGTGAATAATATTTCAAAGATGGCTTCGCTTGATTTTTATTATTTGCAACATACTGATTTTCTTCATAGAATATCATATATTGACAATGCCGATTTTATAGAAAAGACTCTTTTAAAAACATATCAAAGTTTGTTAGATAAGAATACAATGGAGGATTTTCTGAATGAGTTGGATGGTTTAGGGGCAAATTGGAAAGAGCTCTTTAATTTGATTAAGACTAATAATATGGCATGTTATGAACCTACAGCACAAGGTGTTTATTTAGGTTTGATAAGATTGAGCAAGGTTTTAAATCAACCATTGAATTATGATATATTTTTGTCCCAATTAAAATAATATAAAGATTGTAGTTTCCCGAACCTTATGCAAGTATGTTTTGCCAACAGTTTGATAATTTCAAGAATATTGCAGATTTCTTTGAATTTGCAGCAAAGTTAATGAGGAGATAATGCAATGTTTATTTTTGGGTCATAAATGACGGATCTTTTGATAGAGTTCTTTCATTTGCCGGAGATTGAGGATGATACTATTTGGGAGAATAATAGAAATGAATTTTTTAAATCAATAAAAAAGAAAAAGTAAATGTCAAATCTAACGTCAGATTATAATAAACGAAAAGCGAAGAATACGTTGCTACTTTACTTCCGAATGCTCTTTATGATGGTGGTGTCGTAATATACGAGCCGTGCCATACTGGATACGTTGGGAGTGTAGTACTTCGGAATATAATATAATAAAATCAAAACAGAATTTTTAAGAACTATGAATATAGCATTATTAACAGCAGCAGGTTCTGGCTCACGTATGGGACAGGACATCCCGAAACAGTTTATGAACATTGATGATTGCCCTGTCATCATATATACCATGCAGGCGTTTCAGCATCATCCACAGATTGATGCGATAGCTGTCGTGTGCTTGCAGGGATGGGAAGTAGTATTGAAGGCGTATGCCAGTCAATATGGAATAACAAAACTCGAATATATCTTCCCTGGCGGTGATAGCAATTTCCATTCAATACGTAACGGATTGTTGGGTTTACAAAAGTGTGGAATGAGTGATGATGACATTGTGATTATTCAAGATGGTGTACGTCCTTTGGTTTCCGAAGACATCATTACGAGAAACATTGAGACTTGTAAGAAATATGGCTACGCCGTGACTGGTCTTTTGTGCAAGGAGGTTATCATGGAATATCATGCCGGTGAAAATAACCTTAGCTATATGCCTATACCACGCGAACGATTGGTAAGAACTCAGACCCCTCACACATATAAGCTCGGAACAATCCTAAAAGCTCAACAGACTGCGATTGATAATAAATTGGAAGATACCGCTGCCTCATGTCAGTTGGTAGCCCAGATAGGAATCAACGACCAACACTTGGTGTTAGGCTCAGAGAAGAATGGTTTAAAACTCACCAATGTAGAAGACATAGAATTGTTTAAGGCATTAAAACATGTATCTAAGGCACCATGGTTGAAATGATGAAGAATTATGGATATATTCCATTTGAGAAACTCGATGGAAAGAACATTTTGATAACAGGGGCATGTGGATTGATAGGTAGAGCCTTTATTGATTTCTTAATAGAAAACAAAGCCAATTGCAATATTTATGCGATGGCACGTAACAGAAGTAAGATAGAAAAGCGTTTTGCTCATTATTTAAGCAATCCTCTATTTCATGTCGTTGAGGGTGATGTAAATGTGCCATTGAAGCAAGACATTACCTTTCATTACATGGTCAATGCCGCTAGCAATGCCAATCCCAATGCTTATGCGACAGATCCTGTAGGAACGATGTGGACAAATATCAATGGAACAAAGAATTTGCTTGATTATGGCAAGGAACATGGACTCGAACGTTTCCTATATGTATCTTCAGGAGAGGTTTACGGCAATGGTGATGTAGATGAGTGGAAAGAATCGGATAGTGGCTATGTCGATAGTATGACACTGCGTTCTTGCTACCCAACTTCCAAACGTGCTGCGGAAACCTTATGTGTAGCTTATAGCCAACAGTACGGCATTGAAACTGTCGTAGCCCGCCCATGCCATACTTATGGCCCTCATTTTACTGATAGTGACACAAGAGCTTATGCTCAGTTCGTGCGCAACGCTCGAAAGCATGAGGACATCGTATTGAAGAGTAAGGGGGAACAATATCGTTCTTGGCTCTATGTGAGAGATTGTGCATCTGCAATATTGTCCATCTTGCTGAAAGGAGAAAATGGGGAGGCTTATAATGTAGCCGATGAGAATTCATGTGTCACAATTCGTGAATTAGCCGAGACTATCGCAAGTATCGGAGGAGGAAAGGTTGTCTTTGATTTACCATCCGATGTGGAAAAGAAAGGATTTTCGGTGATTCGCAAGGCGGTGTTCGACACAAGCAAGTTGGAATCCTTGGGATGGCGACCGAATTATCAATTGAAAGAAGCATTAATAGAAACCATAAAGGGATAAGTATGTTTGGAAAAATCAAAAGAATCATTGATATTTTTTCTACTATCAATGTCGTCAAGACCATTTATTTGAACTTTAAGGTCTTTCCTATAAGTATTGCCAAGAAGCTTCCAGTATATGTAGGAAAGAAAGTAGATATAAACGAAATCCATAAAGGGAGTATCGAATTTCAAAAAGGAGTGGAGATAAAGAAAGGAATGGTAAGTCTTGGGATTTGCCAGCATCCGATGATTTCCAATAAAGGTCTTACAACCTTATTACGTATTACTCAACATGGAAAGCTCGTATTGGGAGATGACATTAAGATATATTCCGGATGCTCAATTATAGTAACTTATGAGGGAGAACTCATTATTGGTAGCGACTTCTTGATGAACCAAAAGAGCAGACTGTATTGTGCAAACTCTGTCAATATCGGAAAACATGTTAGAATTGGATGGGAGACACAAATATATGATTCCAACTTCCATTTTACCTACGATAGTGTTAATCATTTAATAGGCAATGCACTTGGCACTGTACGTTTCGGCAGCAATGTCTGGATAGGAAATCGCTGCACAGTTGCTAAAGGTTCCTCTTTGCCAGACTATACTATCATCGGAAGCAATTCCCTTGTTTCAAAGAAACTTGAAAATGAATTCGGGGGGGGGTATTTGGGTCGGAATGCCTGTTAGTCTGAAAAGGGAAGGATTTTATAGAATATTAGACAACAAAATACAAGCCGAACTATTTTCATACTTTCAGAAAGAAGGAGCGCATAAGAAAGTTAGGAGCATTTCGCTTTCTGGTGAGGATTTGGAAAAGTGCTTGAATCACAGATAATTTATGTCACAAGATAACGCAAAGAAGAAATCAGTCAAGGGAACCATTTGGAGTTTCGCAGACAACTTTATGACAATAGGTTGTTCTTTTGTCATAGGCATTGTGCTGGCGAGACTTCTTTCACCATCCGATTACGGCACTGTCGGAGTATTAAGTATATTTCTCTCACTTGCAAACGTTTTTGTAGATTGTGGATTTGGAACTGCAATCATCAGAAAAAAAGAAAGAACACAAGAGGATATGTCAACCGCATTCTACTTTAATGTAGGATTAGGTATATTTGTGTATCTTGTATTGTTTTTTATATCACCATTAGTGGCAGACTTTTTCAGAATGCCAATTTTGAAAGTCTTGCTTAGAGTATTAGCTTTATGTGTGTTCTTTAATTCTTTGTCAATAGTTCAAACAGCTCAATTCACTGCGAACCTAAAGATAAAGACGATTGCCACTGTAAATGTTTGTACACAGATACCAATGGGGCTTGTTGGCATTTATTTTGCCTACAAAGGATTTGGTGTATGGACTTTAGTAATTCAGCAAGTTGGAAGTTCATTTTTTAAGACCTTATTGTTATGGGGGCTCTCCAAATGGAGACCATCATTAGTATTTAAAAAGGAATCCTTTCAATACCTATTTAATTTCGGTTGGAAATTGCTAAGTGCCAATTTGATAGGTGCTTTTTTTAATGAGATTTACTCTTTCTTTATTGGTCGTTTCTTGGGTGCAAGCAAGCTGGGTTTTTATTCGAAAGCGAATAATTTAGCAGCACAGCCAAGAAGTATCTTGACAAATGTCATAAACAGAGTTGTTCTTCCTATCATGGTGGAAACGCAAGGTGACACAGCCAAGGTACGGTCTGTGTATTCTCGTCTCATCCAGATGGTTTGTTTCGTAGTGTTCCCTGTATATTTTCTCTTGATAGCAGTAGCACGTCCTTTGATACTTATACTTTGGACATCCAAGTGGGAGGCCACGATAACTTTATTTATGATTTGTTGTGCCGGCTTTTGTTGGGGACCAATAAGCCAATTGAACTTTAGTCTCCTCCAGTTGCTGAACCGTACAGACTTGACTTTAAAGTTAGAATTCTTCAAAAAGCCGATTTGTCTGCTATTGCTCTTTTGTGGAGTACCATTTGGTTTGACAGGCGTTGTCGTCAGCTGTAGCGTTTATAACGTGGTAGCAGCAATTGTGAACATGTATCCGACAAAAAGGCTTCTTGACTATGGCTATTGGCTTCAGTTTAAGGATATATTGAAATATTTAGGTGTTGCAGTATGCGCTTTTGGAGTTGCTTACATTTGCTGTTGCTTTATTGATAACAACATTTTGTCCTTGATTGTTGGCATACTTGTTTATGCTGCCCTATATCTGCCTCTTTGTTATGTATGCAAAATGGCGGCTTTTAATGACTTCAAAAATATGATATTAAAAAAATGAGAAAGATGAAAGAAAAGATAAGTCTAAAAAGAATCAAACATTCTATTATATGGCGATGGACAAATTGGCGATGGACTTTATTGCATAAGTTATTATTCCGGCTTGTGCCTGTTTTTAAAAAACGAATTTGTGTAATTAGCTGGGGAGGTAAATATTTTAACTGTAATCCAAAGGCCATAGCGACTTATATTGCTACAAACAATTATAATCATTTACAGGTAATAGCTGTTGTAAATAACCCAAAGGAATATAAAGCTACTTACCCTAATATCAAATTCGTCAAAACAAAATCAATCGGACATATAATAGCACAATTAACATGTAAAGTCTTTATTGCTAACATTCGTATGACTGATTTTCAAAAGAGACCCGGGCAGATTTATATTCAAACGTGGCATGGCATGGGACCCAAAAAGTCGGAGAAAGATAGTCTCAAATCTTTAGCTGAAGAATATATTCAGGATGCTGTCAAAGATTGTAACCAAACAGACATCATGTTGAGTGGTTCTCGTTGGCAAACAGACTGGATAAAGAATTCGACTTGGTACAAGGGCAAAGTGTTGGAAATTGGAACTCCACGTGATGATTGTTTCTTCAACAAAGAGGAACACAGGGAAAACAAAAGTAGAGTGTATGTTACTTATGGCATAGATTCCTCAACAAAAATCATCCTTTACGCACCAACATTTAGATCTCTTGGAGAAATTGCTCAAAACAGCATTGATATTGAGACCTTATTGGCAACTTTTTCTGAAAAGTTTGGTAGCGAGTTTGTTCTGTTACTTAGACTTCATCCCAACGTGGCGAATAAGCCTTTACCTGAGACTTATGCAAAACATCTATCTACGAAAGTGTTTAATGCAACCACATATCCTGATATGCAAGACCTTCTTTGTGCTTCAGATGTACTGATAACTGATTTTTCTTCAGTTTCTACCGAATTCGTCATGCAAGACAAACCATGTTTCTTGTATATCCCAGATTATAAAACTTATGATAGAGGTTTGTATTTCCAACCAGAAGATATGCCTTTCCCATATAGTTTTGATAATAAGCAACTTATAGAATGTATTCAAATGTTCAATAAAGAAAGTTACTATAAGAAGGCAAATGCCTATAAGGCTTTGATAGGATTGAAAGAAAATGGCCGTGCATGTGAAAATTTAGCGGAATACTTAAAACGCGTATCAACAGATACAGAATACCTTTAAGTAATTTTAAAAACGTAAGGGCTATTTAGACATTACTAAAATGATTTTAATATGATAGCAGTATTTATATTCATAATACTTTTAATATATTCGCTTTATAATAAGGAGCGTGGCTTAATATATTCAGCGGTTTTGTCACCAGCTTTATTGTCTATAAGTATTTATGAAATAGGAACAGTATTCTTTTGTTTAAGTATAGTATTTCTATTTTTATTTAAAGATCAAATTAAAAGTATAAACTTAGGCACAATGCCTTTTGGACTTGTTATTGTTATAACAATATTCATGTATCTAATTTCTGGATTTGTAGCACAAGAAAAGCATTATTATTCTTTGTTTCGTTCTTTGATAGAATTTTCAGTATTTCCACTATGCTGTTGGATTGTTTTTACTAAAAATAATAGATTCGGAGATTTTGTAAACATATTGATTAACGCAAGTTTTCTTATTATAGGGTATACTTTTATAGAAACTATTTTGAAAGATAATCCTTATGTGCATTTATGTGTTGCTGAGGATTGTTTTGGCGGTAAGTTTATTGAAGGTGTACGTTTTGGATTTAGAAGGTGTCAAGCATTCTTTTCATATCATGAAACGTTAGGAGCATATTGTATGACTAATATTGGGTTCTATGTTTGTCTCCTTTATATTGAGAACTTAGATAAATTTTTGCGTACTAAGATAATTTGGGTTATAGGTCTATTAACTGTTTGTGTGTTTCTTACAGGATCAAGAAGTTCTATTTTGGCGACTGTGGTGGCATTATTGCCAATTTTCTTTGCCAAGAAAAAATATTTATTGTTAGTCCCAGTAATATTTTGTGTCGTATACTTTGCTATGCCAGAATATTTTTCGGAAATATTGTCATCTATGACAAATACTGATTCTGTAGATGGGAGTAATAGTGAAATGCGTAACACTCAGTTGGAGGTTAGCTTTTATTATCTGATGAGGGCCAATAATATATTTGTTGGTAATGGATTTTCATTTGCTGATAGTAATGTTGTTGGTATAGATTCTGCTATAGCTGGAGCGGAGTCAATTTGGTTCAGAATAATCATGGATCAAGGTATTATGGGTATTATATGTACAGCTTATTTCTTTATCTATTCAATTTATCGTTCAGCAAAGGTTCATTGGTTATTCTTATTCTTCCCCTTGGCATATTTAGTTGCACGAACAGTAGCAGTTGTACCAACAATGACTTTATCTTATATTATCCCATATATAATGTTCTTGGTTCTGTTGGAAAAGTATAATGTGAAATTGAAAACGAAATGATAAAACTCTCTATTTGTGTTCCAATCTATGGAACTGAAAAATATATTGAGCGGTGTGCTCGTTCTCTTTTTGAACAAAATGCTCAAAATGTAGAATATATTTTTGTTAATGATTGTACTAAGGATCAAGCGGTTGAGATATTACAAAAGGTTATATTGGAATATCCTAATCTGCGTGATCATATTAGGGTTATCAATCATGAAAAAAATCTCGGATTAGCAGGAGCGAGACTTACGGGCTTGCAGAATGCGAAAGGTGATTATGTCTGGTTTGTTGATAGTGATGACTATATTCAGAATGGTGCTATTGCAAAACTTGCTCAATACATGGACGGCATCAACGAGTTAATTGCTTTCAACTATTTGTATGATAGAAATGGTGAAATAATCAGATTTACAGAAAAGCCCTTTACAGTCTCTAATGTTCTTATAAATGTAGTTTCCCCATCTATATGGAAGTGTGTTACAAAAAGAAGTTTGTTCTTTGATAATGGTATATTACCAATTGTGGGTATTAATGTATCAGAGGATTATCTCCTTATAGCAAGACTCGTTGTTGCATCAAAGAAAACAATATTTCTTGATAGCCAATACTTGTACTTTTATGAGCTGGGGAATGAGGGTTCGTATTTGCACAATCCTAATTTAAAGAGCTTAGAAAACACCGCTGATGCATCAGTAATAGTTGCACAGTACTATGTCGAAAACGGAATAGCAAAACAATACAAGGATGCTTTGTCAATAAAGTTGGCTATGGCTTATCTGTCTTTAGTTAGTATTGATAAAAAGAACAAAAGATGTGAGCAATTATTGCAAGTGATAAAAGGCATAAACCGTTTTGTGTATTGCTTACTCTTGTTTTTTAGTGTAAATAAATCAAATAGTTTAATCAATGTTTATAAGAAAATCGTTTTTCGGGGGGGCAATTAATAGGCTATATGAAATCTATAGCAAGACAAGTAGCGATAGGTTTATAAAGATGTTGAGGAAACATCATATTCAAATTGGCGATAATGTGATTTTTCGAGCTCCTCGTTCTACGCATATTGACTTGACTCGTCCAAGCCTCGTAACAATAGGAAACCATGTGGACATCAATGTGAATTTTCATTTATATACTCATGATTGGAGTAGTTTTGTTTTTAGGCAGGTTTTTCATGATTTTGTCAATTCTTCAGGTAAGGTAACTATTGGTGATAATGTTTATATAGCCGTCAATGTTATTGTTTTAAAAGGGGTAACTATCGGCGATAATTGTATTATTGGAGCGGGCTCTGTTGTAAACAGAGATATTCCGTCTAATAGCGTAGCTGTTGGCAATCCTTGCCGTGTTGTATGTAGCTTGGAAGAGTTTTATAAGAAAAGAAAACAAAGAGCTTTAAGCGAGGCAAAAGAATACATAGAGAGCATTCGTGATAGGTACGGTAGAGAACCTCAGCCAGAGGACTTATGGGAAGAATTTGGATATTTTGTGGACGCAAGAAATAGAAGTAAATATCCACAAATTCCTATTGAGTTTCAACTCGCTGAAGGATATGAAGAATGGATGAAAACACACAAAGCCCAGTTTGAAGGATTGAATGAGTTCCTAAATTATTTATCTTCAAATAAGTAACTTTATGATTTGTACAAAATCTGAATTAGATTCGGTAGTTGATTTTGAGAGAAATTGGTATTGTCAATATATGTTCCAATCCCGTGGTCGTCAAATCATGGCGACACTGAAGAATGAACCAGTTAAGCGCATATTAAAATGGCAAATCTTATCTCGAAAAACAGATTTTTATAGTCTGATGTCTCATAAGTCATCAAATGTATTGTTCAAAATAAAATACTTCTTCTATGTAAGAAGACGTAATCGTTTCGGTGAGAAATTAGGACTTGAGATAGATACAAGAAATATTGGTAAAGGCTTGGTGGTGTATCACTATAACAATGTTATCAATCCCAGTGCCATCATAGGCGAGAATCTTCATCTTCATGGCTGCAATGTGATAGGCAATGCTGGCAATGGTGATTTGCGTTGTCCAGTGATTGGCAATAATGTGATGATGGGGGCTGGTGCAAAGGTTATTGGAAATGTAACTATTGCAGATAACATTAAGATTGCCGCTGGGGCGGTTGTCGTTAATTCCTTTACTGAGCCTGGAATTACTATTGGTGGTATTCCCGCTCGAAAATTAAAATAAAAATATGGAAAATCCTAAAGTAAGTATAATAGTTCCAATATACAACGTAGAGAAGTATCTTGATCGTTGTATGGACTCTTTGCTTAATCAGACATTAAAGGATATTGAGATTATCATGGTGGATGATGGATCACCAGATAATTGTCCGAAGATGTGTGATGAGTATGCAAAGAAAGATAGTCGTGTGAGAGTGATTCACAAAAAGAATGCAGGCTTGGGAATGGCTCGTAATTCAGGTTTGGAAGTTGCAACAGGTGAGTATGTTGCTTTTGTAGATTCTGATGATTATGTGGATCGTAGTATGTACGAAACATTGTATCATAAAGTGAAAGAAAGGAATGTGGATGCTGTGCTTTGTAAATTCTATAATGATGATAAGGGAAATGTATCGGAGGGAAGTGTAGATGGAATGTCAAGCGAAGAGGCTGTTATCGATTTTCATGCCGACTATATTCCCAATGTTATCGGTTGTTTGCCAAGTGTAAAGTACAATCAACTTTATGGGTATTCTGTTTGGAATATACTGTTTTCAAGGAGTGTCATAGAAAGCAACAAGGTGAGATTTGAATCAGAACGTAATTTTGTCTCAGAGGATATCCTCTTCCAGTTAGATTTTGCTGCCTGTGCTTCAAAGCTTTTGTTGTTGCCTAAGCCTTTCTATTATTATTGCAACAATGCTGGCTCTCTGACAAAAAAGTATGATTATACAAGATTTGATAGAGAAGTTCTTTTGTTTAAAGAAATCGGAAGACGCTTAAAAGCTAAGAAACTGACGATTCCAGATATGGAACTTCGCTTATCTCGCTTGCTACTCTATAAGTGTTTGTTCTCAGTATGTGATACGATAAAATATTTGCCTTATAAGGAATCGGTCACTCAATTGGCAAAGATTACAGCGAATACAGACTTACAGAAGGTCTTACATTCTTATCCATTGTGGCAGATGTGCTTCATACAAAGAGTATTCTTCTCGCTCTTAAAGCATAAGCAAAATAGGCTGATATATTGGTTTTATAAGTTAAAACACTGATTATGGTATATTTTTTATTCGATAATCCAGGTGATAAGTCTCGACTTTCTTTCATCTCGAAAATTGCTAAAAGAGAAAAGAAAGAAGTGTACTCTCCAAAATGCAGCAGGTTGATAGTTGGATGGTTGAAAGGCTGCTTATCTGTATTGAAACAATCGCATCGTAATGATATGATTGTTTGTTGGTACGATTTTCAAGGAGTCCTTTGCTACTGGCTTTCGAGATTGACTTTCAAGCGGAGAAAGATTGTTTGCATCAACCTTTTGTTGAAAGACAAGGAATCCATGAAAAACAAAGTGGTGGCTTGGCTTTATAAAAAGGCTTTGAATAGCAAATATTTTGTGGCAAGTGTTACTTCTGTGGAATATGGCAACCATCTGAAGAAGAGACTTGGAGTTGATAAGGATTTGATTTTGCTGCATGATGTCTTCCATGAAGATTATAAGGTCAATGGCAGTGTAAAGGTTCATCCAAATACTGTGTTCTGTGGCGGACGTAATGGGCGTGATTGGAAATTTATGATTGAAGTGGCTAAGGTGATGCCTCATGTTCTGTTTCATCTGGTGATGCCAAAGGTGACTTATGATGAATATCAACATGAATTACCAAGTAATGTGGTAGCTATGTATAATATCTCTATGGAAGATTTTATGAAAGAAATGTGTTCTTGTGAGATTGTAGCTTTGCCTTTAGACACAGAAGCTCCTGCTGGTTTGATAGTTTTATTTCAGGCAGCAGCCAATATGAAGTATATTATAACAACTGATACTATGACAACAAGAGAGTATCTTTCTGATGGTAGAGGTTGTTTATTACCGAATGATGTAGAAGTTTGGAAAAAGGCAATAAATGAGAAACTTGGAAATGTCAAGTCTAATATCATCGCTTCTGAGAAATTATTGAATTTCTTAGAGTCTGAATGTTCTGAGAGAAAATTTGTTGAAGGTGTTGAAACTATGATAAATAAGTTGGAATGATAGCAAATTTAGTTAAGAAATTGATTACAATTATAAAAATAAAAAGTAATCGTTTGAATTGTGGGGGGGGGCAAGCTATATTGGACTTGGCGTCAAAATAGTTAATCGTGGATGTATAAAGTTTGGTAGTAATGTAATCGTACGTCCTTCAACTTGTATTTACGCAAATGAAACTAAAAGTCTGATATGCCTAAGTGATGGAGTCGAAATTGGTAATCATTCAACAATCTCTTCTATTAATGAGGTTATCTTTGAAAAAGATGTTCTTACTGGTCCTCATGTGTTTGTTTCTGATCATAACCATGAATACAGAAATGTCAAACTTCCAGTTAGTGAACAAGGGATAATGTCACAAATGGATAGCAAAGTGATTATTGGTGAAGGCTCCTGGCTTGGTACCAATGTGGTAGTTGTGGGCAAAGTGCGTATAGGTAAGCATTGTGTGATTGGTGCCAATTCTGTAGTAACTAAAGATATTCCTGATTATTCTGTTGCAGCTGGTATTCCTGCAAAGGTCATTAAAAAATATGACTTTGAGAAGAAGGAGTGGGTGAGGGTGTGATTTATAAAAAGCATAAGCACTTAAATTAGAGCTAAAATAGAAAGAAGCATCTTCGCTGTTGTTTTTAAATCATTGAATTATGTACAGTAGTGAAGATCTTGAACTTTTTCGATAAGTGGGTGCAATGAAAAAACTATCTATTTGTCGACCATAGTTAACTTATCTAATTGATAAAAATAAGTCAGAAACAATTGATTCACTGTATAGGTACTTGTAAAAGTTCTTATGCAAATGTTTTTGTCTTAAATAAAGTGTAAAAAATATGGAACAAGAAAAAGAATACAATGATTTTATAGCTTTGGGTAGGAAATACTATCCTAAACAGGATAATAGGGGTATCACGAATTCTAATTCGGAGGTACTTGCAAACGTTTATCCAAAGAAGAAAGAAATTCTTGATGGTTATGGAATGTCCAAGTGTGAATTTTTTGTGTTGATTATGATGGAAGGTTTCTTTTCCGAAAAAATACAGTTGCCTTTGCTTTATAACAGAACTTCCAATGAGTTTATAGAACGTTGTATATTCTACTTTGATTCTTTCTTAAGTAAGACCCCTAAAACCTTATCAGATGTAATATATCGCCAAGATAATTTCAATTCTGTAGAATTTTACGAGGATTTAAAGAAAAATGGTAAACATTATATATGCTCATCTTTTTTGACGGCTTCTACAGATGATTATGACAATTCTAGAAATGTTAAGCTTATAATTACACCTAAGGTAAATGGTGAAACTAAAGCTCATGATGTTTATTTAATATTGAATCATGGCGAAAATATCAAAGGTGCGATACCGGAATATCAAATAAACTTTGAACGAAATGCTGAATTTGAAATCACAAGAATAGATAAAAACCACAAAATCCCTGTGGTTTACTTAAATGAAGTATAACGATGAAGATTTTATTAGCAAATAAGTTTTATTACCGTCGAGGCGGTGATTGTATTTATATGCTCAACCTGGAGCAGTTGCTGAAGGCGCATGGGCATGTGGTGGCGGTATTCGCCATGGACTATCCGGAGAATCAGGATACGCCTTGGAAGAAATACTTTCCAAAGAATATGAGCAAGTTGATGGCTTTTTCCAGACCGTTTGAATCGCATGAGGTAAAAAGTAAGTTTAAGAAACTGCTTGATGATTTCAAGCCAGATGTAGTGCATCTCAACAATGTGCATACGCAGCTGTCACCGGTGATGGCAGAGTTGGCGCATCAGCGGGGTATCAAGGTAGTGTGGACACTGCACGATTATAAGTTGCTCTGTCCTAGATATGACTGTCTGAAGAATGGCAATACCATCTGCGAGACTTGTTTCAACGGTGACAAAAAGGCTTGTTTGGACAACAAGTGCATGAAAGGTTCGAAGTTGGCTTCGTTCATTGGTTATAAGGAGGCGGTCATTTGGAACCGTGAGCGTTTGGAGGCTTCGACGGATGTTTTTATCTGTCCGAGCCAGTTTATGGCTGACAAGATGGTGCAAGGGGGATTCTCGAAATCGAAGATGCAGACCCTTTGCAACTTTATTGATGTGGAGAAATGCAAATTTTCTCCCACAGATGGCACAGATTACACAGATGATGTTGTTGTTCTTCCGAAAAAGGAGGATTACTATTGCTTTATTGGGCGATTGAGCCATGAGAAAGGTGCAAAGACATTGATAGAGGCTGCCAACCAATTACCTTATAAATTGTTGATTATCGGTGGCGGTCCTATGATGGATGAACTGAAAGCTGTTGCTCACACCAATATCGAGTTTGTAGGTTTCAAACAATGGGATGACATCAAGCAACTTGTGGGCAAGGCTCGCTTCTCGGTGATTCCTTCGGAATGGTATGAGAACAATCCTTTGTCAGTTATCGAGGCCCAATGCTTGGGAACGCCAGTATTGGGAGCCAATATCGGGGGAATAACTGAACTTACAGATTATACCTTTAGCAGTGGTAATATCGCCGATCTAAAGACGAAGATTGAGAAGATGTGGAACTCGAAGCTTGATTATAAACAAATAGCGTCGGATGCACAACATCGCTATGATGCTGAAACTTATTACGACAAGCTCATCAACATCTACAAGTAATAATCACTATTCATAATTGAACCGTTAAAAATCAAGGTTATGGATAAGCAATATCAAATACCGTCTTCTGTCGCATCCAAGTTGGAGCAAATCAAGCTCTATATGGGTACGCATAGTGTGACAGCCTTTGTTGGGGCTGGATTCAGCATGAATGCAGAAATCCCCAACAATGTGAGCATGAAGACATGGGCCCAACTTCGTGAGGTGTTCTTAGACAAGTTATATCCCAACAACGAGGAAGACAAGAAGAATGATGCCAATGATGTGGTGAGGTTGTCTTCCTTGGTTGATGCGCAGTTTGGGCATAACGAACTGGACAATATCTTGGAAGAAGCCTTGCCAGATCAACTTATCCAACCGGGCAGATTGCATCGTTTGTTGGTGCAGTTGCCTTGGAAGGACATCTTGACCACCAACTATGACACCTTGATAGAACGTGCAGCCGGGCAAGTCATCAATGGATTCAAACTGGTGACGAACAAGGAAACGCTACTCTATCAGCCATCACCTCGCATCATCAAACTGCATGGTAGCTTCCCAAACATCCGTCCTTATATCATGACGCAGGAAGACTACAGGCGTTATCCGACAGAACGCCCTGAGATGGTGAACACTGCCAAGCAATGTTTCTTGGAAAGTTTGGTTTGCCTGATTGGATTCTCTGGAGAAGACCCGAATTTCAGAGCTTGGATAGGATGGCTGAAAGATGTTATCGGGCAACAACGGATATGCCCTACTTATCTCATCACTTACAGAAAGTGCTTCCATGATGCCGAAAAAGCCTTACTGTCGAAATTAGGGATAGACATCATTAACCTTGCGGATGTAGAAGGAGTGGATGGGTATTATTCTGCATACGAGTTCTTCTTGAATTATCTGAAAGAAACGCCCACAAAATGGAATGGTTCTGTGTATTTTGATCATCTTAGGGCAAAGGACTTGAATGAAGAGCAGTTTAAAGCGCATATAGCAGAGAAAATACAGAAGATGCGAGCTATCCGAGAAACTTATCCAGGTTGGCTTTTGCTTCCAAGAGCGCATGAAAAGGACTTTGAACGTCTAAATGAAGACATTGCCTTTATGGATAGCGATTTCAATCGCATTACTGATGACAAGACAAAACTTCAGTTCCTCTATGAAATAAACTGGAGGTTGACCGTTTCATCAACACCTAAGAAAATCGGTTGGTTTATAGATACAATATCCGCTTTCGTAGAACATTTGGATGATAAGCCAAATGAGAACAAAAAAATGTTGCAGCCCTTGATAATCTCACTATTGGAGATGTTGCGCTATGATGGTGAGAATGATAAGTTTCTGCAATTATGTGACAAACTATTGAAAAATGACAGCCAGATAATCCCTTCAAGACATCTTTGCTATCAACTAACATTGTATTGGCTTGTGCGATATGATAAGAACAAGGTGAAGGAATGTTTGTCAAAATGGTTGGTGGATATAAGTGATTATCAGAACTGTCTTCAAAAAGCAAATATTCTGTATTTCGTCGGTGAAGATTTAGAAGCCTACCAATTACTCGCTAAATGCAAGAATGCAATATGCAAATCCCTTTTGCAGAACAAAGACGATTTGTATGCCAAATCTTGTCTTACATACATTCTAAAGACTATGAGTTGGTGTGACAAGGATTCTAAAGGAGGCAAAGAAGATGACATAGAGGCTGATAATATAACAAAGTTTGCTGAAGGAGAAGCTTTTGACGAACTGACGGAAAGGTTGAGCGGAAAAGCATACGAAACCGAACCTACGCAGGGATTTGTTAGAGAACATCTATTTGAGATAGGCAATTATACCAATAGTTGGAAAATGGGACCTGCAGGTTTCGTACACAATTTCCTCTATCCTTGTAAGTGGTGGATGCTCAAGGAGAGATTGGGAATGCCTATGTTTTCAATAAACCAGAATTTCACGAAGTATTGCATCAGAAATATGTTTGAATACTCGTGGAATATGGCGTGGAACATGATGATATTGTCGGCAAATAGTAAAATCGTTGAAGATGTATTAGGCAGGAAGCAACTCTCAACGCTGTCAGAGGATAGTGCCAATGAATATTTTGACACTTACATTGCATTGTTTGAAAACACGGATATTCGAGAGAATAATTGGGTGTGCCATAAGGTGATGAACCTACTACCCACGATATTGGGAAGGCTATGCACAAAAGTTAGTCAAGACAGAGTGCTGAGGTTTGTCAAAGCCGCACTGAAGTGGGCTCCGCAATTTGTAGATAAAGTATTGAAGTATGCGTATGATTGTTTGGACAATACAAACTTGACGGTAATATGGTCGCTGATGATGTCGGAAAAGGATTTGGCGACACATTATAGAAGAGGTGGGTATCCCTTCCCCGAAAGATACATGCTCAAATTCGTCATCACAGACGCTATCAAGAAAAGGATAGTTGACGGACTGAAAAGCGACAAGAAAGAGGATGTCCTGCAAAGTGTGTTTTTCATGGAAGTGATATGGGAAAGAGAAGAACTGACAGAAGCGGACAGAAACAAAATCGTCAACGCTGTTAGGGAAATGAGAAATGGAGGGAATGCTATTTCCGAAGCCATACATACATATTCATACATCGAAATGAATGATGAGGAACGCGAATCTGTTCTAAACAAATTGAATGAAGAGGTAAGAACTTTCTGTGAAACCACATATCAATTCAACCATTCCTCTGAGCCTTTCAGTCAATGGAACAGTGCGCTTGACCACATCAATATTCTTCGCAGGTATATTTCGGAAGAGCAGAAAAAGAATGTGCTTTTGCATTGCTGCGATATGATAGAATTGAACAAGGAAAGTTTTGAGAGAAATGACAGTCAAGAGTTCTTTGGAGGTTTGAGACAGTTCACCCGACAAATCATCAAAACTTATCAAAGCCTTTTCATCGATGTGTCCTTGGATGGTTGGACCGATGAAGAATCCACTAAAATCAGTGAACAAATAGATTGGCTGAGGTCAAAAGAATACAGATGTTTACCAATGAAGGTTAAGATACAAATGAGGAATCAACTAAATCTTGACAATGACATTGTTGGCAATATTCAAAGTGCTTTGTTCAGCAAGAAAGAAGATTTGCAGGTTGAAGGAGTAAAAGCTTTCTTGGTCTTGAAAGACAAGGGAGGAGATGTGAATGAAATTCTAAATTATGTCTTTGAAAACTTTGCTTTGGCGGACAGCTCAGCTTATAAGGAATTGCTGATACTCTTTGCAAATTTAATCATAAGAGACTATGAGGACAATGATTTCCAACAACATACCCAAGATTTCTTAAATCGTATTCACCGAGATTGTGACAGCTATGGGCTGGATGCTGATGCCTTGTCTGATTTGCAGCATTATGCAAACTATGTCAGTGGAGCATTGTCTATAAAAAATCCGAATTTGAATCCTACGAAATTCTCTAAAGAAGAATCCGGGTTTAATGATGTTGTTGTCGGCTTTGACAAGGGTGTGGAAGTGGCACAACGCAAGAATGTTTAAAAAATCAAATACAAAAATATAATTATGTCAGAAAAGAAATTAAATGGTACTGTCATTGTGACTTATCGTTGCAATGCACGTTGTTCAATGTGTAACCGTTACAAGGCTCCTTCCAAGCCTGAGGAGGAGATTTCTATTGAGACTATCAAGAAGTTGCCTAAGATGTACTTCACTAACATCACGGGTGGTGAGCCTTTTATCCGTACGGACTTGAAAGACATCGTACGTGAACTCTATAAGAAGAGCGACCGTATCGTGATCTCTACCAACGGTTTCTTCACCGACCGCATCATCGACTTGGCTACTGAATTCCCTCAGATTGGTATTCGTATCTCTATTGAGGGATTGGAGCAGACCAATAATGAAATTCGTGGTCTGAACAATGGTTTTAATCGTGGCTATACTACCCTGAAGAAGCTTCGTGAGATGGGACTGAAGGATGTTGGCTTCGGTATGACCGTACAGGATAAGAACGCTCCTGACCTTGTGCCTCTCTATGAGTTGAGCAACAAGATGGGTATGGAGTTTGCCACAGCCTCTCTCCACAACTCGTTCTATTTCGTGGAGGCAAAGAATATCATCCATGACCGTCCTATGGTGGCAAAGAACTTCGAAAATTTGGTTAACGAATTACTGAAGTCGAATTCACCCAAGAAGTGGTTCCGTGCTTACTTTAACCATGGCCTTATCAACTATATTTATGGTCAGAAGCGTCTTTTGCCTTGCGACATGAGCTTCGACACCTTCTTCATTGATCCGTACGGTGATGTGATGCCATGTAATGGTACCAAGGACAAGGAGGTGATGGGTAATCTGAATCGCCAGACTTGGGACGAGCTTTGGAATTCTCCTGAGGCAGAGAAAGTGCGTAAGAAGGTGCGCCATTGCGACCGTAACTGCTGGATGATTGGTTCTGTTTCGCCGGCAATGCATAAGTATATCAAGACTCCTGCCCTGTGGGTGGCTAAGCACAAGCTTAAGAGCTTGCTCGGTATGAAGTACTCGATGTATGAGAATCCTATCTGCTGTGAGTATCGTGATGGTAAGGTAACCAAGGAGCAGCTTGACAAGCTTTCTACCTGCGATATGAATGCAGTGGTGAATAATGGTCTTTCTGCCGATTCAAAGGAGGCTTTGAAGGGCAAGCGTGGCGAGGACATCGTGAACGCTGACGTGGCTAGCCAGGGTTATGAGGCTACCAAGAAGGAAACAGACCGAAATATCGAAATCAAATAGTATGAAAATAGTAGTGACTGGTACTCGTGGTATTCCTAATATCATGGGTGGAGTTGAGACACATTGCGAGGAATTGTTTCCTCGCATTGTGTCTCGTGGCTTTGATGTGACGCTGATTCGCAGGTCGAATTATGTGCATGACGACTTAAAGGAATGGAATGGCGTGAAGCTTGTCACTATTCCTTCTCCAAAGAAGAAGAGTTTCGAGGCCATCATCCATACTTTCCGTGCCATCAATGAGGCGAAGAAGTTGGGGGCTGATGTATTGCATATCCATGCCATCGGTCCTGCCTTGCTGGTGCCATACGCCAAATTGCTAGGCATGAAGGTGGTGTTTACGCATCATGGTCCTGATTATGACAGGGACAAGTGGGGATTTGCTGCCAAGACTATCTTGAAGATGGGTGAGCGTATGGGTTGCATGTTTGCCGATGATGTCATCGTGATATCAAACGTCATCAAGAACCTTATTGCTCGTAAACATGGCAGAACCAAGAATGTTCACTTGATATATAATGGTGTCTCTGAGCCTGAGATTTGCGAATATCCTGAATATTTCAATGAACTTGGAATAGAGAAGGGTAAGTATGTTGTGGGCATGTGCCGTTTTGTCCCAGAGAAGAACTTGCACCATCTTGTAGAGGCTTTCGTGAAATGGAAGAAGGCTAATGCTGATGCTACGGATATGAAACTGGTGTTGGCTGGCGATACGGACTTTGAGGACAGCTATTCAATGGGATTGAAGGAGATGGCTCGTAAGAACGGTGTGGTCTTGACTGGCTTCATTAAAGGCACGAAGCTTCATTCTCTCCTGACAAACTGTCGTTGCTATTGTCTTCCTTCTTCGCATGAAGGCTTACCGATAGCCTTGTTGGAGGCAATGAGCTATGGTGTAAAGGTGGTTGTGAGTGATATTCCTGCGAATCTGGAGGTTGGCTTACCAAAGGATGATTACTTCCATTGTGGTAACGTGGATGAACTTTCTGAAAAGCTCGGAAAGATTATCGAGGCTCCATTGCAGCATGTGAATTACGACATGAGCAAGTATGACTGGGATAAGATTGCCCAGCAAGTAACTAGCATCTACAAGAAATACGAGAAGTAATGCACATACATTTATCTGATGATTGACATTTACGACAAGTTTTTTCAACTGTTACGTTTGGCAATCGGCTATTCCAATGTTTTTCCCAAAATCGGGAAAAGAGAATGGAGCGCTATCTATGAGATAGCTCAAAAGCAATCTTTACTTGGTGTAGTCTTTGATGGCATTCAGAAAATGAGTGATATTGCCAAGATAAAGGGTGAGTCGATGGAGATGGGTGTGGACTTGCTGATGAAATGGATGGGGATATGTAGGCAGATAGAAAAACGCAATCATCAGTTGGACGAGGCGATAGGTAAAATATCAGCTATGTTTCAGAAGAAAGGCTTTCGCTCTTGCATCTTGAAAGGACAAGGGAATGCCTTAACATATCCTAGACCAGAACATCGCACAGCTGGCGATATCGACATTTGGTTATCTGGAAAGCCTTCGGAAGTGATTAGATTTGTTCACTCTATTTCTCCAAAACAAAAAGCAAGTTATCACCATATAGACTTTCCAGTTATTAATGGTATACCAGTGGAAGCGCATTATCGCCCTTGCTACTTACATAATCCTCTGCATAATTATCGATTGCAGAAGTACTTTAGGCAGAGAACCGAAGAACAGTTCTTGCATAAGGTACGTATTGGAGATACGGAAGTCGCTATACCAACAGCGAGATTTAATGTTATCTATCAACTTGTCCATATCTACAATCATCTGTTTCAAGAAGGTATTGGACTGAGGCAGATAATTGATTACTATCTTGTAGTGATGAGTGATGAGTTATTAGTGACTAGGGATACTTTGCAGAGAGAAATGAAATATTTGGGATTGTGGAAGTTTGCGGGAGCGGTGATGTATGTGCTGCATAAGGTTCTTGGATTATCGAAGGAGAAGATGATAGCTCCGATGGATGAGAAGAGAGGAAAGATGTTGTTAGCAGAAATATTGAATGGCGGCAACTTCGGACAATATGATGAACGATATGGGTTCGGACATAGTTTCTTCGTGCATAACATTCAGAGATTGTTTCGAGATTTACGTTTGGTGCGATATTATCCTGCCGAGGCTTTAAGTGAGCCAATCTTCAGAACATGGCATTTCTTCTGGCGGATGAAGAATAAGAAATAATAGATCTACGGGCGAACGGCTCCCTCTCCCATTTTTTTGAGCTACTTTTCGGGGTGGGGCTTAGTAGCCCGTTTTTGAAAATATTACCTTATGGGATTGCAAGAGCTGGGTGGATGGGAGGATAGCCGTAAGGAACCACAAATCGGGTGGACTAAATTTAATATTAACTTCTAATATTTTCAAACAAATGAAGACTTTAATTTTAATTTAGGTCGGGCATAAGCTTGCCCGACTTTACAGAAAGTTGTGTAGGCAGAGTCTTGAAGAATCTGCCAAGTGTGTTATCGCAATTTTGGATTTGTCAAGCATGGTGACCAAACTGTATTTGGAAATTCCAATTGACCTTGTTGACGTGTTCAACGCAGGTCAAGACATTATGTCGATTGTGTAGTACATTAAACAGGTGATTCAAACTCATGTTTGACACCGGGGAGGCGGTTCGCCGTCTCCTTTATTATGTTTTTTACAAGAGTTCATTATGAAATATTCCATTGAACAATCAGAAATAACAGAAAGAACAGAACAGATAAACAAGTTTGCTCTATTGGTTGATTTGTTTAATAAGAAAGCCGTTGACAGAGAAACATTCATGGCTGATTTATCGAAGATTGAACAAACAGACTGGGCAAAAGAAAATCTGTTTAATCAGTTGATAGGGTATTGTGTTCTAGGAGATGCTTATGGAATTTTAAAAAGCCGAGAGTTGGATTTCAGTAAGGCGTATTATAACAACGAATATGTCTATAAGGAAGTAAGCTATTACCATAATGTACAATATTTGATTACTCGTGTAAAAAGAGAAGAATGGGCCGCATTGTATCTTACTGCTTTCAGAACGTCATGCCATGCTTATTTGTGCTTAGCTAATGCTTATGATCATCTTGGAAGATTCTGCGAAGCTCAACAATACTACAGAATGGCATTGCAAGATAGCAACAATACCCAAAAGGTTGAAGTGAATCAAGGTTTTGCCTATGCTAATATGCATAGCTTTTGGACTGAAGAAGAACCATTTATTGTAAGAAAAGCCCAACAGATAATAAGTAAGTATCAACAGACTTTTGATAGACTGTCACCTTATTTCAGCCAGATTTGTTCATGGCCCTCTCCTTCTTTTGATGTACCATTAATTGATTATGACAATATACAAGAAGGTGGATACGAAAAATGGATATGTCAACATTATCTGAGAATCAATCGTTTTAATGATGTTGAACCTGATTCTATGCTATCACTATGTGATGATGTGAAACTTCCTGTCATAGTTGACACACCAGAGAAAAAAGCTCTTTATGAAAGCACCTTTGAAGAAATCAAAGGTAGTTTCATTAGCACCAGGAAAATTCTATATACAATTATAAATGAGGATAAGAACAGCATGAATATGGAGATGTTGAAAATGGCATATAAGAATTTTTATTCCATATTCGATAAGATAGCCATGTTCTTATTCAATTATCTTGATATTAAATTAAAATCCTATGAGATTGATTTTGCCAAAATATGGAATTGTAAGAATGGAGATATTCGACAAGAAATCTTGGCACATTCACAGAACATGCCTTTATTAGGCTTGTATAACATCAAGTTGGATGTTTATGGAATGAAAACGGATTGGTATGTTGTTGATGAACAAACAAAGGACTTGAAAATGCTACGCAATTATATGGAGCATAAGTCGATAATTATTAAGAACGAGCCAATGTCCCATACTGAATACCAATTAACCATTTCGAAACAAGAATTGGAACTCAATACTATTAGGTTGGCGCAACTTGTTAGATGCGCCATCATATATTTGTGTAATTTTGTTATGCACGCTGAATATGACAAACATCACTCATGAAAGATATTGACATGATAAATATAGAACGCCCTTGGATGAAATCTATTTCTATGAAGGATGGCAACGAAGTAATGGCTTCTCGTGCATTTAAATTGATTGGACTGAAATTGTATTCTCCCAATGATGAGAATGCTATTTACCATGCAAAAATGATGCAAAAGTCCCTGTATGGTCGTGAAGATTGGCTGTATATCAATGAAGGCTTTTCTATATCAGGCGATGTGGAGAATGGTTTTAATGTGGTAATTCGAGAGGATGCTTTTGATTCCGAATTCCTACTATACTCACCAGAGCATGGAGTGAAAGTGAGTATAAGTGCCATTGTTGGTCAAAATGGTACTGGCAAAAGTACCATTATAGACATGATATTGAGGACTCTCAACAATCTTTCGGCTGCTATTATGGGTGAAACATTCAATTATTCGAGTGCCCAGCATCTTCATTACATTGACCATGTGTATGCTTCGGTTGCCGTTTATTTAGATCATGAGGTAAAAATACTTACCGTAAAAGGTAGAAATGTTAGTATATCAACAGTCGATGAGGATAACCATTGTGACACCAACAAAATACTTGAAGAACAATCTGAGGGAGATGTTGATGAACCATTGAAATACCAAAAAGGCAAACATGCTTATCTAAGTGAATGGTTTTACACCATTGTAAGCAATTATTCTCTCTATGCTTATAATTACAGAGATTATGAAAGTGAGAGAACGTCTGCTGCAAAACTAGAAAGGTTGTATGACGATATAGAACATTTGAAGAACGAAGATTATTTTTGGCTTAAAGGGGTGTTCCACAAGAATGATGGCTATCAAACTCCTGTTGTCGTTCATCCCATGCGGGAAGAAGGATATATCAATGCCAGCAAAGAAAACATGCTTGGCAAGAACAATCTTGTCAATCTCGCTTTCCATGAAGTTTCGGTTATTGATGATGAGGGAAACACTATCCCCGAATTTCCTTTACGAGTAATCAACAATACTTATGAAGTTGTCGGTTTCAAGTTTAGTTATAAGGACGAAAATAGATATGAGGGATTTGAAGAGTTGTATTTAAGCAAACTCATTCCTGCAAATATGGCAAAGGAAGAGAAGGAAAACTTAAAGCAACGGTTTGTTTCCATGATAAACCCTATTTGTAGGTTCTGGGCAAAACAAATGCGGCTAATCCTAAACACCAATGTAGAAACTTTGCCTAATTTGAAACGTCAAGCATGGGAATATGTAGCCTATAAGACACTGAAGATTATTCAAACATATAAACCATACGAGAAGGATTGGAACTGGTTGAGCGGTAACCAGTATAAAGAGTGTTTCATAGCACACTATATTCATGATGTACTCCATGACCAGACGCACCGAACCAAGAAACTTCGTCAACAATTAGCATTCTTGGTTTTTCTTGACACAGATGGATATTATGCAATAAAAAATGATGTCGTTTTTGCCGATGACGTAGATTTGTCTATAAAAACATATCAAGGCAAGTTCTTTTATGAAAGTGAAAAGGAACGTAATAAGCCCACGATTGATTTCAAATTTCAAAAGGAAGACCTATTACCTCCACCTATTGCAGATGTTACGTTGATGATTGTAAAACGTGAGGACAAAAAGGCTTTCAAGGACAATCCGAAGTCTGTTGAGTTGATACCATTTACAGGATTAAGTTCTGGAGAAAGGCAAATAGCCTATACTTTGGGAAATGTATTGTATCATCTTGTCAATATTAACTCAACCATACAGGATGATTCATTGGAGAGAAGTCATTTGTCTTTTCTGAAATACAATCATGTATGTATGCTCATGGATGAAGTTGAACTCTATTACCACCCAGATTTGCAGCGTAAGTTTGTAAAACTGCTGTTGGATTCTATTATGTCAGTACCACTTAATAACATTTATGACATCAATATAACGTTAGTCACTCACTCGCCATTTGTGTTGAGTGATATTCCCCAAAGCAATATCTTGTGTTTACAAAGAGATGAGAAAACAAAACATGGAGGACAAACGTTTGGAGCAAATATAGTTGACATGTTAAGTGAGTCTTTCTTTTTGGAAGGCACAATGGGAGATATAGCCCAATCCTGCATCAACGAATTTGTGGAGTTCTATTTCTTGCATCGACAACATCAAGAGTCATTGAGAAAAAGTGAAAATGGCTGGCAAATTGAAATGAATATGACAGAAGCCTTTGAAGAGCGAAGAGATAAATTTGACTATGTTACCAGCATTGTCGGTGAAGAGTATCTTCAGAAAGAGCTAAGGGAAATGTATGATGAGTTAGTGGATTTTTATGACAGTAAGGAATGAAACCTATAGAGTATCCATCGCAAGGAACAAAGGAATTTGTAGATTTAGTCAACGACTATTTGAGCATATTCGCTACTGATTTAACTGACAAAGTTTCAAAGAGTGGAAGGAGAAGGCTTGGGCTTGAATCCAAATGGGAAAATTGGAAACGGAAGCATGGATGTGTCAGAACATTAAACAAATCAGTAGCAGACTTACTGACTATGGATTTTGAAGACTTGGTATTATTCTATGAAGCATTTCATCGAGTTTGTTCCAAAAAGAGAATTACATCTAAAAGTTTACATGACTTACATGAGATTTTCAAGTATACGAATAAATACGATTCCAAAATTTCCGCATTTTTTAAGAAGCATGCTGATGAACTAAAGATTTATACATGTCATTATTGTGATATGGCTTATATCAATGTATATACAGAAAACAGCAAAAGTATAGCTAAGAGCCAATTTGATATAGACCACTTTTTGCCAAAAGGAAAATGTCCTCCTGTAGCATTGTCATTATTCAATTTCGTTCCTTCATGTCCTGTTTGTAACGAACGAATAAAACGTGAAGACTTACCATATGTGAATCTTAATGAGCTGAAATTTCTTAGTCCTTCGTCCTTTGCTTTTGATTTACACAAAAGGATTAAAGTTAAGTTAGGTCACTCAGAAAGTCCACGTAAGGATTTCATTTATTTTGTTGCAAAATACCCTTATGACAGATATGTTGATTTTTTCCACTTAAAAGAACGATATGATTATCACAAAAATGAAGCGTTGCGATTGGAGAAACTAAAAAAGAATTATTCAAGGAGTCAGATTGCACAGATTGCTAAATGCCTACACCGGACAAAAAAGAAAGTGAAAGAGGATATTTTCAATCAAAGATATATACAGAATAGCCATCGTTGTTTTGCTAAATTTACCATTGATATTTTGAACAGATAAGAATTATGGAACCAAACAACACCCAACATAAATCATTCCTCTGGCACCTTGACTTCGAGCCATTCACCTGGCACACCTTCTACGGTTAGCAATGTCCGCCATTTTTTACCGAAGAGAATAAGGAGACATGGCGACGCT
>ERZ1031467.27-NODE-27-length-32843-cov-15.985330_pt1 | contig 32843 bp, 19 predicted proteins | sample MGYA00517105_ERZ1031467 | MGnify/ENA primary metagenome ERZ1031467 (study PRJEB33719, sample SAMN04261155) | wastewater metagenome | biome: rural village; feature: human; material: feces | host: Homo sapiens | place: El Salvador | collected 2013-01-07 ...
CCGCCTTGGAAATGGACATGGAAGGCATGAAGAAGAACAAGATGAGACTACTCATTTATGGTCTTCTTACCTGTTTCGTGCCTTTTTTCCTTACGTTCGGCATGAGTATCTGGCTGCTTCATTATTCCTTCAGGGCTTCCATGCTTCTAAGTTGTATCATGGCATCCAACACCTTGATAGCCTATCCTATCGTGGCACGCTATGGATTGCAACAGAAGCCAAGCGTTACATTGAGTGTGGGTTCCAGTATGCTTTCACTTTTGATAGCCCTCATCATGCTGGCGGGTCTCGTAGCTTCATTCTCCAATCATGATGGTCTGCTGTTCTGGGTACTCTTCACCGCCAAGTTTGCCGCATACTGCGGAGTGATGATATTCCTGATACCGCGACTCACAAGATGGTTTCTGCGCCGGTACAGCGATTCGGTGATGCAGTTTATCTTCGTGATGGCAATGCTCTTCATGAGTGCGGCTCTCTCGCAGATGGTGGGCATCGAGGGTGTATTCGGCGCTTTCTTCGCAGGTCTTATATTAAATAGGTATATCCCGCATGTATCTCCTTTGATGAACCGTCTGGAGTTTACGGGCAATGCACTCTTCATTCCTTACTTCCTGATAGGTGTGGGCATGCTCATCAACGTGGGACTGCTCTTCCAGGGCGGTCATATCCTGTGGGTCATCTTCTGCATCGTGTTCTTCGGAACCTTGGGAAAAGCCATCGCAGCCTATGCCGCCTGCTTCGGATTCCGGTTGCCGCTGTCATCGGGTCACATGATGTTCGGTTTGACTTCTGCCCATGCCGCCGGCAGTATCGCCATGGTAATGGTGGGTATGAACCTCCTGGTGGGACCGAATACCTATCTGGTCAACGATGACATGCTGAATGGTGTGGTGATGATGATTCTCTGCACCTGCGTCATCTCTTCGATGCTCACCGACTGGAGTTCCAGAAAGATTATCCTCCGCGACAAGGAACTACCAGATGCAGAAGATGACAAAAAAGCAAGCGATGAGAAGATTCTCATTCCTGTGAAATATCCGGAATATGCAGACAACCTGATGAGCCTTGCTTTCCTGGTAAGAAACCAGAAATTGAACAGAGGACTGGTTTGCCTGAATGTTGTGTATGATGACAAGGATATGCGATACAAGCAGGAACAGGGCCGCCAGCTGCTGGACCATTGCAGCCAGCTTGCGGCAGCCACAGACGTGATGACGCAGACGCAGGTCCGCATTGCAGCCAACATCGCCAACGGCATCAAGCATGCCTTCAACGAGTTCCAGTGTTCAGAAATCATTATCGGCATGCACATGCATCCTGAGGTTTCACCTAAGTTCTGGGGAGAGTTCCACCAGAGTCTGTTCAACGGACTGAGCCGTCAGATTATCATGGCGCGCATCAAGCAACCGCTCAATACCCTGCGTCGCATAGAAGTGGCAGTACCATCCAGAGCCGAGTTCGAACCAGGCTTCTACAGATGGGTAGAACGTCTTGCCCGACTAGCAGGCAATCTGGATTGCCGTATCCAATTCCACGGTCGCGAGGAAACCCTGGCACTCATCAATGAATATATCACCAACCGTCATCATGAAGTACGTGCCGACTACACCCTGATGAATCATTGGAACGAGATGCCTCGAATAGCTTCCCAGATAGCGGAAGACCACATGTTGGTGATTATCACAGCCCGTAAGGGAACTGTATCTCACAAGACAGCTCTCGAACGCTTACCGGAAGAAATCACCCGCTTCTTCCTGGGAACCAATCTGATGATTATCTTCCCAGACCAGCATGGAGACTCCTCTGGCAATAACCTGACATTTGCCGAACCTCAACATCAGGAGGAAATTAGTGCTTATGTCGCATTCAACCAATGGATAAAAAAGAGATTCAGAAAATAATCCAAGATTTTCCAACAATAATAAAGGTCGCCAAGATTATGGCGACATTTATTGTTATCAAATAGTTTATTTCGTATTCTTATCAAATAGTTTATTTCGTATTCAGAACCAGCTTTCTGGCTTTCATCTTTTCGCCAGCCACCGAAAGTTCTATCTTTCCTGGCTTATCGCCTGCTCTCAATATCACGAGGGCGGAACCCTGGAAGAGATTGCGCTGAATGGTCTTCTCCAACTGAGTTTTTCCGATATGAAGCTCATCCGAAGCGATGTTTCCGTTATCTACCGCCACGATATTCGCATCGCCTTTCACGGTGAAAGTCAACTTGTCGAAAGCCTTGGCATCCTTCATGTTCTGCACTCTTCTGCCCTTCTTATCTACGGCATAGATGCGGACGTGCATCAGATCCTTACCATCAGCATGCCAGGTCTCCACATCTGGAACCAGTTTCAGAGCCACAGCCTCGCCCGTGGTCTCTATCTGATGGCGAGCCACCACCTTGCCGTTCTTCTTAGCCACAGCCACCAAAGTACCTGGAGCATAGGCGATGTTGTCCCACTTGATGCGGGCACGGAGCTTAGGGTCGTTGCTGTTCTTCTTCACTCCCAGGCTCTTGCCGTTGAGGAAGAGTTCCACCTCGTCGCCATTGGTATAGGTATAGAGCGAAACCTTCTCGCCTGCCTCACGGTTCCAGTTTTCAGAAAGCTTTCCGGCAGAAACATTGATGCCATTCCACTGGATGTTACCACCCGATTTCTCGATAACACCGATGTGCACAGTTGGCTCGTCAGTAAACATGCTCTTCACGAAATAAGCATCTGGCTTTGGCTGAAGAGAAAGGTCGAACACACCCTGATTCCAACCCTTGACTGGCCATCCCATGCTCTCGCCCAGGTAATCGATGGCGCCCCAATAGGCAAGACCAATCACCTTGTCACGGTCCATCTCGTAGAAGTTAGGCCCCATGGCAGCCACACTTGCCTCACTCTGATAGAAGGTTTTCTCAGGATAGCGCTTGCTGTCGCCAGGGAAGTACATGTAACGGTAGTTATATGAATTCACCTCAGTCTCTATTGCCAGGTCGGCTGGAATGGAATCCGTCTCCAGGTTGCGATAGCGCGGATGCATCGCCACGGTGGTGAGTCGGGTATCGTCATAACGGTGCAGCAACTCCTTCTGGAGCTTATAAGCTGTAACGCCCCAATCGTTGAAAGGCAGGTTGCTATATTGCTGCAACTCATTTCCCAAACTCCACAACACCACAGAAGGATGGTTTCTGTCTCGCTTCACCCACTCAGGAACATCCTTTTGCCAGAGACTCTCCCAATCCACTCTGCCACCGGCATACTGAGTAAGCCACTTGTCGTAAAGCTCATCCACCACCAGGATGCCATACTTATCGCAGAGTTTCAGGAAATCCTCGCTATATGGATTATGAGAGGTGCGGATATGGTTCATTCCGAATTCCTTCATCAGTTTCAGTCGCTTCTCGATGGCACGCGGATAGGCGGCAGCACCCAGGGCACCGAGGGTATGATGGTTGGCATAACCTTTCAAAAGCACCTTCTTGCCGTTCACCAGCAAGCCCTTCTGCGGAACGATTTCGATGGTGCGCACACCAAACGGCTCCTTAATCTGGTCGGCGATGTTGCCCTCACTGTCATAAAGCGTCACCTCGGCAGTATATAAATAAGGTGAATCCGGCGACCACAACTTGGCATTTTCCAAAGAGATGCTTGGCAATTCATATTCTCTGTCTCTCCATTTGGCATTGAAATGGATGTCGTTCTTCTGCTCAGCCACCACCTTGCCATCGGCATCGAGAATACGAACACCCACAGGCATCTTGGCAGTGCTCTGTCCCTTAGCCACCTTCTGCTGGTTGATGATTTCCGCCTTGATCTTCACCTCCCTGTTGCCCTGTGTACGGATAAAGAGCGGATGGCGAGGGAAGAACAGATCCTTATTGGTGACGATGAGATTGACATCACGATAGAGACCGGCACCCGTAAACCAGCGGGAATTGCTTGGATTTTGCGTATCCGCCTTGACTGCGATTTCATTAGGCTGTCCCCACTTCAAAAGTTTGCTCAGGTCGATATCGAAGCCCAGGTATCCATAGTCGGTACCACCGATTCGCTGACCGTTCAGATAGACATCGCCCACCAGCATGATGCCCTGGAAGTCGAGCACGATGCGCTTTCCCTTCCATTCGTCCTTAGGCGTAAGTTCATAGCGATACCAGCCGATGCCCATCTCCTTGAATCCACGGGAACTCAATCGGCTGCGCACATTGCTGCCCGCATCGCTATTGTCAGGTCGCTCGCTGGCATCCGGAGCCACCCAGTCCTGTCCTATCAGGAAATCATGTGGCAGATTCACCACATCATCCCCGCTCTGGGTTGATTTCAACTCAGCTATGTTCTTCACATCACCACGATGGAACTGCCATCCCTGGTTGATGCTGATGGTATCGCGAACCGCTGCATCAGCCGAAAGGGTTCCCATCAAAGGCAAACCGGCCAGCAGCAACGAGGCGAAAAGTATTGTCTTTTTATTCATTCCAAATTCATTTAATATGAGATTTTGAAGCAAAAGAACTAATCATAAAGTTCAAAGTTCAATGTTTTAAGTATTAATTTCCGTCTGGCTTGGTTACATCCTGATTCACGGATGGATACCATACGAATTGATTGAAATCATCTGGCTGGGCAGGATTGAAGTCCTTCCAATCTGCACGGAGATACTTCACGATAGACAGATTGAGCTTTTTCATGCCCATCACCACCATCTTAGCCACCTCGTAGGCACCGTATGGATTGAAGTGGGTGTTATCCTCCAAAGCCTTAGCCTGGTTGGGATAAGTATTTGCAGGATAGTGAACCAGCGACTTCTTGCTGTTCTCATAACCCAAAGTCTCGAAGAAGGTACGGGTCATATCATGGAGCTCGATGACAGGAACATCCTCTCTCTTAGCCACAGCTCTCATGGCATCAGGATAATCCTTATGAGTCTCCAGAATCTTGCTATGGGTAGCCTCATCGAAGAAGCGACGCTGAGTAGGAGTTACGAAGATGATGTTGCCACCCTTCTTGCGAACCTCGTCGATGAACTTCTTCAGATTGAAAGAGAAATTATACCAGGCACCACTGCCTGCATACTTCTCCTTCTGGTCGTTGTGACCGAACTCACAGATCACATAGTCGCCCTTCTTCATCATCGCCAGCACCTTGTCCAGACGGTTGGAAGCAAGGAAGGAACCTGCAGTCAATCCGCTTTCGGCATGGTTTGAGATAGCCACCTCCGGACCGAACCAACGGGTAACCATCTGTCCCCAGGAAGCGTATGGCTCCGTAAACTGATCAACTACCGTAGAGTTGCCGCAAAGGAAAACGGTTGTGGTTTCAGCAGGAGCCGGTTCCACCTTGATGCTCTTTACTGCTGGGGCAGCACCTGTAAACTCCAAGGTCAGCTTCTCATCCCAGGTAAACGTCTCCTTCTCGCGAGGTTTGATTTTTACGTTCATTTTATCGGTAATATAAGGAGAACGCTTGTTCACGATGAAGGAGTAAGTCTTGAACTCGCCTTTCCGGGTGCTCACCTCATCGAGCATCAAACGGCGGTTCTCAGCACGAACCACAGTCTTGCCCGCTTTCTTCTTAGAACCGAGCACCACGGTCACCTTATAGTTGCCATCCGCCACCTTCACGGAATAGAAGAAAGGCGCATTGCTCTTTGCCTTTGGAGCAGCCAAGATGTCATATCCCTGACCCTTCTCAGCAGAATAGACAGGCTGCGCCTTCAACAGGTCGATATCGAAAGTCTGGGCATTGGCGGCTACCGTAGAAGCCAACGCCAGCAGACCGGTAAATAAAAAATTTCTTGTCTTCATTTGTTTCTTCTATTAAAACAACCTTATTCCAATGCTTTACTTCAGATACTTCGCCAAAGGACTCTTCATCTTCTTCAAGCCCTTAGCCACGCACTTGGCATTGTGCCGGGCACCCTTCAGACTGGTGTGGGTATGATCCTTCTTGTAATAAGCCTTCACCTTTTCCTTACCTATCTTATCATAAGAATCGGCAGCGATGTTGTGGAGGTCGAGGAAGGCAACGCCTGTCTCTGCAACGATTTCGCGATACCACTTGCCGTAGGTATCGTTTCGGCGCTCCATCTTTCCGTCAGGCCACTCGTTGCGAGGAGTCAGGGAAACGAGGATTGGGGTAGCACCCTTCTCACGAACATCCTGGATGAACTTCTTCAGATACCAGCCGAAGGAATAAACCACCTCATACTGCTTGCTCTCTTCCATCTGATAGACATGGCAGGTATCCTTGGCACAAGGAATGGAACCACGCATCTTCTTGTCGGTCATAGAACAGATGTCGTTGTGTCCGAACTCGATGAGCACGTAGTCGCCCGGCTGAAGACTGTTGTATACCTTATCCCATCTTCCTTCATTAAGATAAGAACGGGAACTGCGGCCAGCCTTGGCTGCATTCACGCAGGTAATCTTCTTAGGATTGAAGATGGTATAAGCCTGAGAGCCCCAGCCCCACATGCCGTCTTCGTCCTTATCGGCATTCTTCACGGTACTGTCTCCGGTGAAGAAGACGACCGGTTTGCCCGGTTCGCGCTTGAAATTCTCTACCGGCAAAGCCACATTGATCATCATCGCCTGCAAAGGAGCCAGACTTGGGTCCTTGCTCTCTGCCAATCCCTCAGCAGCCGAACGGGCATTCATCATCGCACCGAAGCGGGAGGTGTGGATATGGTCGGTGAAGAAATGATACTTTTCCTTCCAATGACCATAGCTGTCGAGTTTGGCAGCCGATATCTCATTCAAATCAACGAAAGGAACGCCTTCCTGCTCAGCCACCTGCTTTGCCCACAATCCGAAGGTCTTGTTGACGCGGATAATCTTGTCGTTCTCAGCGTAGGCATCACGTGGAGTCAGCGACATCAGGATAGGATGAGCACCCAGTGCCTTACAGTCGTTGATATACTTGCGCATGTATTCGCCGTAGGTATAGACGGTCTCCTTCACGCCCGTCTCCTTGATGGTGACATTGAGCGAATCCTTGCCGATGCCAGGGATGCTGGCACGTGCTCTTCCGCTATCGTAAGGACCATTGTCGTTATGGCCGATGGAGATAATCACCCAGTCGCCAGCCTTGATGCCCTTGCGCACATCCGGCCACAGACGGTTGTAGAAGGTACGGCTGCTCATGCCTCCGAGCGCCTGGTTCTCTACCGTAATCTTGTTGGCATCGAAGAACTCGTGCTCGTAGTATCCCCAGCCCCACTGACCGTTGTTACCATTACCCAGCGTACCATTGCGCATGGTAGAGTTACCTATCAGGAAGAGCACCGGGTTGTTGCCCTTGCGGCTGGTTCCCGGCTGGATTCGTGCGGTCATCGCCTTGTTCAGGCTATCTACGGTATTGTCGATAACTTTGTTGACATCTTCCATCGGTTTTGCCACCTGGGCAAAAGAAGCAGTTGTTGCCGCCATCAATGAAATGGCGAATAATATTCTTTTCATTAGCTACGTTTTTTTATCAAATTATTATCGTTATTTTATATACAAGAGAATTCTTCACTCTTCGTTCTTCACTCTTTACTTCATCTTCTCGGCATGATCGGGCAGATAATATCCCAGATGAGGCGGCTGGTTGTATGCCACGTTCTGCCATGCCACACCCATGCGATAGATATGGTCGTGCATCAGGGTTGGAACCCGATATTCCGTAGGGATATTGGTGGTGAAGATATTGAGATGCGAGGCATCACTCTTATCCCAGTAGATGACTTCCTCTCGCCAGTCGCCGAAGAGATCAGCCTGCAGATTCGGGGTCGCTTTCGACCAGTTGCAACTCACCGAGTTTCCCATCTCGTAGAGCTGTTTTCCATTGCTCAAAGGCAAAGCCACCGCCTCGCTGCCGTTCCATTTCTGGAGATAAGGAGGAAAATGAGGAGAACGCCCGTTTGCCAGAAGTTCATCCTGCAAGTCGCCATCCCAATAGATTCGGAAGTTCATTGCCGGCATTCTGGAAACAGCTCTGAAAGTCGTTTTCTCATTACTTCTGAAATGATCAGCTTCATGATTCTTCTGAGAGGATAAAGATGTTTCTGCCGAAATAGGCTTACCCTTGATGTCTCTTACTACAGGAGCATCCGAACACCAATATTCATATCCCCGATGCCTGGAATCGATATCAGCAGCCACTCCTCTTCCAGTATCTTCCTTATCGAGTGTACGGAACAGGATTTCGCCTGTTCTCGCATCCCGCAGGTCAGAACCGTAAGGATATTCTTCGTGTACCATATAATATTCCAAGCCCGGACGGTCGGGATCCAGGTCAGCAAGATGCTGCGCATCGCCATGTCCCAATCCGGTAGAATACAACAAGGTTCCGTCATGGTTGATGGCAGCCGAACCGTATGTGATTTCGTCACATCCGTCTCCGTCCACATCGCCCACAGCCAGACTGTGCGCTCCCTGGGCATAGGCCGTATTCTTACATCCATGAGCTTCCTTCAGCACCTTTCCGTCGGCATCGGTCACCTTCCAGTCGTTGGGAGTCAGCGAAGCATGGAGCCATTTGGTCTTGAGTTCTTTTCCGTCGAAATCTACCGCCCAGAGATAAGAGCGGGTATAATAGCCACGGCACATCACGGCACTCGGCTTCTTGTCGGCACCCTCCAGGAAAGCCACGCCAGCCAGGTATCGCTCGCCACGGTTGCCATAGTTTGCCTTGTCGCCCCATACGGAAGAGTAGGCAGGGAATCCGTTCTCCAGATGCTCCCCCTCTTCCACCTGGTTGCCAACGCCGAAGGCTCGGTTGGGCTGATACCAGATGGTATGCATCGCCTTTCCGGTTTCGCCTTGGAAGACCGTCAGCAGTTCAGGACCGGTCATAATGCGACCTCTGGAATTGCGATAGTCGGCATGGTTGTCGATGGAGCGGATTCCGTCATCCGTAGCCGCATCGCTCACAAACCTGCCCCTGGCATCTACCGACCCAGCCGATGTTTTGCAGACCATTTCCGCCTTGCCATCGCCGTCGAAATCATAGACCAGAAACTGGGTATAGTGGGCACCGGCACGGATATTCTTACCCAGATTGATGCGCCAGAGTTGGGTTCCGTCGAGCTTGTAGCAGTCGAAGATGACCTCTCCCGTATAGCCGTCATGCGAATTGTCATGGGCATTGGTCGGGTCCCATTTCAGGATGATTTCGTATTCTCCGTCTCCATCCACATCGCCCACGCTACAGTCGTTGGGGGTATATTCGTAGGATTTTCCATCGGGAGTGACACCGCCGGCAGGACGGTTGATGGGCAGGGAGCGATAAAGATCATTCCATGGCTTCACCGCCTTCGAAACTTCTCTTTCAGCCGGAGCATCCATCCTGGGTTCCTTCTGATAAGTGATGATTCGATAGCTGCTGGCAGCAGAACCTTTGCGGTCTGTATAATTGGTCAGCTTCACCTGATGGGCGATAATCTTTCCATCTCTTTCTATGTCGAAGCATACGTTCTTGCTGTCCGTACCCAGCAATCGCCAGCTGAGGAAGATTCCCTTGTCCTGGGCAGGCAAAGCCACCAGGCCACGGTCCAGCTTCTCCATCTGCGATACCGGAGTCGGCACTTGTGCATGGAGATGAGAGCAGGGAGCCATTGTCAGCGCCATACTCATCATCGGAAATAACATTTGTTTGATTTGCATGATGATAGTTGTTTATTATTTTGTATTTCTGCTACAAAAGTACGCATAATCCGGTTCATCTACCTGGTAAAAATATCCAAAGAAGCGGACAATCATACAATTCGTCTGTTATTTTCCCGTATGAGAAGAAAAAAGGCGATACCTTTCTGCCAGGAGAAAGATACCGCCCTTTGTCATATATGATTCTGTTCTATAGAGATATCCGATTAGTAACCAGGATTCTGCATCTTCTCCTTCTCCTCATTGCTCAGGGAAGCACCATTCGCATTGGTGATACCGTCGAGGAATGACTGAGGAATTGGACGATAGTAATGCTTGGCTGGATCAAACTTGCCCTGTCCACCAGTAGAAGCATCACTAAACGCATTCCAGCGAGCTTCCAAAGTCTTGGTACGAGCCAAATCTTCCCAACGCTGACCTTCACCAATCAACTCTCGTGTACGTTCATCCAAGAGGAAACACATGAACTTATCATAGTCGGATGTCAATTTCAAAGCTTCGTAGATAGGCTGTTCAACCTTAGAGTTGAGCACATCCTCAATACCATTCAGATGCATATTACTCTCAGTAGAAGCAGTAGTCTCGGCAATGTTGTTTGACTCATAATAAGTATTCTCCTCTGTATAGATAGAACCCTCGGCAGAGAATCCACCACCCTTTCCTGTACAAGCAGAGTTCTTCTTATAAGCCTGTCCACCATCACGGCTGATAGAGCGGTCCTCGCCAGCCTTGTAACCGGCACGGTCACGTACCATATTCAGGTAAGTGATGGCATTTCCATAATCCTTCTTGCGGATATAAGCCTCAGCTACCATCAGAACATCATCGGCAGAACGGGCAATGATGGCATCACGGGTTCCAAACTGTGAAGCGATAGATTCACGTGCACCGTCACGGAACTTGCTCAAAGCCACGCTTCTGTTGTGGATACTACCCAGAATATAGTAGTTACCAGAACGCTCAGCAGGATTGCTCTGTGTATTGAAGCTGAAAGACTGACCAGCATAGTAGCGTACGAAAGTATGCTCTGGAACAAGTTTACCATTCTTCAAAACATAATCCTCTGACTTTTTCTCTGAACCATCAGCATTCAAAGCTGGAGTAAAACGAGTATCGCCAGGATTATTGACGATATACTTGATACCAATCTCACCACCCTTGAAACGATGATCGCCTGGATCTGTTTCTGTAGGAACCTTCACATCATCAGGATAATACTCTGGGTGTGCCTTATAGACATCATCCGTAATCTCCAGCTTTCCTGTGTCCTTATTCTTCTTGGTAGTAATCCAATATGGAGCACCTGCTGTATAATTAGCACCATACTTGGTTATGAATGACTTCCAGAAACGGGAATCATTCACACGGTCAAATACCTGCATAGAATACTCTGTAGCACTGACGTAAGAGAACTCACGACCACCAGAGATATCACGCTTGCAACCTGCTATATTCTGATAGACTGATGGATAGTAGAGATGGAACTGGTTACCGAAGCGTCCATGCGTGCTGGCACCATCATTAGAGAACTGTGCAGCAAGCACCACCTCACTGACATTCTCATTGGCACCATTAGGCTCTGTATAATCCCACAGTTCCTGGAAGTTCTGGCACAATGGGTGGGCAGCTATTACTTCCTTACCGTACTTGATGACAGCATCCAGGTCGGCATCCTTGTACTGAGCATTCCAGCTATCATGCAATTCAGAGGCACGATACAGATGAGCCTTTGCCAGGAAATGGGCAGCAGCCGACTTAGTTAGGCGACCAACCTGCTTTCCTTCTGGAGATTCAGGCAACAATTCGTATGCCTTCTGGAAATCAGAAATAATCTGGGCAAAGCACTCTTCCTCGCTATTACGAGTATAAGTATAATTAATCTTACCATTGCTTGGCTCCAGCTTCAAAGGCACACCTCCATACTGCTTTACCAGCTCGAAATAAGCAAAAGCACGGAGGAAGTAACCCTCACCCAAACGGTTGTTGTAAGTGCTCACCTTCTCACCATAATATAATGGAGTATTCTGGATGACAAGATTGGCTGGTTCTACGAGACCATACATATTGTCCCACAATGGTTGGTTGGCAGCAGTTTCACCCGAGTTCAGGTCGGTGCTGTATGCATTATAAGAGGTGATGTTGTTGGCACCACTGGTAAACTCATCGATACCCATACCATAGAGATAAATACCCCAGATATAGTTATACTTAAACTTCAATTTCTGGTAAGCACCCGTTACCAGGTCGTCAATACCTTCCTTAGTCTGGAAATAAGCCGTACCTTTCTCAGTAACCAGCTTCTCGTCAAGGAACGAATCACTACAAGAAGTAACAGTTCCTAAAGTTGCACCTGCAATCAGTGCTGCATATAATATTTTGTTTGTCTTCATGATGTATCTGTATTTAGAATCCAATGTTTAATCCGATAACCCAGCTCTTGATGGTTGTACCAGAACCATAAGAAGTAGAGTTGTTATCATAACTCAAGAGGTCGGTATCAAGCCACTTACACTTCTTATAGATAGTGAATGGGTTCATAGCCTGAACATAAACCTTGAGATTGCTCATACCCAACTTGCTGGTCATATTCTTAGGGAAGGTATAACCCAGAGAAATGTTACGCATCTTGATGTACGAACCGTCCTGATAGTTCATTGAGCCAGAAAAAGTATCGGCATTCTGTCCCTGAGAACCTGGAGAGTAATACTCGGCATCCTCATTGATATCCTTAATCCAATAATCCACATCACGCATAGCATACATACCACCGAGGGTTTCTGCACCCTTGGCTACAGTAAACTTCCAACGGGCATAGATGAAGCAAGACAACTCGAAGTTCTTGTAGCTGAAGGTATTGTGCCAACCGCCTGACCAGCGTGGACGAACCTTACCTACAATCTGACGGTCGTTGGCGTCAATCTTGCCGTCAGGATTTACATCCTTCACCTTGATCTGACCCGGCTTGCGACCAAACTTGGCAGCTTCTTCTGCCTCAGAGGTCTTCCAGATTCCATCATATACATAGTCGTAGTAAACACCGATTTCCTCACCTACGAAGAGACGGTCGTTTACGTTCTCCTTCACGCCATTGTTCAACTTATCCACACGGTTGCGGTCGATGGTCCAGGTAAGACTGGTATTCCATTCGAAATCCCTGGTCTTCACAGGGATGGCATTCAACTGCAGGTCAAGACCCCAACCGGAAGTCTCACCTACGTTGGCGTATGTGCTGGTATAACCGGTGAGAGATGGGATGGTAGTAGCCAGAATCAGGTCGGTAGTCTTGTTGTGATAGTAGTCAACGCTACCGCTGATACGGTTGTTGATGAAACCGAAGTCGAGACCGATGTTCCACTGCTTGGTCTTCTCCCAACCGAGGTCGAGGTTCGCCATCTTGTTAGGATTCTTGGCAGAAGCATCAGAAGGCAAGTAACCCACTGTAGGATCCATACTGCCCCATGCATAGTAGTTGCTCTGAACAGCACCCTGAGTAGCGTATGCAGAAACAGCATAGTTACCGGAAATACCATAACCCAGACGAAGCTTCAGGTTACTGATAAAATCAGCCTTCTGCATGAACTTCTCCTGATCAATACGCCAACCAAGAGCTACAGATGGGAATGATGCCCACTTATGGCCATCAGACAACTGAGAAGCACCATCGGAACGAACACTGGCTGTCAACATATACTTGTCTGCATAAGTATAGTTCACACGAGCCATGTAGGAAGCAAGCGAAGTTTCAGTCAGCCCCGTAGAATAAGCCTGCGGATTACCCAATGAACTTGTGTTCCACCAGAGTTCCTCTGCACTTGCTACATAAGCCTTGATATTACCATTCTCTGAATGATATTTGGATGCACTCTGCAAAAGGGTTACGCCGATACGATGGTTCTTTGCAATAGTCTTATTATAGTAAACCAGGTTATCGAGTGTCCATGACACCTTGTTGGATGGGTTATATTGAGCAATGTTTCTACCATCACCATTGATACCATCGGCTGCATTGGCGATGCCCAGGCGATAGTACTGAAGTTCTGGACCAAACTGGATACGATACTGCAAGCCCTCCAATGGCTTCCACACCTTACCGAAATCAAACTGAGCGTAGGCACTTCCATTGATACGGAAATTGGTACGCTTGTTGGTATTATATTTCAGCTCATCAATAGGGTTGATGACGTTCACGTTGTAAGCCCAAGGGTTTCGTATATAGTTACCGTCAGAATCGTAAGGCACTGTCCATGGAATCATGGAGTTCAATGCATTATAATAATCACCAGGTCCCGTTACAGACTTAGAGAAGTTATAACCATAGTCCTGGGTTCCGTATGAAGCATTCATGGTGAAGCCCAATGTCAATGGAGCAACAGGTCTTGCCTCGAAAGATGTGTTCAGGGTAAAGCGCTTATAGCTCTGGCCTGGCTGTACGCCCTTTTGGTCTAAATAGCCAAATGAGCCATAACCCTTGAACTTATCTGTACCACCAGAAGCACTGAGTGTATGCTCATGGGTGATACCGGTCTGCTTACCATGAGAAGCCCAGTCGTAAGAACCTACCAATTCCGGATGATAAGTACCATCTACCCAAGCCTGGTTGATATTTGCCCAGCTGTCTTCCTGACCGCCGAAAAGCTTCACATCACCCTCGTAATTAGGAGCAAAGTCTTGGTTTTTATCACCATAGAGTCCCTGATTATATGCAGCCAGTCGGGCATAGTCTATCCACTGTGTAGCGTTCATCATCTTGGTTACATCGTGGAGTGTAGAGAATGTAACGGTACCTGCATAGTTCAGGGTCACCTTGCCTTCCTTACCCTTCTTGGTAGTAACGAGCACAACACCGTTGGCACCACGTGCACCATAGATAGCAGTAGCAGAAGCATCCTTCAATACCTCGATGCTCTCGATATCCTGAGGGTTGATATTCTCGATACCACCGTTCTGGATAATCATACCATCTACTACATAGAGAGGAGCACTGCTGGCACCGATAGAGCGCTGACCACGGATAGTGATACTACCTACTGTACCAGGACGCTGAGAGTTGGTGATATCCACACCGGCAGTCTTACCCTGCATACCCTCCAGGGCATCCTTTACAGGCATCGCAGTCAGGTCCTTTGAATCCAGGTGAGCCAAGGCTCCGGTCACATCGCTCTTGCGCTGCACACCATAACCTACTACCACGACTTCATCCAAAGCCTTATTGTCTTCCTGCAATGTTACCTTCAGATCGCTCTTTCCGGCAACGCTTATCTTTTGGGCAATATAGCCGATATATGAGATTTCCACAGTAGCATTCTTTGGCACGTTGGTCAAAGTAAAGTTACCGTCAAGATCAGTTACGGCACCTGTGGTTGTGCCTACTACTTTAACACTGGCGCCAATGACTGCCTCGCCCAGGTTATCTACAACTGTACCTTTTACTGTTTTAGCTTGCTGTACTACATTGGTAGCCGCATTCACCTGAGTTGCTCCTACAGGGGAGAACATCAATGCTGAGCAAAAAAGAGTAACAGGCAAAACAGACTCTTTGAAAAATAGTTTGTTGTCCATGTCTTATTACGTTTTGGTTTATATGTTTATTGTTTTGGGTGTAAAAATACACTTATTCTTGCCGACTATACTTTATATTTTGACCATTCACCTTTATTTTTTGACATTTATTAGTTTTTTTGCCATTTTTCGTTCATATTCAAGCTTCGGAAGGGAGTTAGGGAAGTTAAAGGAAGTTAGGGAGAAGTTAAGGGACAAATGCCCTACGTTTACGCTAGATGACTATTGTCTCTTAACTTCCCGAACGACCGTAGGGAGTGATAACTTCTTTAACTTCAACAAATTCCCACACCTGCGAAACTTCTATATATATAAAAGGTGTACCCCCCCACTAGATGATGGTAATCCAGACGGATTCATCCTTTCCCCTCGCTTCGCCGATGCGCTTCTTCAGGCGGTGCAGCCAGATGCGGGAGTTCACCACCATGCCCTTCTGCCTGTTCTCGCCCACCAGGATGCAGCCCTGGGTATCGTCAGGATAGTTGCCGGCATGGATGCGGATGCCCTCAAAATCGGGCACACCCTGAAGATACGGCAACCACTCCTTGAAACGGGGCGATAGGGTAACGAGCAGAGGATAGGTGCCTTCGGGGATGGCGGTATGTCCCTTCATCTTCTGCGCCTTCTTGCCCGATACCCTGCCCAGGCGCACGTTCTCCTCCTCAGGCTGCAGTTCCACGCCCTTCAGATTGCGCCACGTCGGCTCCAGGGTATCGCAGAAATATCGCTCCTGCGTCAGTTTGCCGGCATCTATCTTATGCTCGAACCATCGCTTCAACTGTGGGTTCTTCCATGAAGAGTGAACCACTCTCTCTACCTCCTCATCCTTCAGGATATAGAGGCGTCCGATGGTATAGCTGTTCTTCTTGGCTATACGCTTCAATACTATTTCCATAAATTTCTGTCTGTTAAGTGAATCATTTCAAGTTCTGTAAATCATTAAGCATCAAGCTCCTGACCGTCATGACGGTATTTGAGCTTCTTAAAACTGTAACTTCTGTAACCGTAACCGTTTTTGCCGTCCTCAGATTCCATGCGCACGATATACTTGCGATAAATCCATTGCTTGATGACGTTCTTGCAACCCTGCGCTTTCAGTCCGTGTTCCAGACGGATGGCTTCCAGCTGCGGTTCGGTGAAGACATCGGGCAGAAGCTGCAGGATATTCTCCGGTCCTCGCTTTGAACTCTTCTCTGCAGTGCTCGCCTCCTTGGCTATCATATCGCCGAAGAAACGCATCTTGCAGTAGAGGTCGTAGCGCTCGCTCCAGCGGATGAAATCCTCTATCTCCGGCTCCCATCTGTAGCCGTTTGCCACATAGAGCACGCACGCCTTCAGATAGGCGATGACGTTGGCACGGAACGAGAAATTCTCGAAGATGCGGTTCTGCGAGGTACGGGAAAACTCGGCATTCTCGTTCTTCAATACCTCGGCAAGCCGATACGCCTCTTCGCATTCCACCAGCCCCGTTGCCATACAGAGATTTCCGATGTAGGGCTTCAGGGCTTTTCTGAATTCATCATCGTAGGTTCCATATACCGGGATGTCCTCACCGATATCACGCTCCGGAATGGTACTGAAATTGATACGGCTCAGCGGACCGTCGGTCAATACCTTGGAGAAATAGCGCTGCCCCTTGTCAATGGTGGTGGAAGCATTCCAGTTGAAACGGATGGTGACACGCTCGGTTACGCTCTGGGTTCCCACACGAGTCTGACCATATTGATTATCTGGGTCGAAAGCGAGACACATGATGCGGAACTGCTGATTGCCGATACCTTTCAACGCATCAAACTGGTCAATCTCATTGAGCGAAGTGTAAAGGAAATGTCCTTTGGCTTCAGCTGTACGCATCACGAAGGCAGGGTTGGTCATGTCGGCATCAATCTCCTGTATGATGAGGTTTTCGGGGCGCTTGCGCTTGTCCTTGTTGGCACCCTTGCGCATCATTTCGTCCTTCCATTCCTTCTCACGTTTCAGGTTTTCAGCATCTCTTTTGCGGATATCCTCCATGATGAAGTCGATAGGTTTCTGCACGCAGCTCTTTCCTGCTCCTGTGCCGGCAAGCAGCACGCTGGATAGGGTTGCCTCATGCTCCACGTTGTCGATATATCTGAATCTCGTCTGCCACAGATGGGTGGCAAGAGGAGGAAAGATGGCGCAAGCCACGGCTGGCTGATAGATCTCCGGTGTCTTCGAGATAAGTAACTCCACCAGCTTCGGCAGCTTCTTCGGCATCGGTGGAGGAGCAGGATACTCGTCTTCGTTACTTTGAACTTGAAACATTGAACTTTGAACTTTATGATTACCCGCCAGGCGTTCCGGGGATTTGTAATCCCCGGCAAGCAAGCTCTTAGCCGCCTGCTCCGCCAAGGCATTCACCCGAATCACATCCCTAGAGAACGGCTTCGAGCTATCCCCATATTTCGCATAGAAATCATGGATAAGCTGGTGGCAGTCATTCTCCTGATAATAGCTCGGCATTCTCTTCGCCACCACCTTCATCAGCTCCTCTTCGCTCATCATACGTGACGCTCCGGCGCTCATAATGGCGAGCAGAGAGGAATGTCTGGACCCCACGGTATCGATATTCATCCCCTTCAGTCCCGCAGATTCCTGAAACAGGTCGAAGGCTATCAGATTCTTCTCACTGGCAGAATCAGAATGAATCTGTGTCATCTGTGAAATCTGTGGGAAATTCCCTTTGCCCGCAGACGTATTATCTTCAGGTCCCACAGATAACACAGATTTCACAGATTTTCCGGCATTCAGAACCTCCTCAGAATGAATCTGTGTCATCTGTGAAATCTGTGGGAAATTCCCTTTCCCCGCAGATGCATTATCTTCAGGTCCCACAGATAACACAGATTTCACAGATTTTCCTGCATTCAGAACCTCCCCAGAATGAATCTGTGTCATCTGTGAAATCTGTGGGAAATTCCCTTTGCCCCTGCCGTCAATCGTAAGCCCACGCTTCAAGAAAGCCTCTCTGCGGGCTTTGAGCTCCTCTGCGGGCAGCACCCTATACCAGTCCTTGGAACGGTAGATTTCAGAGGCTTTATCCGTGATATAGATCATTCTTTCGGGCGAGATGCAACTCTCATCATAAGGCACGCCCAGCGCCTCACAATACGCCTTCTGCGTCTCCTCGATGGTCATCCCTATCGGCATACGGATGTCGATATGCAGCTTCTTTCTGGCTGAATATTCCAGATGCAGCAGCATCCCTTTCCAGATGCCGTCGCTGCAGTTCAGCTCGCGCGCCTTCTCCAGCGCCTGCTCCACAAACTCCTTATCATCCACATCCACGGTAGTCTGAAAAAGGAAAGCCGTAGGGTCAGCATTGCTCTGCGATCTACGGTTTTTCAGAAAACGGTAGTAGTGAGCACAACGGAAGGGCAACTGCCCCTTGATTCTCTGTCGTGCCTTAGCGAGCTGGGCCTCATCAGCCCTGTCCACGCTGCGAATGGACTTCTCGCCACGAATCTGCAGCACCATCTCGTGCAGCCATGGCAGCGAGATGGTCTTGTCATAAGCCGAGAGCGGCTGGCAGCTTGCGTTGCCCTTATTCCCCCCTCGGAACCCATTGAATGCAATCCAATGTTGCATCGTTTCATTTTTCATGTCCATAATAATATTAAAAAGAAATTAACGCCAAAGGCCCCCTCCTCCAGAAGAAAGCCCCTCCAGAAGGAGCGAAGAAGGGAGCCGCAGAAGGGAGCCGCAGAAGGAGCAAGGAAGCCCCCTCTGAGCCACCGTTCCAGGCGTTTCCAACGCCTGGTCCCCTTCCTCAAGTCCCCCGCCAGAAGCAGGCCCCCTCCTTCTTTACCCCAGGCTCTTCACCTCGAACATCTCCGCGAGCTCCCAGTAACGATGCGCCAGGTCATGGATAAACTTCCTGCCCTTTTCGGTCCATACCAGATAGGTATGCGTCACCGCCTTGCCCATCTTCGCCTGTCTTCCGTCGCATTTCGGGTCCAGAAAGGCATTGTATCGGGTTCTGCTCTTCGCCAGTCCCATGTGCGCATACTCCGCATAGAGCAGATACTGCCCGCTCTGGTAATACTGGATATGCAGCGCACAGAGCGAGCGGTTCAGTTCCTGCGCCGTGATACCCAGCTCCTTCGCCACCTGGGTGGTAGTGAAGCACGAAACGGAATCCAGCACATTGTCGCTGTAAATCGCCTTAGGCAGAAGCCCGTCCACCTGCTTCTCCAGGTTGATGACGTTCTCGCCCTGGATGGAAGCCCATCTCGTCTGCTCATCCAGCACTCCGTTGAGCCTTCTGATCTCCACATCCTGCTCGCCGATGAGTTTCTTGTCAAGTCCCAACTGCACTTCCTGCTGATGCAGCAGTTTCTTCTGCTGCTCCAGCAGCATCTCCTTTTCCTTCAGGGTAGCACGGAGAATCTCCTCGGCATTGCGAATCATCTCCTCCTCGCTCTCCCCTTCATGTACCGGGATATAACCGCCCGTCTTGCGAATCTGAGGCAGCACCACCGAAGTAACCCAGTCCTTGAACTTCACCGCCGTAGCCAGTTTCGAACCGAGCACCAGGGCATAGAATCCGCTCTCGTTAACGAAGATCATCTGCGTTAAACGTTTGGCAGGAGTTCCATCCTTCTTCATGCCCACCTCTACCCATACACCACGTTTCATGGTGTCATCACATCTAACATGCTGTTTTACAGAGTCTGACGATTTTTTATATCCCAGCGCATCACACAAATCCTTAGCACAGAACCAAGGCTCGCCCTTCTCATCAGTAGCGGTACGAACCATTCCGAACTCCGGATTCTCAAAAACAGCCACCTGTGCAGCCACCTTCTTATTTTTAGAAGATTGTGCACCACACTTGGCAGGGCTAGCAGCCTTGCTGCCCCCCACCTTCTGATTCATTAAATTTGTCATAATTAATAAATTTAAATGTAAATAATTGAACTTTTCGCAAGTCAGCCCCTTAGAACATATCATAAAGTTCAAAGTTCAATGTAAAAAAAAATAATTGTATCAACCTTGTCAAAGACCGATGGGCTGATACGCTACGCCACTTACAACATGGCAGGAAACCTATCCCAGCAACCTGGCGATAGAAAACGCAAAAGCCCCAGACCTCAGAACCGGTATCGTTCTGAAATCTGGGGCAAATGTACGGCGATATTTTGGATAAAAAATGGGGCGTACCCGTACGGTCGTACTAGTACTACTTACCAAAAAGCCGCATTATCGTAAATATTCTTTGATTTTTTCACCAAAATCCAATATAGAAGGCATAGAAAGCGCATCATTATAACGGGTTCTCATCACAGAAGGCTTCATATTCCAAAATCTCGAAAACACCTTCCATACATTATTTATCCCCAATGCAACGGATATCTGAAAAGCAAGATATGCTTTCTGATAATTGGAAAGATTGAGTGGTTGGAAATTCTCATCTAAAATCTCCTCCTTATATAATCTCATCAGGATTCTTGCCGCCTTCTCACTCTTTAATTCTTCAGGCAACTGAGGGATAAAAGGCAGAAGCGGCATAACTTTCTGAGAAAAACCAGATTTATCTTCTCCTTTATCCTTACCTTCATTCACATCCTCAAAGTCAGCTTCATTGAGATTGCTATCTGATGAAGAACCAGATGATGCTTTATCAGAAGACCCACCGAAGATGTTGTTACCAAAATGCCAATCTAGTGCATTTTCGAAATTAACATTTAAGTTTATTGTCATCATTCAGTAGATTAACTAGTTGTTGAACACTTGTAGTCATCTCCAACATGCGCTTGCCGTTGAGAGAAACTACGATACATACACTCAGGCTGATTACGCCTAAATTAGAAAGCGCAATCAAAAGAAATAAAATTGTTTTAGTCATAATACTCCCTTATTAAATCTCTTTTATGAAGAAGTGACTAAAAAACTACCATTAGCCAGTTAGAGTAGGTAGCCCTCATGATTTTCACGAGGTGAGGCAGCTATTAGACGTCGCTGGCGATACCAGCAGCACCTCAAGAATTCATGTAATTACTTTCATTTTATTGTTGATAAGTTTAGATTGTTGTATAATGTTATCTTTTACCTATTTTACCAGGCCTGATTCACAATACTGGCGCAAATCAATTTTCTTTCTAATCAAGTCTTTCACCACTTCAGCCCCTAATCCAAAGATCTCTTCATATTGTCTTTTCAGGTTCTCGATGTGTGCAAGTCTTTCGTCTCTATCCTTGATATGCTTTTTAGATTTGTAGCTGTCAACAGCCTCATGTTCAACATGAAGATAGTGACCTATTACATAGCAGAATTTTACAATGGTTTCAAACTTTATGTCAGGATCGAAATTCAGGAAATTCCGAATCGTATCATAAGCAACATGAAAATCCTTCACGATTGATTTTCGGGGAGAAATACCCTCATCAATCATGATACCGAGAATAGTTCCGACTCTCTCGATATAAGCTAATCTCACCGACCTGACAGCCGGAGATTCTGAATTTTCTGTTTCTTTTGTCTTTTCAGCCATTGCTAATTTTATTTTGTTCGTGTAAAATTAGCAATAATCGGCGGAACCCGCAAGCATTTTACGTCTCCTTAGGACGTAAAAAGAGTGCTACTTTTTTTATGATTCTCAGAAAAGTATACAAAAAAGGGAGAAAGTGCGCAATTATAGCATCACTTTCTCCCCTTACCTATTCTTCTCCTGTAATGAGATTAACCACCCTGGTAAATGTTATACCCGTAGGTACTCTTTCTCCTTTACTTCTCAGGTACTTCACCAGTTTCTTCTTTGCCCAGTTGAGTCTTTGATCTCTGTCTTTATAGATACTCCTAAGATAATTCATCTTAGCCGGAAGCGTTTTCAGCATTTCCCGCAGTTCTTTCGGATTGCCGTACTCTGCCCTTTCATCTTCCATCTCCTTGATTCGAGCCTTTAAGGCCTCGTTTTCCTCCACCAGCTGGTCATAATGGTGGAGCAAGCCTTTTACCTGCTGCTCGTAGGACAGGTCTTTGTTCATTTTATTCATAAGCGTTTCTATTTAGAATCCCAGACATACATTTGTTCAAATCCTTACTCATCAACAGAACCACCTTGCTTTTGGCTCTACTGATCATCACATTCAATCTATGTTTCTCCAGGACGAAGGGCAACTGCATATCCATATTGCCATATTTGGCATTGAGAACGAAGCTGATGATAATCATCTCCACATCCTGCCCTTGTAAGCATTCTACAGTATTGATCAGTGGCATCGTTTCATCGGGATATTTCGATTTCCACAAAGAACGGATGCATTTTACCTGTCGACGATAAGGAGTAACGATGGCAATGTCTTTCAGACTGAGACCGCCCTGCAAGGCTATCCTCGCTAATTCAACAGCCTGTTCAGCCTCAGTCACATTGACATCGCATTCCATCTCCATCAGGTCGCTTTTCTGAGGAGGAACCTCAACCACCTGAATAGGTTCTTGAGAAATTCCTTCTATATTTAGTCTTCTATCCTTGGCAGAATCAGCTGATACCAGTTTTACTCCAGCCTCATCAGATTCATAGAAGTTTTGGCTGACGAAAGCGGTTATCTCGTCATTCATGCGATATGTGATATTGAGCGGATGACGAAGAGCTGGGTATCTACCGCAGAGATATTCAAAGATACTCACCGACAATGAATTATCTGCCAGCTGCGGATGGAAGATTGGCGGCATCTGCTTATCATCGCCAATGAAAATGATGCTGCCACAACCGAAGGCACCAATCAAACTGGCATAAGGCAAGGGCATCTGACCAGCCTCATCTACCAAGACTATCTTAGGCTTAAAACCAGAGTTTCGCAAGCCTAGATTGATGATAGCTGCATGCAGCGTCATACCCACCACATCTGCAGGTTCCATTCGTTTCTTGCTGTTCTTCCGATAAGCAAGATAATGATTATAGGTTCCTGCCGTGATAATCTTCTTGTTCAGTCCTTCGCCCTTGATCTTCTCTCCTATCTTGACTACAGCGAAGTTGTCAGCATGTTCTGCAATCTTATTCAACGCATTATTCACAGCCTGATGGGTGTTGGATATCACCAAGACTTCCTTGCGCATAGTAGCGTAGATTTGCGCTATCGCAGAGAGCACAGCGGTTTTACCCGTACCCGGAGGACCTTGCAGACAATAAACGGATGGGCGTATCAGACAGTCGGTTACGGCACTTCTCTGAGCTGTATTAAGAACGTCCGGCAGCTTGACAAATCGCACATCTATAGCACCCAAACCCTTACTGCGTGGAGTTTCCTTACCAGCCAGCAGATTCAGGAAGCTATAGCCTGGACAGCCTTCGCTGAGACCATCCAGCAAATCGAGCATCGGGTCAAGCATCATATGTTCCATCACTTCGATATCTACCAAATCATTCAACTTCATGAAAGCAGGAGTCTCTATACTCAAACCCTCCAGGTAAAGGTCGATAATCTTGGCATTGGCAGAAATGTAGCGATTCGAAATTCTTACGCTGTCGCCCACTCTAAGTTTGGTATTGTCTTCTGTGGTATGAAGTTCATACTGGTTGTCGCAGACCTTCACCACCTGAGCATCCTTGATTAACAGACCAGCCTCAACCTTCTCCTCATCGGTGAGTTGAGAATTTGCTTCAATATCAGCCAGTTCCAGTTCTTTCTGCTGCTGCAGATAATCATAGATACGCTTGCGCATATCTTCTATTACATTTTCCTCCATATCGTTATTCTCCATTGAGTAATTTGCGGACGTAAGCCCTTGTCTCCTCATCCTTGATATAGATGGTTACACCCTTGATGGCACGGGTTAGAAGGATGCGATATGCTTGAGCTACTGTTTCAAACAATGCGTGAGCTGCAGGAAAACGGGAATCAAAGCCAGGAACCTCGTCTATATCCTTTATTTTACCCTTAATCTGTTTGGTTCGGATAGCTTCCTTCTGCTCATCTCTGGCACGCTTGCGAGAACTGGCTGTTGCCGTTTCTTCATTGTGCTTGATGCTTACATACCATTTGCCGTTTCTTACATAAATATCTTCTAACCAAAGCAAGCCTACATAGTCAAAATCAAAACCTCGAACTACATACGGGCAGCCTACTTCTGAAAGAGGATCCTGATGCATCATGGAGTTTCCTGCACCTTGCACATAGATGGCATATCCATTCGGATTGTTCCAATACCGCTGCCAACGCTTTCCGTTCTTATCAGCCAAATCAAAATCGAAATCAGCATTTGCATCATGTAAAGGTGCCAAATCTGTCATCGACTCCCATTTACGGGTATAAGAAGAAAGAATTCTGCAAGACTTGTCACCTGCCGCCATATGGGTTCGGATATCAACTTCCATATCCGAAGGATAATCTACAATCCTTAATTGAAATTTATCCTTCCACTTCGAAACGTTTCTCAATGGGTTTTCAGTAAACAAGCCATCAATCCAATCCACATATTCCTTTGAACCGGCACAACGAAACTGCATATCCTCAAGAGAAATAAGCGTAAACTCTGCATCCAGTTTCTTAGCCCATTTTTCTATATCCTCTATTTTGGTTGATTCATTGTCTCGGAATGACTGCTTGCCATCGGTAAAGAATACACTTACCTGACTTTCACGGATGATATGATAGACTTGCGGTCCCATCTGGAAACACCAGCCAGCAGTTTTATTGCTGCTAAAGCCTTCTGCTACAGGATTGATTAAAGCATGAGCCTCATCGACAACAGATAGAAAATGAAGGTTATCTTTGTAATTTCTGGTCATATCATGTTCAATCATAAACTTAAGATAATCTTCAAAATACTCATACTTCAGAGAGTTTTCATTATTCTCGCTCACGTAGTCAGGATTAATCTGTTCCATCAACGGCAACAGCTCGTTCTTCATTTTACCACCGCTCAATCCGGGATTAAAATCATTGGCCTTCAATATTAAATCGGAAGCATGATATTGGTATCCATAATAATTGAAGATTTCGCTCCAGTTATCATTCTGACTTCCCGAAGTAGTAACAAACACTATGTTACCGCAATCTTTCTCCTTAGAGTACTTCATGACGCTTTCTATCCAGAGGTTGATGGCAACGGCAGATTTGCCTGATCCCGGAGGACCCTGCACCACAATCACTTCCTTCTTTCCATCCTTCACTCTCTGCTCCAGAGTCTGCATCACGAGATTAAAGCCCAGGCGTTGTTCATCAAGCAATACGAAAGGACGAACCGTAGCAGAATTGGCGCTTAAGTTTTCGGCTACCTGGCGCAAGATGTTTCTATCCTGTTTATAAAAGCCATTCACGAAACTGGCAGCAAAAACTTCATCACCTTTGCAGATTTTAGCTGTTACATACTCAGCCAGACGATCAGAAGATTCGGTATTATACATCGGATATTCAGCTGTAAGCCTGTCATTAGGAGCAAGGCGATATGGCTGCAAATCAATCGGTTGCGTAAAATATACACAGCCGTTCACCTCGGCACCTTCATCGAGCACTACAGAATGGAATCTTCTGCAATACTCGGTGTATCCCTTCACCTGGTCGGCAGGATGCTTGATTACGCTACCCTTGTGCATCATCAATCCTTCATAAGAACCAGGCGCATCATCCTGATTTTTCTGATAGTTTTTCAGCTCCACGATGATTACCTCTTTTCTGTTCTCTGCATTTGCACCCAACAATACCAGGTCACACCAAGCCGATGCAGCAGGGAGTTTATATTCAAGCAGCAATTCTGTAGTCGAAATATGGGCATCGCCTATAGCCGGCTGACGTTTCATAGCTTGCGCCAACATACTTGCCACTACTGGATAGGAGCCAGCATAAGCCTTCTTCTCTTCGTCACTTACGTAACGGGTAATACCAGCCACCTCATCTATTAAGCCATTGAGGTCGTCCTGTACATAGCTGCAAAATTCTCTAACAGTATATAACATAAGCGTTTAGCTTTTAAGATTGTTCTATTTCGGTTTATTCGTTTGCCAAAGCATCATAGATGATTTTTCTCTTGAGCTGGTAATCCTCATCAGATATGGCATCTATGGATGTTTGCATCAATTCTTCAAAAACATCATCTATTTCAGATGCTGTCACAATATCAAGCGGATGCGGATGTTCGTCTCCTTCCTCCCCTACTTCCTGGGAAGGGAATTTGTCTAGCTGCAAGGCATCAGATATTTCCATGCTCTGTTCAGCCATCGTATCGCAGTACACCTCACCATCGTCAGCTATCCAAGCATCCAGTCTCGAGATAGAGAGGCGATAAAGCAATCTTGCCCCATATTCCAAAGTGGCAATAAAGACGATATCACCTTGCTTCATTTCATCCATCTGAGGCAGATACGCCGTCCCGGTATGTTCTATCATATCAACCACCGAGAAGGTATCTGGCTCATCGAGTATATATATCCAATATTTTATATCCATTGTTTGATGTAATTTCTAAGTTCTTCGTCGCAGACATAAACGTAGCAGCCCTTCATGCCTCGGGTCATCAGCGTGCGGTAGGTGTTCTTGATCAGAGCTCGCAGTTTATTATGGGTATTTTCCCTATCTTCTTGCTCCATCTTTTTCCATCCCCAGATACTACGGTCATTAGAAGACCTTTTAGAAGGATTTACTTTAATAATGCCATCTCTAAAAACCAGGTCTTCTCCAATGATGACCCCTACATATTCGAATTCCAGTCCTTGGCAAGTATGAATGCAACCTATCTGGTCTACCGAACCTTTTGATATGCTCCAAGTATCATCATTAGAAAGATTCCATTTGTAGGCAAAATCATCCCCTATGACAATATCTTTCTGATGACTGTTTTTTCTGGAATTCCAATCCCAGCAATAACCAGCAACCATTCGACTTTTATTCTTATATCGATTCAGCTTCTTGATTTCAGCCATCATTTCCGATGGAGAATCAAAAATCTTAAAATCATAGGTAGTGCCACTTAACTTCACCGGGAGCAGATTGTCATATTGCAGAAGATGATCAAGCCAATTCAAATATTCATCACTTCCCGAACAACGTAGCTGGGCAGTCAATTGATGACAATGCACATCGGCCTGCTCATATTCCGCCCAAGCCTCGATTGCAGCTACCGAGCCAATATCCCTGAAATCCACCAGTTGTTTTTCGTCTATGAAGAATACACTTACTTTTGCTGCTAAAATGATTTCCTTGATCTGGTTCTCACCCAGATTACCATAACGGCCACTAAACTGTTGCAAGCGATGAGCTTCATCTACAATCAGCATATCCAGTTCATTAACCTTCTTGTCAAAATATCCACCACTTGATTTAAAGAGAATTTTGATGGAAGAATGAACATCTTTTGATTCCATAAACTTCTTATAGAACACATTTCTTGGAGCACTGTTTTTGGATACATAATGAGCCAGCAGCTTTCTTCGTGTCATCTCAACCAACAACTTGACAGCAATCACACTCTTGCCTGTTCCCGGTCCGCCCTTCACGATAACCACCTGTTTTCTGCCTGTTCTGAGATATTCATCATAAGCCCAGAGAATGTTCTGATAAGCCACTTTCTGCTCATCAATCATCTTGAATTCCGGATTTCCCTGCGCCATCTTGACAACGCAATCTATCAAGCTCTTGGAAGGAACTATCTTGCCATTTTCTATTACATAAATTGACTTATTCCGGTCACTCTTACTAACATATCTTGTTATAAATTCGCGCAGTTTATCTTCTTCATTCTTGCAGAACACTGGAGCTTTTTCCGTATATTTCTGATAGCGTGCATCAGATATACTGCCGTCGTCCACATAGTTATGCATAAACACGCAAGGGTGCAGACTTACCTGTCTCTGATGAACGGCTTCATTGAAATCATAGAGCAGGGAAGCATAGCAAGCTACCTGGTAACTAGGATGGGTGGTCTCCTTCAATCCGTCTTCATAATGAGTCACCACCAGTCCATCCTTATCAGTAGCCTGTACATGTTGCCATTGTTTCAACTCTATCATAACGATATTGGATATACCCTTACTATCCAAGCCCGTTATGATAAAGTCTATACGATTATTGGTAACAGGAATATTGTATTCCAATGCTACCCCTGTATCATCGGGAATCGCCTGACTATCTACCACTCTTGCCATATATCTCAACGAGTTATGCCAAGAGCGGATTTCACCTTCGCTCGTTTCCTCACCCAGTTTTGTCCTCACACTGGATGTCAATATATCTTCAATATGGGGTATATCGTTCAGGAATCCCCCTTTGGTGTTGTTATAGATAATCATGGTAGACCCTCCGAAGTTTAATTTATTGATTGCCCTTTTTCTTCTTCCACATCTGCTGAGCAGCAGCCCAGGCATTATCAAAAGGAAGGTTCAAAGATGCTAACATCTCTGGTATTGCCAAAGCCCAACTTACATAATAGTAAGCCAGAAGCTGGTAGCCGCCGAAATCCTTTCCTGGGATAGAAGGAACCTTATAGCCACTCTTCTTATCAGGCGAAATACCTGTGGTTCCTATCATGGCAATTTCAAAAGCTATCTTCTTGATTTCCATTTTATCCATGCCATCGAAATACTCCAAGGCACCCAACATGTACATAGACATCATCATGGTCTTCATCGGATCCTCGCCATCCTTGTTCTCGGCATAGAAGGTATCCTGTTTCTCCTTCTGTTCCTCTGTCAGACCATCAAAAGAGTTACCACCCACAGGAGCATCTTCGCCGAGTGCAGCATCACGCATAGCCTTGGTCTTCTCCATGCGCTCATAACTGTCATCAAGATATTCTTTCAATGGTTTCATCGACATCATATCATTCATATGGAATGAATCCATGAAGTATTCCACAAGCTCATATTCTTCACCTGGAGTATAGTCATCATAAGCCATAAACTCATCAAAGAAATCCTTGGCTTGATCATACTGAGCCTTGGTTGGCTTATACTCCTGATAGAATCTCAAGCCAAAGAGGTGTTCGAAATTCATAGAGGTAACGATATTCATCACCTTACTGCTCTGCACGATGTCTTGAGGAACAAACTTAGCATTCTCAGAACCCTTAATGGCCTTGATATTGTAGGTTTCCTGTTCCATCAAAGACAACAGCTGGATGGCTCTGACAATAGGATACTTATCGTACATTCGGTTTTCTACAAACAAGTCTAGCGGACAGTTCATCACCTGGAGCATATAGCCGGCATGAATCTGCTCAACCACGCTCATAGCCTTAGAATGATCAAAACGGTTCACCAGTTTCTTAATCCAGGCAGCATACTTGGTTCTGAAAGCGATAACATTGTCATTGTTTGAGAAAATCACCCGGTTTTTATTCACCTTGTCAGCTTCCAGATTCATCTGAAGGTGCATCATTTCATGGATAGCAAGATGCTCCATGAAAGGCTTCTTAGGATTAATTTTCACAAGATGATAATCACGATGATGGGTTGGACCATACTCAAGCTTAGCAGACAAGTCGAGCGTATTATCTTCTTCGATTTCAATCTTCTGATGATAGGTCATCTCTATCTCATCCTTAATGCCTAATACTACTTTCATATAGTTGGTAGATTCTACTACAGCATGGGCAGAAGCCAGCAAAATTTTATGGAGCTCATCCATTACCTGAGGGTTCTCCGAACGGATATCAGAGAGCAAACTGCCCTTCAAAGCCGTATCAAAAGCTTTTCGATTTTCACTTTGGTTATAATAGCAAACAGCCAAACCATAGTAGGCATTTGCGTATTTTTTATCGCCCTTCAATACCTGCTCAAACATAGGAATAGCATGCTCATAGTCATTTTTTTCCATCATGATAGCAGCAATATTATTGATGGCGATAAAATTATCTGGAGAGTATTTCAGAACACTATCATAGTAGGTACGACCTACTTCATAATCATCTTTATATTTGCTGTAGAGGTTACCCATCAGGAGCAATGCCCAAGCATTTTTAGGGTCGCATTTCAAGGCTTCAATATTGATATCAATAGCCTTATCAATATTACCTGCTTCCATCTCCATTTGGGCAAGAATACGGTAACCCTCACTATGACGTGAGTGTTTCTTCAAAAATTGCACTAAACGGCTATGAGCTTCCTCGAACTGGCGTTTTTCACAGAGTGTAGTAATCTCATTAAACTCTTTCTGAGATTGCTCTATATCTTTTTGGTCAACTTTTACTCTTACCAAATCTCCATCGATGGTTACTTCTGCAGAGTATCCATCCACGGTATAATAAGCTAAGAGTTTATCTCTCAGCTCCTCTGGAGAATGAGCATCAAATTGCCCCCCCCCATATCTTTTATGTTATATATTATTTCCATTGTATTTTGTTTATTTTGAGAGCAAAGATACGGTTTTTATTCGAAACTCGCAAGAGTTTTCCGATAAAAGTTTGGAAAATGTTTTTTAGCAGTACGCTGGCAAGCTTGATCCTTATCCTCAGCTTAAGGTGAAAGTTAAGTAAAATGGGGTACAATATAAATTTTCCCCAAGTTGGGGGACTTTTATATTTATCTGATATTTAGCAGCATAAACTGCCATAAAAATCTCCTCATTCATCAGAACTTAAATTCAAAGTCACACTTCTCTAAAAAAAATAACTACCCATGCACCCTAAAACAGGGCGTATGGGTAGGATTAACGACATAGATTCAAACGATACAAGTTGCAATTACCCTCCAACAACCATTGCCATGACGTGTGATATAACCTCTTTCTACCAAACGTTTTACCAGTTTCTGATTTGTTGTATATTGCATCTAATGTCATTGCCAAATTTTAATAGTTTACTACTTATTATGGTGGTATGTTACCACCTTTGTCGGTGGTAAAGTATCAGATAAAATATCTCTGTATGGTTACATAAGTCGGCGCTCAGGAAGATTGTCTATCCACGGACAAGCTTCCCTGAGCCAAAATTATACTTCCTTCCAATCAACCAGTCCCTTTCCCATATCATCCAGCTCTATGGCAAGGGCGATTACTTTTCTCTTATCCGCCTTGAATGGCTCGGCATACTGCTTGGCTTTCATCTGTTCTTCGGCAGCATCCACTCCACCGTTGTTGCTCAGCTTCAGCTCCAATACATAGATGAAGTTGGTTACTTCTACCACCATATCAATCCTGCCCGTAGCTATCATCTTCTCTACTTCCACCCGGCAACCGATGGCATTGAAGATGGTGCTCATAATCAGGCGATAGCGCTCCTCCATATCCATACAGGCAAGCTTCTTGTTGCTGTAGGGCACGTCAGCTATGAGAGCCTTCAGGCATTTCATGGCTTCGGGAAGATTGCCAAGTTGAAGGGAAAGAAACAGACCAGATTGGGTAGATTGTATATCACCATAACTTCGCAAGGTAAGTGCCGGCAACACCGTTTCATAAAGTGCTTGCCTTACCTCTGAATTAGGAAATCCTAAAATATAAACTCCCATCTGGTAATCCTTAATGGTAAGATAACCAGACTGATAGAGGAACAGTTCTGCTCCTCCACCTGTCACATCCGATGTCTCTATGGTTTGGCGAAGAATGGTGCACGGATCAAAATTACCCAATTTGAGTTCCATGTCATCCACAAACTTAGGCAACAGAGAGGTTGCACCCGATGAAGCCCAGTAGTTCTTCAGATCAGAATCTGCCAAGGCATTGATGAGACTGAACGGATTGAATACATCCACCATATTGCGGCGACTGAAATGATAGCCGTCATAATATGCCGTCAGTTGTGCTACAGCTTCATCGAATGTCCAGTCTTCGTATTCTGCCAATTTGTTGATTTCCGGCTTGAAATCGCGCAGCACCTCTTCTTTCGTAATACCACAGATGGCTGCATATTCCGGCTCAAAGCTGATGTTGCTCAGATTATTGAGCACAGAGAAAAGCGAGATTTGCGTGAACTTGGTGATGCCGGTGATGAAGACAAACTTCTCGTATTTGTCATCTGCCTTGAGAATGGCAAAAACCTCTCGATAGATAGCGGTACATGCTTCGTGCTGAGGAGTCTTCCAGGAATGCTGCAATGGAGAATCGTATTCATCGATGAGGATGGCTACCTGATGACCAGTTTGCTCATACGCCCCCACGATTATTGCATTGAAGCGGTCGGCAAGTTTGGCGGTTGGCTTAGGAGTAATGCCATATTCCTCCTCTAATTTGTCGAAAGTGATGTCGAGGTAAGAGCGCAAAGTGTCCGGTTCAGCGCCGGCACGGCTCATATCCAGTCTGATGACAGGATGCTTCACCCATTCCGTCTCCAGCTGCATAATCTTCAAGCCCTCGAAGAGATCCTTCTTGCCCAGAAAGTAGGCTTCGAGCGTATCGACCAGCACAGATTTACCGAAGCGGCGTGGGCGGCTCAGGTAATTATACTTTTTCCCCCTGTTGGCAAGTTGCCAGATGATATCTGTCTTGTCAACATAAAGGTATCCATCCTTTCTGATTTCCTCAAAAGACTGGATGCCTACTGGCAATCTTCTATCGTTTGTCTCTACCATAATTCCTAATCTGTCTTTAAATCAACTTTTCCGCAAAGTTACGACTTTATTTTCATACCTGCAAGAGTTTTCTGATAAAAGTTGAGAAAATGTGATGATTCCCTGCTCTTCTCAGGAAAGTATCAAGAGGCAGTGGAGATGGTTACAGTGGTTACGGTTACAGAAGTTACAGTTTTCAGCGGAGGGGGTACAAGG
>ERZ1031467.29-NODE-29-length-32224-cov-10.601853_pt1 | contig 32224 bp, 36 predicted proteins | sample MGYA00517105_ERZ1031467 | MGnify/ENA primary metagenome ERZ1031467 (study PRJEB33719, sample SAMN04261155) | wastewater metagenome | biome: rural village; feature: human; material: feces | host: Homo sapiens | place: El Salvador | collected 2013-01-07 ...
GAGGTCTCTATCAGAATCTTGCTCTGCTTCGAAAGACTGACGGTCAGGCAGAATGCAATCTGTTTAAGGCTATGGGACTTGACTATGTGTATGTGGACAGGGGCAACGATGTTGCAGCTCTTATTAAGGCATTTAAAGAGGTCAAGGACAGCACTAAACCGGTTGTAGTGCATATAAACACACTTAAGGGCAAGGGCTATGCACCAGCAGAAAAATGTAAGGAGCAGTGGCATTACAGCGGTCCGTTCGATATAGAAACAGGAAAGCCGCTATTTGACAATGTGGAAGAGGATTATTCTTCTGTGACCGGTGAATATCTGCTTGAAAAGATGAAAAATGATTCTTCTGTTGTTGCAATTACTTCAGGTACGCCGACTGTTATGGGCTTTACAGAGGATAAGAGAAAAGAGGCTGGCAGTCAGTTTGTCGATGTAGGTATTGCAGAGGAGACTGCAGTGGCACTGGCATCAGGTATCGCAGTAAATGGTGGTAAACCATTTTATGGTGTATACAGTTCGTTTGTACAGAGAACCTTTGACCAGGTATCACAGGATGTCTGCATCAATAACAGTCCGATTACAATGGTAATATATCAGGGTTCCGTATATGGAATGAATGACGTTACACACTTAGGTTTTCAGGATATTCCGATGCTTTCAAATATTCCAAATCTGGTTTATCTGGCACCGGCAACAAAGGAAGAGTATCTGGCCATGCTCGACTGGAGTATGGAGCAGACATCTTATCCGGTTGCAATAAAGCTGCCGGGCGGACCGATGATTTCAGATGGCTCAAGGGTGACAAAGGATTTTGGCAGACTCAATAGATATGAGGTGGCTCAGACAGGAGAAAAGATTGCGATTATCGGTCTGGGAACCTTCTTTGAACTGGCAAAGGAGGCTGCGAAGCTTCTTAAAGAAGAAGCCGGAATCAATGCAACTGTAATCAATCCGTATTACATCACCGGATTGGATGAGGCGCTTTTGACTAAGCTTAAGCAAAATCATGATACTGTTATTACTTTAGAGGATGGTATTTTAGATGGCGGCTTTGGTGAAAAAATTGCACGATTCTATGGTGCAAGCAATATGAAAGTGATGAATTATGGATTGAAGAAGGAATTTCTTGACAGGTATGACGTGGATGCTGTACTGAAGGAGAATCATCTGACTGCAGAGCAGATTGTGGAGGATGTGTTATCTATTTTATAATAAAATCATAAATTTCAAATATAAAAGACGGCTGATTTTTCAACCGTCTTTTTTATAGAAATTTCAAAGCTTGTAATTGAGATGAGCTTCACAATCTGTTATAATACCTTCATAATCGAATAGGGAAAGAGTCGGGTGTGATTTTTCGGTTGCCCCTAGTACAGAAGGACATGCTGTTTATGTCCGGATGGAGAGGAGGCGTGGTAATCATGAACACAATGGAAGTATTAACTTTGTTGCTTGTAATCTTTACTGCACTGGCATACATAGATGGACACAATAAAAGAAAATAGCACCCACCGACCAAAGTAGTGCTATTTCTTAATTAAGATTTTTATCTACTGAGGCAATCGGAAGTTTTATATCCGATCAACTCTTTCTTTATCTCGATTATAATATAAGACGGATAATTTTTCAACCGTCTTTTTGTGTATAATAATATAAAATATCTGAAAAATAACAGATGTGGAAAATTCCAGTCATTAACAGACATGGACAAAGGAAGCAGTGTATTAAAGGACTACTTCAGACATATATTGAAGCATACTAATGTACTGCAAGCGGAGCGGTACTAATTTTTAGCGGTACACATTTATTCGCTAAACACAAAATGTTTAGCGAAAACGTTTTTCGACTGTTTTTGCAAGGAGAAAATCAGGGAAGTGGTAGTTGATATCGTCCGACATTTATTCTCCCGTCGGAGGACGATTGCTTATCAACTATTTGCTAAAAAATTGTTTGGGGAATAAATGACGATATTTTTTCCCGCGGATTAAATTGGTTAAATAGTCTTGGTCTAAGGACCGGGAAGGGGGCTATGTAAAGTAACTAATTTATTCCGCGGGTTTTTTAATGGGTGATTCACATGAATGTTTATAATTTTGATTTTAATTTACGTCAAGTCGTAATTAATGGCTTGAAGGTCAAAGAGTTAGAGAATAAGTATGAGCGTACTGATTATTTATATTGCATTGATAATGGCCTTGTTTATGATGATGATGCGCATAAATTAATTGGCTATAAATTAGAGACATATAAGAGTTTGTATATTTCAGACTTAGAACACATTTTTAATTTATATTGTGAAAAAGAAGATATTGATTTAGATGATTTAAAATTACATTACAGTCAGGAGATAAAAAAATGATTAAAGTATTTGAGTGTTTAGGTGTTCAGACTTTCGAGAAGGATGGAAAAAAAGGAACTAATATATATTACAGTGAGCCTTTTGATGATAATGAAAAGAATTGTTCCGGTTTCAAGTGTAACCACTTGTTTACCTACAAGAATATTACGGTACCAAAACCGGGTGAAAGATTTAAGGCTATGTATTCGCTTGGCTTTGACTTTAAGAACCAGCGTAATATTCCTGTCCTGGAGGAGATCGACATAGTTCCTTCCAATAAATAGCGTGAATTACCTTTTGGTATTTTACATAATAACATGGTTGCCGGACTTCGGTTCGGCAGCTCCCCTAAAAAGGAGATAGAATGAGTGAAGATAGTGTATATACTACGGAGACAGTTACGGAGACTGTTCAGGATAATCAATCGACAGATAATCAAGTAAATAGTGATTATATCGCACTTGGGTTAATTGGTGTTTTCCTTCTTGGTTGCTTGGTTGGTCTTTTCGTATTTCGTATATTTAGTTCGAGGTGGCACACATGATTAATAATGAGATTTTCAATAATTTTTTTGAAGTTGGTATCGTTGGGATTGCTACCGGATTTTGTATCGGCTTTATATCGTGGGGCTTAGGTTTTGCGATTTACAGCATAATAAAATGGTTTAAAATGGCCTAGTTTCACCAGGTCGGAAAGGAATAGGGTTAATGGATATGGAAAGTATTTCTACAGCAATGTCTACTGCATTTAGTAGCGTTCAGACAAATGTAACTTCAATGATCACAACCTGTGCACCTTATGCACTCGGTATCATTGGTACAGTACTTGCCGTAACAATCGGCATCAAGGTATTCAAGAAGCTTACTGCTCAGGCCTAGTAATCGTGTTTACCACTCGGAGAGTGGGCAGAGATGCCCGCTCTCTTATTTTTTTAGAAAAGGGGGTTAATCCTATGACTAAAATAAAAAAACGTGCTACAGCCTTATTATTGGGCACTGTAACGTTCTTTATGGCATTGGCTATGCCTTATAATACTACTCGTGTATATGCTGTAGATGTGGGCTTTACATGGGTTGTAAATGAGTATTCTAATCAGATACTTCATTGGATATTACTATATCTTGGTATCTCTGTTGCTCCTGAAGCTATAAGTGAGGGAAAAGTATTTGATAAAACTGGTGAGTTTGCAATGGATTTCTGCAAAGAATTTTTTGGTGATACTTTCGAGCAGTGGTATGTGTCTAATGGCTTTAGTGAAGATATAGATACATTTAAGCGTGAGTTTAATGATATATTAACTCAAGATTTTGATGCTGCTAAATATGTTGCCGGAGATGTGAAAAGCTCTGTATTAGATATAGTTAATTCTTATTTATCTAGTGGCGTTTGTTCGGATATGAGTTTATATAATACTTTTGATTTTGGTCATTATGCATCTAATTGTTTAGAATTAAATCAAACATATAATTTATATTTTAAAATGGGCTCTTATGATTCTTATGGTAAACCGTATACTAATACTGCTTATGGTAATGATGCGTATAGGGTTACTTCAAGCGATGTTAGTCAAGGTAGTTTTTATTGCTTTAATGTTTTTTGTCAAAATTCTGATTCTACATATAATGCTTATTGTTTGGAAACTGCACCTTTTAGATTTTCTAATGCTACTGAGTTCTTTAATGGGATTTATTATCATGTTACTAATTGGACAAGCTCTATTAATCTTAAGTCTTTTTATTTTGAGTCAAGTTTGCCTAGTATGCGTGTTAATTCTAAAATTATAGATTCTTTATCTGCATTGACTAAAGATGGTTCTTTTTGGGATATTTTTTCGTCTTTGATTAATAATAGAGCTTTTTTTCCTAATATTGATATTCCTGATGTAGCTGGGAAAGATTGGGCTTTTGATTTGGTTGGTTGGCCAAATTCTTGGGACATTGATAAACCGGATGCGAAGCCGTGGGATGATGTTGATTCTTTACCTATTCCGGGGGATATTGCTATTCCTAAAGAGATTCCGGGGGTTACTGATTTACCGGGTATTATGGATGGTGTTATTGGCGGTACAATTCCTTGGCCTGATATTATTGACATCATAAAAGATTTGCCTGTCGATCCGACTCCTGATCCGGAACCGGAACCCAAACCGGAACCTAAGCCGGAACCAGAGTTACCGGATATTCCTGCTGTTCTTCCTCAGGGAGTATCAGACAAGCTAAAAGATTTAAGTGGTAAATTTCCTTTCTGTATTCCGTTTGATGTTGTAGATTGTTATAAGTCTTTTGCAACTAAAGATAATGCAGAAGCGCCTAAATGGGATATAGATTTTACAATACCGGGAACTAATCAGGAGTATCATTTTAGCGTTGATTTAGCTATGTTTGACAAGTATATTCCTATATTCCGCTCAGGTGTGTTGATTTTGTTTTTTATAGGTCTTTTGCTAGCTACTCGAAAATTAATAGGTTGGCAGATTGATAATTAGTGAGGTGATTTTTATATGACAAAAGCTTTGTATGTGTTACTTAGTCAGTTGGTTATTAATAGTTTGATATTGGTTGTGTTGGCAGTGGCTTGTAATTTTTTACCGGACAGTCCTTTTAAGTCTTTTTTAAATGCTAATGCGTTGGCACCTTTACAGCCTTACATGAAATATATTAACTGGTTTCTTCCAGTAGAAGAAATTATATGTATTCTTGAGGTGTGGGTAGTTTGTATAGCACAATATTTTTTTTGGGAGCTCTGCCAAAAGGTGCTCAATTCTGTATCTTCCAATAGTTCAACTAATGGATTAACTTCTGTTGGTAAGTAGTAGGGGGTGATTGATTGATAACCTTATATTCAGGGACTCCGGGTGCGGGTAAGTCTTTGCACTTGGCTACTCGTCTATATCACTGGATGCAGTTTAAGGATGCGCCAATAATTGGCAATTTTGCAACAAATTTTAGCTCTATAAAAAAGCGTAAGGGGTTTTATATTTTCATGGATAATAGCGAATTGACTCCGGACAAGCTTATTAAATTCAGTCAATATTATAGTCAGATTAAGGGTAGAAGAGTTAAAGAGGGTGAAATACTACTGGTGATAGATGAATGTCAAATACTCTTCAATTCAAGGGATTGGGGGCAGAAGAACCGGGCGCAGTGGTGTGCATTTTTTACGCAGCATCGAAAATTAGGCTATGAAGTGGTTTTAGTAGCTCAGTTTGACCGGATGTTAGATAGACAGATTAGAAGCCTGATAGAATATGAGTGGATTCATAGAAAAGTTTCTAATTTTGGTATTCAGGGTAAATTGATTTCTGCATTCTGCGGTGGAAAACTTTTTGTCGCTGTTAAAGTTTGGTATCCGATGAAAGAAAAAGTCGGCAGTGAATTTTATATGTATCGTAAAAAATATGCGGATATATATGATACATATGCGCTTTTTACTGTTCCTGATTGCTAGTGCATGGGTGTTATGCGTGATAGGGGGCTCGGGGGTTCCCTGCGCGCGTGACACCCTCGCACTTCGTACTTGACAGTAGGGGGCAATGTGATAGGCTTGCTGTGCCTGGACTGCTGTATTTTAAGCCGGCCTGGTGCAGTAAGAATATCACAATTGCCGGGTTCATGCTGTCAAGTTCGTAATTGTGAGGGTGCATCATTTATTTTTTGGTTTTGTGTAATAGCTTTACAAGGCTATTTTGATTCGTCTGCATCATTTTTTTACTCCCCGTTCGGAGTGGTTTAAGACTTTCTCGGTGAAAGTCAACGACGAATTGGTCTGGGAGCTCGGGCAGACCTGCGCTAGCTGCTCGGAATGGTCCCATAATAATTTTTAACTAAATAATCATGGTGGGAAAAATTCAAAATCCACTTATTCCAATGGGTGGATTTTGTTTCATTTTTGAACATATTAATATATTTTTTAATAGGGAGATTCTATGGAATATTATTATTGCAAAGAAGATAAGTATAATAATATTCATTCGATAGATAATGTTATTATTACTTATTTTTTAACTTGTACTTTAGATTTTGCATTAGGACATTTAAAAATGATTTCTGATTGTTCATCAAATTATTGGGAAAAGTTAAACGTTTCAAGGTGTTCACGGTATTCATATTTTAATAATATAATCCATTTTGATGATGGAATATATCTTAAACTTGGTAAATATAGTATGTGGCTAGAAGATTCTAAGAAATTTGAATTGTTACCAAAATTTCAACTGGAAGTAAATCCTAATAAGCATTTTAAAAAGGATTCATTTAAACGTATAATTGATTTTATCGAACATTACTGTTCATCAGGTAATCTTGATAAGTACGATTATGCTATTGATTTTCCGGGGAAGTCCGTTGACGATATACAGATTTTTTCATCACGCAAAGAAAAGGGTCTGTATAAGGGGACAAAATACCGGGGTCAGCGTAATAAAAACGGATACTGTAAAATTTATGATAAGGGAAAGGAACAGAAGATAGATGATATTATTACTCGTGTGGAGCATACATGTTGCAGAAATTGTGTGTTGTCTTTTGAAAAATTATATATTTCTGATTCCGGTAATTCTGCCGATTTGTCTAACATTAGTGCTAGTCGGAGATTACTGGTTAAATCAATTATACGACTTAGAGAAAATGGGATAGAGTATCAGGACTTATTGGATGAGCTTGACAGAGCTACTAAGATGCGTATCATGCCTTATATCAGCAATACAAATTATACTGTCTATGAGTATGATCTAAATATACTTGATGATTTATTAAGTCATTTGAGCGTTTTATTTCATTTTGACTATACAGATTCTAACGGCTTAATGATGTTTGATGATACTTTGGAAGAATTGCCATTTGTTTAATTTATAGCAAAGTAGAAATTTTATGCTTTTAAAAGAAAGAAAAGAAATTGAAAAATTATGTGATACACTTTCAGATGAAGAATTAGAAAAATTATATTATGATACATTGTTTTTGTCTCTTGGCTCTCAATGTGATGATATGTTTGATTTGGGTTATGATATTCGAGATATTATTGAGCGCCAAAAGTATGAAAAGTTTATTGCACAAAAGAGTGATTTAATAGGAGGTATATGTGACAAACGTGGAATACAGTTATTTGTTTAAAATGCCTTTTGTGCTCATTATAAAATCAACTATTTGGTTGAGATCTATTCTGTGATCACGGACTAAAAGTAAAAATATGACAAGTGCGATAACTATAAGATATTTCCACAGTGGTTCTTTTTGCTTTTTCCGGTTGTCTTTTGGTTTGATGTGGTATATTTTACTCATTGGTTCAGCTCCCTTTTTTAGATTGTAATTTATTAAACTGTTACAATTTTAGCATATCAGCTCATAGGTTTAAATTGGTAAAATCTAACAAATATTTATTCGTGGTATTGACATATCTAAAAAATTGAGTATTATGATAATTGTTTAATCAATTTAATCGTACTGCAAGCGGAGCGGTACTAATTTTTTAGCGGTACACATTTATTCGCTAAACACAAGTTTAACGAATAAATGACCTTTTAATTTAAATCGTTCTTACCGAACGACATAGTACATCTTGAATTGATGCAATCCGTATTCATTTGACTTGATAAAATCTTACCACAAAGAACATGTGTTTGTAAATACTATTTTATTTTTTTGTTAAATATGCACAACAAAAGGCTCTGAACCAACCTGGATCAGAGCCAATGTTATTTGTTAATTTGTGCAATTTGTGTGTGCTGCGAGCTAGCAAGCTTGAGCTCGAAGCACACACTCACATATTATTTATTGATAGAATCATAAATAGCATCAACTTTTGAATTTTCAGTAGAGTTTAATTCATAATGACCAACTGCGGACACATGATTATACAGATTTTTAATATCACTTTTTAAACACATATTTTGATATATAACAAAAAGCAACATCAGAAATATTATGACACCGAAAATATCCCATAATTTATTATCTTTCATAAAACACACCATCCTTTTTTATTTATGATTTTACACTATTTCAAAAGCTTTTTCAAGCGTCGGCTTCTATGCGTAATCTGGTCATTATCTGGGTTCATTTCACCCCTCATTTGCAAAATTTCCTGTTCGCTCATCATGTCACCATCTTCCACCGACTTCTTAAGTTTATCAACAACAGCTAAAGTATCATAAGCATTATAATCTTTATCTTTGATTAAAAACCCAGTTCGTTTACGAGGTTTTATCAAAGTTGGATTGCTTGCATATTCTACTTCATCCGCATCATATTCATTTTGCACGAGAAAGCGCCATATTTTCTCACAATTTATACATTTTTGAGTGACAGAACGCATTAACGCATCTGTAAGTTTAAACTTCTGCGAGCTGTACATAAATGAAATATGATAATGCCTTGAAGTAATCAGTGTATTTAAAAATGAAGCATCAATATTAGTCTTAAAATTCCTGCTATTAAGCTGCGCCGAAGCTTCATCCAAGACCACTATTACTACTGTCCTAGTATTATTTTTTATGTCAATATCTTTATTCTTATATGCACAGCACACGACCTGCGACAGACTTGCAAGAGGCTCATATGGAATTGACTTAAAATCAACATTACTAATCACATGAATTTTTTGGCGAACAAACTTTTTCCGACCTCTATCCCAGACCATTTTATTATTATACTTTCTAAAAATCAGAGTAACATAATGCACAATAGATAGCGTTTTACCACCGCCAAAATGTGCGCAGTAACAATTTAGAAGCCCTGCTTCATAGAAATTATATCCCTTGTGTTTAATCCAGAAATAAAAATCTTTTACAGCATAAAAAATTGTACTCACTAGATGCAAGCAGACAATTCTAAAAATGACCGATAGCCACAACAGAACCAGGACCCCGAGAAAAATTAGAAATCCCATTACTTCATACCTCCCAAAAATCCACAGGCTGTAGCAAATAATTCTAATGAAATCATAACTACAATAAGCCTAACAATAACATACACATCTAATGTGGTAGAAGTTCCAACTATAAGATTAACAATAACATCCATTATTTCCTAACCCCCTTTAAACTATGAGTGCGCCATGATTTCATGCACGACCAACAGAAACTGAACAGCACAATAAACATGATTATATGCACATCATTAGATATAGCATCTATTTTAGAAGTATAATCTACAGTCTGAACAGTAGAGCCAACCGCAGGAGTCGAGTTATCAATCGTGACAACTTCCGTATTATCTTCTTTTTCACCCTGCGAAATACTTTTTTCACCTTGCGCATTTGATACCTCACTATTATCAATTAATTCTGTATCTGGTACAATTTCATATACTTCCGTAGAATTAAAATTCATTCTAAAAACCCCCTTATAAATTTAATGATTAATATAGTAGCTAGAGAAAATACAATTACCTGCGCTATAGTCGGTTGAATACTACCCGACCACGGCACACGCATATTTAGCACTTTAATAATAAGCATACAAACATTTTGATAAATATTATATAACATCTTCTACCCCCTAATGAACTTGACAACAATTAGAATCATAAGAAGAGCAAAGCCAATAGCAACCACGTCAAGGCACCAAGACGGTAGAAAAGAGAATATATCGGCAATGATTTTAGGTACATCACCTATACCTTTCACAAACTCCTCAAGCCTATCAAAGGTAGAATTGCCACCAGAGATATTGTTATTATCGTCCTTGCGCTGACTATCAGCAACAGAGTCCTCTATGGCTTCATCCTTTGAGTCACCAGAGCCACTAGCTTTCTTGGAATTGTCCTTGTGATAACCACCATGGTCTTCATCAACCTTTTTATCCTCATTATCATAAGTATCTTGAGGATAGCTGATATCATCAACACCACCACCAATAACACCAAGTTTAACCCATCCAGAATATCGACCATCTTGCGTTATAATTCGATACCAATAAGTAGGCTGAGAAGATAGATGCTTAGTGATGATAGTAAACATACTAGGTTCAAACCCCTCAGTCGCATTATCCTTACACTTTTTATTAGCATCAAGAACATTGTAATAATAGCGTTTCAGCGCATCAGCGGATTTACAATTTAATTTTGCATCAAATTTACATATAGATGTTTTCTTTTTATCCTCTGAGTAATAAGCCGTTTTTTTAGCATTTAAAAAAGCATCAGCCCAAGCAATCTCTACTTTGTAACCACCATTTTTTAAATTAATTCCAGTAGTAGTCTGGTCATTGTAAATGATAGTTTCCATAATTCCAGAACCATATGGAGAGCCTTTATGCTCTTGAGATTTATCATTAATTTGCTGTAGCTCGACACCAGCCAAAAAACCTAATGAGCTATCATAAGTACGCGCAACAAATGCATTACCATTGGTGACATAATCAGAACTACCACCAGATAGAACCTTTAACAATTCATTCCAACATTTATCAGAATCCGAAGCCGTTACAACATAATCACAATTAGAACTAACATATTTATTAGAATCACTATCTTGGTCGTAAGTTGAACCATAACAGTATATATAGGTAATAGAGTCATAATTCTTAGATGATGAACCAAAAGCGTTATCCATCTGCATAACAACTTCACCACCGCGTGTGACCTTGAATTTTGACTTATCATAAAAATCAACAGAGGTACTACCAGCACGAGTAATAAAACCATAAGTAGCATCATTGAAAGCAAATGAATAAACAGGGTAATCAGACTGAACGGAACAAGTCATAGAAGCAGAGTAATCACCATCATATTTATTATCGTCACTATCTTTTGTAAAATCTATGCTTATTACCTTTGTATATGTTTGAGCATCAGCTCGAACAGCTTGAGAGGGCATCAGAATAAGCAACGATACAAAGAGCATACACACAAAAGAAACCACTCTCCGATTAAAACGAATATTTCCATATTTTTTCATAAGTCCTCACTTTCATAATTGACAATAGTTAAATTAAAAGGGCGATGCATAGCACCGCCCCACCGCCTTATTACGGCTTTCTAACGTGTACGGAGCTTCTTTACCACTCCAATTGCAATACCAACTATGCCCGCGCAGAAGAACACCATAAGTGTCTCATTGCCAGTGATAGTAGTCATTACAGTGCTTACGACACTCATAAGCGAAGTTACAGCAGTACTCATAGTATTTGCACTTGCCTCAGCTAACAACATAAGACATTTCCCCTTTCATAATTATTTTATAGTAATGTCGCTAATAAACGCTTTACCGCTATAGCCACAACCATAAGCTACTACACATTCACGGCCGATAACACTATCTGTTATCTTGTCGGCTAAATCCTCATACACAAAGAGCTTTTCCACCGACTTGCCGTGAACTCCATTTACGCTGTCATTCTCAACAAAAACAACAGCCCCTTTTGTCTTTTTCATTGGAATATATCCTACAATTTTAATCATTCTATTTTTCCTCACTTTCTAAATTTTCATATGCACCTAGACAACCAAGCGCTGGAGCATATTTGTTTAGTACTTCACTTATATCAGGCATCACCACCGCATGAAAGAATAGTTTCTGTTCCATACTATCGAAATGTGTACAGATTTCCACAGACATTCCGACAGGTTTCTTTTTAGAATCAACATTTTTATTTGCTTTTTTCATCTTCTTTTTCCTCACTTTCATTTGTTGATTGGTATATCTGATAGATAGCCTTTTTAAAGCCATCCACAACAGATTCATATTTAAACTCATAGCCATGATTTTTGGCTATATCCTGCACCATGTATTTCAACCATTCATCATTATTAAATGTCAATTGTGCATATCTATCACAATCATATGGTGAAAGCAGCAGTTCTAATTCTATCGGTTCATGCAGGTTCTTTGATGCTATATATCGGTGCTTTCCTTTAAGGTCAGCGCATATATCTTTAGTCACGTATTTCGTTATATAGTTTGTTGCTTTGTAGGAGTCGTTTATTTTAGTTGCAGTAGACCACCCATAGTTCCAACCGCCAAGATTGTAAATAGTTGAATATGACTTGTTTTTATCGGTTCTGATATATGATTTCTTACCAATAGCCACACGGCCAGAGTCCACAAACTTCATATTTCCAACATTCGCTACCAAACCATGGAAATGGTATGCCCCGTCTTTATGCTTTTCTGGAACAAAGATATAGGCTAAGTCCTGCGCATATCGAGAACGCTGATTATTAAGCCACTTTTGGCACTTTTTAAGACAAGCGCCATAATCATACCTATCGGTTTTTGAAGAGTCATATGTAAGCGTTATGAAGTATTCCCACGTTTCAGACCTTGCAAGATCATGGATTTTATTTTTAGAACGAGTTACAGAAACTCTCTGCGAGTGTGCTTTTCTCTGCGCTTCTATTTCCACAGACTCAAACTCTTTAAGCTTTTCTATCTTTTCAGTAAAAGGATTGTATACGTATTCATCCTGCGACTCTTGAAGCCTACGTTCTATTCGCTCATTTTCAAAATAAGATTTAAACTCATCTGGAATATAATTAACTCCATCTGGATAGATTGAAAATTTTACTTCTCCGTTATGAAATTCCTGTATTTTGACATTGTAGCCAACCATTTTTATTTAAAATGAGTGAGAAGTGTTGCCATTGTCAAGTAGTGGCAACACCGCTACTTTTTCGTGAATAGTTCTCATTTAAAACCTCCTTAAGGGGTACCAGTGGGACCATTCCTAATCCCCAGCGTGTTCTACTAAGTGTCAAAAAGCAGGCACTAAGAAGAACAATCGCGCCCCCTTCCCCGAAATCCAGGGGGGCTATATGATACGACTTGTTTTTATAACAACTTATCAAAACGACATTGACCAATAAAAAATGACGCAGACGATTCATATATCAGCTGTTAAACCGCATTAAACCATCATTATAGAAATAGAATTTCCTTAATTCTTCAACAACAGAACAGCACACACTAATCGGAGCATCCGGAAAGCGTCCAGACATGTAATAAAAAACGTAATTTTTACTAATATAATCCAAAGGATTTTGATAATATTCATTGATATATTCTTTAGTAATATCAAACATCTGAGCTTTTGTGTAATCTTCCATTTTTTTCTTTACCTCTTTACTTTCTTCTTTTTTATCTACTCTTTGACTTAGGTAATCAAGGGGAATCCCCCGTTGTGGGATATCCCCAAAAAACAAATTATACTTAGGCTTGGCGCGTCAAGGCTAAAATGCACTGCTAACGCAGGCCTTGACTCGTTTCAACTCTTTCTTTTGACGCACAAAAAAAAGTGCAATCCGTAAGACAAACTCACGAATTGCACTTTATTTTAAAATGCACTATATTTAATTAAAATGATGCTTACCAACGCTTGAAGCCTGCGAGAGCAGGAACACAGCAGAAAGAAGAATCGTGTCATCTATTCGTCAAACAAGTATTTAGCAAATAGTTTCCTAGCGCGCCTGCTCCTTTTGGTGTGATGGTCGCAGGCAGGAAACTACCACTTCCCCGACTTTTCTCCTAAAGACCAGTCGAAAAGACGTTTTCGCTAAACATTTCACAGTTTAACGAATAAATAACATCATAAATAGTACCATGGTACCACGCAAAACATATATCTGCTTATTTTTTGCATAATACCTGCAATTTCGATACGTACAATAATATTATGATTAAATGGTCAAAAGGTATCATCGAAGCATGCATCGATGATACCTTTTTTTATAATAATACAAGAATAAGCCACCGAAACCTCTATTTGCATCAGTTCCGATGGCTTTAAATCCATAGCTTTCTATACAACAATACAATTATTTATTATGCAATTATTTATTGTGACTTCTCATGCATTCCCTGTATTTAAGTATAAGCTCGATTGAGTCCTCAACTGATATCTGGCTTGTGTTCAGGCACAAATCATAGCTTCTTGCGTCTCCCCATTTTTTACTGGTGTAGTAATTGTAATAGCTTGAGCGCTCTTTATCTTTTTTCTTAATTATGTCTTTAGCCTTGTTCTCCGGGACATTGAGTCTTTCACTGATTCTTTTAATTCTGTCGTCCATGTTGGAACGTATGAAGATATTGAGACAATGCGGCTCGTCTGCTAAAGCATAATCTGCACAGCGGCCTACAATAACACAGGATTCATTTGCTGCAATCTTTTTGATAGCATCAAACTGTGCTAAAAATACCTTGTGATTCAGAGGCATATCAAGAAACGGTGCTGTGGAATAAGAGCCACCTGTGTAGGTGTCCATGACCAGCGAATATAAAAAGCTGTTTGTAGGCTTTTCGTCATGCGACTCAAATATTTCCTCGCAAAGTCCTGATTCCTTAGCTGCCTTCTGTAAGAGCTCTTTATCATAAAATTTAATTCCAAGTCTTTTAGCTAAATCTTGTCCGACCTGTTTTCCGAGGCTTCCAAATTCTCTTCCTATTGTGTAAATTTCGTTTGATCCCATAATTCAGACCCCCTTTATAAATAATTAATACTATATCACTATGTGATAATTCAATTTATTTGTTATTTATATTATATAACACTTCAAGCAAATTGGCAAAGTATTTTGGTAAAGGTGCATCAAATTCCATGTATTCGCCGGTTTTTGGATGAACAAACCCTATAGTTTTAGCATGCAGGCACTGTCCTTCCAGGCCTTTAAACCGGTTTTTGGTAGGTGAATAGCTCGAATACAGCATATCTCCAAGCAAGGGATGATTAATACTTGCCATATGCACGCGTATCTGGTGTGTTCTGCCGGTCTCAAGCTTAAACTGCATATATGTGTAGTCGCCAAAACGTTCAAGCACCTTATAATGTGTGACAGCCGGCTTTCCGTTTTTCTCATTGATCGCCATTTTCTTGCGGTCATTGGGATTCCTGCCTATGGCGCCCTCTATTGTGCCCTCATCATCCTTTACATTGCCACAGACAATGCCAACGTATATACGGTTGCAGCTATGGTCCTTTATCTGTTCCGATATCTTTATATGGCTTTCATCGTTCTTGCAGACAATAAGGGAACCGGTGGTGTCCATGTCTATGCGATGCACTATACCGGGCCGTATTTCGCCGTTTATGCCACTTAAAGAGTCCTTGCAGTGGTACATTATGGCATTTACAAGAGTATCGCTGTAATGCCCTGCTGAGGGGTGTACAACCATGCCCTTTGGCTTGTTGACTACCAGTACGTCATCATCCTCGTAGAGTATGTCAAGAGGAATGTCCTGTGGCAGGATAGGTGTCTGTACGGCATCAGGAATTGTGACATCTACTATGTCATCAGTCTTTAGCCTGTAATTTGCCTTCTGGGGCTTATCATTGACCAGTATTTGATTTTCTTTTAGTATCCGTTGAAAAAAGGAGCGAGAAATATCCGGATAAATGCTGCTTAAGTATTTATCCAGTCGTTCTCCCTCCTGTTCACTCTGGACTTCAAATGTATCTCTATTCATAGTGAAGCTTTCTCTTTTTTTATTTTAGTAACTATTTAAAACTACATTGCACACTTTAAAAAGCGCATACCGCACTAATTTTCATGCTTTCCATCATGCTTTTTGTCAGGGAAGATTAAGGAAAAATCCTCTTCCTTGTAGTAAAACAGCCCGAGTATGATAAACATAAATGCCGCTACAGTGACGTATATATCAGCTACATTGAATATCGGAAAATTAATCAGGCTAAAATAAAAGAAATCAACCACATAATTATTTACAATTCGGTCTATCAGATTGCCGAGTGCACCTGCAACAAACAGTATTACAACAACATTCAGCAGTCTAAAACGTTTTGAGACAGGTATTTTGCGATACCATACACACAAAAGTATAACAACTGCAATGGTAATCACTGAGAAAAAAATCATTTTGGCACGCAAAAATGCCAATGGATTCTCAAACCAATATGTAAAATGAAAGATATTCTGTATTATTGAAAGCAGATCAACACCAAATGCAGCACTCTGGTTTTCCAGGTATCTGAACTCGAAAACTCCAGGAATGAGAACAAACACACCCGTGGACGATTGCTTTAGATTTATAACAGCCAGATACTTTGTAAGCTGGTCAATTGCTACAAGAATCAATGCAATGATGCCTGCTGTACACATCTGTTTTTTTGTTTTATTTTTCTTCATAGCTGATTAGAGACTCCGTTTAATAAGATGAACCCGGGAGATCAAATGAATCCATGAGACTCTGGATATCTCCTGAGATATCTACTCCGTGTGGTGTGGCGATGAAGATAAAGTTGGATATCTTCTGCAGATTACCGTGCAGGGCATATGCTGAGCCTGATGTGAAATCGATGATGCGCTGTGCCACATCGACATTAAGTCCCTCCATGTTGATGACGACTGTACGTCCGTTAAGTAATGTGTCTGTTATTTCTATTTCGTCTTCAATTGAACTTGGTTTTATTACGCAAACTTCCATGTCTGATGATACCTGCTTTCTGGATGATTTTGATATTGGTGTAATCTTGGATGCAGTCTTAACAGGCTTCTCCTTTGGTGTTGTATCACGCCTTGTGCTTTTTATGGCCGGTTCCTCTTCAGCAGCCTCTTTTTTTCTGCGGAAAGGATTTCTTGGAAGATCTTCTTCTTCCTCATCATCGAGGTAATAATCCTCGTTATCGAACTCCTCATCGTCCTCAGAATTTAAACTCATTTTGTCAAGAATCTTATCTATGAAACTCATTTCTATATTCCTTTTCTATTTTTATTTTGTGTATAGCATATGCAAAGTATCAGTTAGCCTTGCTGTAGTCGCGCTCTCCAAATATTCCGGTACCGACACGGACCATTGTTGCGCCCTCTTCTATTGCTACTGTGTAATCTCCTGTCATACCCATGGACAGAACATTCATACTGACATTATCTATGTTTTTCTGTGCTATGTCAACTGATAATTGCTTAATATCTCTAAAGTATTGTCTGTTATCCTCAGGATCATCTACAAATGGTGCTATAGTCATAAGTCCTTTTATATGGATATGGTCCAGTTTAGCAATTTCTTCAACTAAGGAGATAGCCTCATCTCGTGATGTGCCAAACTTAGATGCCTCTCCTGCAATATTGACCTCAACCAGTATGTCGCAGCTACAGTCATGCTTAATGGCCTGCTTTTGTATCTCCTTTGCCAGATGCAGTGAATCTACAGAGTGAATAAGTGAAGTTTTTCCAACTATATACTTCACCTTGTTGGTCTGAAGATGCCCAATCATGTGCCAGTGAATATCTTTTGGCATAACCTCCATCTTTTCACACATTTCCTGTACCTTATTCTCGCCGAACTCACGGATGCCCTCATCGTATATCTCACTGAGCATCTCAACAGGTTTGGTTTTGCTGACTGCAATTAGTGTGACATCACTATAGTTTCTGTGAGCTCTGTCACATGCGGCCTTTATATTTTGCTGAACCTGATGTAAGTTGTCTTTTAACATAAAATCTGTCCCTTCTGTATATTTTATCAATATTTATTACCAATAATTATTTGGTTATGGTCTGGTTTTCCTTCACGGATTTGCCATCCAAGGCTATATGGTCATAAAGCGAAATGCCATATGGCGTTTTTGCTTCTACAATTGTGTAGTCATTGTTTGATGCAAGTACCTTTATCTGCTTAAACACAGCGTATCCTTTGTTGATATTGTAGACACCTGTGAGCTTGTCCTTATCTGTTCCCACCCTGTAGGTTGACGAAGAATCAGGCTTGACAATGATATCGCCGTCCTTAAGATATTCATCATCTACGAAATAAAAGTCATCATTCTGGCTGAATATTGTTGGACTGACTATATTAACTGAGCCACTGCCTTTATCCTTTATCATGAGCGATGAATTATCGGAATCGCCGCTTGCAGTGAAATAATCCTTTGGGATAGTGAAAAATTCCTTTTTGGTTATAGCTGAATTAGGTATTTTAAGCCCGGTGTCTGCTCCAAGCACGAGCTCTATATTGGTAAAACGCTCATTTATGTAGCGGATGAGCGAGTTTTTCATATTCAGCTTCAGGAAAAAAGCATCATCCTTCTTCAAAAGGCTGAACGATACCGTGGTTGTATAGTCATCATCGCAGAATCTGATTTTTATGACTGACTTGTCATTCAGGCTCTTGGCAACATTGTCAGGAACATTTATGAGTATATTCCAGTTCTCACTTGTAATCAGCTTATAAACAGGATCCAGCTGATTGATGGTGCTGTTGTCGGTTAAATCAGTCTCTTCATAATTAGTGTTGTTGTACTGATCCAGAGTGAAGCTGTCTGTAGTGACATCCTCATAGCCGTCTATTCCGTAATAGACTATTCCGGGAGCTGTCGGCTTATATGTATAGAAGGTGTTGTTAGCCTCAGCAGTACTGATAGTATCTGCCAGGCTTGTCAGTGCATTTTGACTGAGAACCTGTGTCAGCTGTGCAGACAGGTCGTTTTTGAAGGTATAAACCTTTGAAAAGTATCGTCTGTTGTAGCCGGATGAAAAGCTGTTTATGTCAGTGATAATCTTCCCGGCAGCCTCGTCAGTGATGGCGGAAGCATCATTTTGAGCACCGGTAATCTGGGTTGCAATGGAGCCGTCTGTATCAACAGAGTAGACAACATCACTTGTTGCAACCTTTGAGCCGTTTGACACAAAGTAGTTGAGGTTTCCTGATTCCTCAGCATACACTACACTTTCCTCGCGGATTATCATGCCCTTATATATGTTGTTGGTCGCTATAGTACCCTGTTGTACCTCGTATTCAGATACCGGGTTTGAGGTGAAATATGTAAATATGTGAAAAATCACATAGATTATTATTACAAAAAACACTATAAAACCGATATTCAGATTGAAGCCGGTGTGATATTTCAGTATTTTTTTATTCTTTTGGGACACAATTTTACTCCTTAAAAAAGGGATGTGAAATACACATCCCCCTAATTAATCATTTATAAAGAAATGATAACCTTTGCCTTGGCACATTCAGGCAACTTGTCAATATTCCTTGAAACACTTAAGATGAACTTCACCTTAAACTTCTCGCTGATTATATCAAGCTTTTCGATTGCCTTGGTGATATCCCCCTCATCATCAAGTGATGCAATTGTAAGGAAGCTGTCTAAATACATCTCCTCCAGATCATGATCCTGCGATATGATTCCGCATATAAATCCTAAAAATTCATCACAATTGTCAATAGGATAGTCCATAACATTGATTAGTCGAACCTGGTTATTAAGCTCATACATGTGCTTCTGGCTCTTATCAAGAAAAACTATGGAACCCTCATTTCCCTTAATTGATGAATTTACCTTGTCTAACAGCTCTTTTGTCTTGCCCTTGCCCTTGTCTCCACAAATAATTTCTATCATGGCTCATTCCTCCTATGGATAAATATTGTGATTATAGTATAAATAACCATAAAACTCAATATTTAATTAGCAAATCCACTAAGTATTTCATTCATGAAGCTATAAAGATCCTTTTTACCATCTGCCTTGTAAACTATGCTTATGATGCGCTCATTTTTAGCATTCTGGCTTAGCAGTACGAGGCAATGGCCGGCTTCCCCCGTAGTGCCTGTCTTTCCTCCTGTCACTGTGACGTTTTCAGGGGCTGTATATGCTCCGGTCAGATAGCCGCAGGTATTCTTAAAGGTCTTTGAAACAGCCGCGCCCTGGGCATTTGTATATGCCGCATCATGAGTCTGTGAACTGATGATTGCAACAAAGCTCTCTAAGGATATGGCATTGGAAAAAATGAGGTACATGTCATATATGGTAGTGTAATGATTTTCATCAGGAAGACCGCTTGGGTTGACAAAACTGCTGTTTGTGGCACCAAAACTTTTTGCAGTGCTGTTCATCAGCTTGGCAAATTCTTCTACAGAACCACTACAGTACTCTGCCAGTGCTATTGCCGCATCATTGCCACTCTCAAGTAAGAGCCCATACAATAAGTCCTGCACTGTAATGACATCGCCCTCCTTTAGGCCACATACCGATGATGAATGGCCAGGGTTTGCAGCGTCATGGCTTACTGTGACTGTCGCATTTAAATCACAGTTTTTAAGAATTATGTATGCAGTTAAAATCTTTGTAGTGCTTGCAGGATATAGCTTTTCAAACAGATTCTGGCTATATAGCACCTGATGAGTGTCAATATTAAAGGCTCCGGCTCCCTCTGCGGTTTTTGCAAACTGCATATTGTCCTGACCAAAATTGACATCATTTGTGACGCAAAGGTTGGACGCAAAATAATTACTTCCGTTGTATCCATTTATATAATCTGTGGAATAAGTATCATATGCATTCTCAATCTTTGTACCACAGCCGGTCATAAAAACCGCTGCTATGCATGTCAGACATAGCAGTCGTTTAATTCTTTGTTTACTTGTACATCTCACGCCAGTCAAGATCTCCTCTGTCCAATGATAAAATGAGCAGCTCTGCTGTAGCCAGATTGGTGGCAAGTGGTATATTATGCTCATCACAAATACGGAAAATACTGTTTACCTCAGGCTCGTGTGGCTTAGGCTTTAATGGATCACGCAGAAAGATGACAAGGTCTATGTCATTGTGCTCAATCTGTGCTCCAAGCTGCTGGATGCCTCCTAAGTGTCCTGCAAGATATTTGTGTACTGAGAGGTTTGCAACCTCCTCTATCAGACGTCCTGTGGTGCCTGTTGCATACAAATTATTTTTGCTTAAGATACCCCTGTATGCTATGCAGAAGTTCTGCATCAGTTTTTTCTTTGAATCATGTGCAACTAATCCTATGTTCATTGCTAACCTCCCTATGAATATTTCTTCGGCTGTAATCCTACATTCAGGACAATTCCCATTCCAATGTACAGTGAAACAAGTGACGTAAGTCCATAACTGACAAATGGAAGAGTCATACCGGTATTGGGCATAAGACCTGTGGCTACGCACAAATTGATAAAGGCCTGAAAGCCTATAAGTGCTCCCATGCCACAGCATATGAGCTTTCCGCTTGTGTCCTTTGCCTTCCTTGCTATAAGTATACACTCAATTACGATAAGAAGCAAAAGAATTATTATACTGATTGTACCAATAAAGCCAAGCTCCTCTCCGGCAACAGCAAATATAAAATCTGTTTGAGGCTCTATGATGTAGTTGGTGTTCTTCATAGAGGTTACAACAGAGTTGTTAAGTCCCTTGCCAAACAACTGTCCTGAGCCTATAGCCCAGATAGAGTTCCTTTGCTGTGCTGCTGTATCAGCGTAATTTGTCGGGTCGAGCCACGACATTATACGTGTAGCAGGGTAAAAGCCTTTTTTGATGAGTGCATCGGCATGTGTATATATATAGCTTATCACTATCAAAACTATCGGTACTGAAACTCCAAGTACCGGCATTATTATTTTATAACTTAATCCGCTAATAAACAAGAGGGTAGCGAAAATTAATGCAGTAAGAATTGTTGTTGAGTTGTCCGGCTGTTTTAAGATAAGAAATAAAGGTATTCCTACAAATATCACTGACAGTACTATCGTCTTTACCGTGTTTATGGATTCCTCATATTTGGCAAAGAAATAGGCAAAGAACAAAATCAGTATAATTTTGGCAATCTCAGACGGCTGGAATCTGATACCTGCAATTTCAAACCAGCGCTGTGCACCCTTTGCATCATCACCTGCAAACAGAACAAGTAACAGCAGTACAACCATGCCGGCATAGTATATCCACACGAATTTGAGCAGAAATGAATAATCTATTAGGGAAAGCACTATCATAATAGTCAGTCCCATTACAAAGCCTATTATCTGCTTGCTTTGTACGGAGTGCTTGGCACTGCCTATCAGCAGGATGCCTATAATCGACAAAGCTATTATGTATACTACTAATTGAAAGTGATAATTCTTTAGTCTGTACTGTTTGAGCATTTTGTTACTTCCTATCTGTTATCTCTGTAATCTTAATTCTAATACTAATGACATGATGGTCAAAAGGTATTTTGTTAAAGGTTATTAATTGATTTTTTGTCGCGCATGATAATCCGGACTTCGTAAGCTTCATCATTTATATTCATATGTCTTTGTATCACGCTTTTTATTTCTTTTTTAATCTGTGTCATATTGTCAGAAGCAGATATTGTGCTTCTATCTTCTGCAAGTGCTATTTTAAGCCTTTTCTTGGCGTATTCTCCTGTTTTGGAAAATTTATGCATCATACAGCGGCACCTCTCATATCGTCAGAGGAATGGATTATCTGACCGGATATACGGGCAAATACAGGAGCAAGCCTGCTTTTGGCCTCACGGACAGGTATTCCTCTGTTCTGGCAAATGATAACACTTTTGTCATAGGGAATAGTGCCGATAATCCTGGTAGAAAGAAGTGCTGTAATATCATTATCTGATATCATCTGATGCCTTCTTACCATATGCTTGTCATATGCATTAACAATGACTGATATATCGTCAAGATGTGCGCTGTCGAGCAGGCTTATGCATCGCCTTGCATCGTGTATGGCAGATACATGCGGTGTGGTAACTACTATCGCGCGGTCTGCCGGTGCGACAGAAAACCAAAAGCCACTGTCGATACCCGCCGGAGAATCTATCAGACAATAATCAAAGCTTGCTTTAAGCTCCTCTATAAGTATCTTGAAGCGTGCCTCATAGCTGCATAGCGTATCCATGGAAGGTGCTGCAGGAATTACATATAGATTGGGATATTTTTTATTGCGTATGATTGCCTGTCTGATACGGCATGAGCGGTTTAGGATGTCGAGGATATTGTAATTGACCTTGTCCTCTATTCCCATTACCAGGTCCAGATTGCGAAGTCCCATGTCTGTATCGAGCATGATGACTTTTTTATCTAACTGTGAAAGTTCAACTCCGATGTTGGAAATAACCGTAGTTTTTCCAACACCGCCTTTTCCTGAAGTGAAAACTATTGCTTCACTCACAAAAATAAACCTCCTAGTCTGTTCTGGCACTTGAGCCTGATGAGTAAACACCCTCAGCCTTGACTGCGAGTAAATCGTCAAGTGACTCCAGATTATAATAATATGAAATTATATTTCTGGATGCAGCTGCAGCATTGTGTGAGCTGTATCCAGATGATATACGTGTAGCTATTGTAATTTCAGGATCGCTTGATGGAGCGTATCCTACAAACAGCGCATGGTTTGGTCTTGTCTCAACCTGCTGTGCTGTTCCTGTCTTACCGGACACCTCAACGCCTGTAAAGCCGCCAAATACATCGTGCAGGTCTTCGACCACCATACGCATTCCCTGATGGATGGCATCCCACTGGCTTTGAGTGAGTGTGCCTGATATATCGGTTGATTTTGAATCATACTGTTTGACTGCTTTGCCGTCTGCATCCACAATTTTGTTCATCAGCTTATAGTCATAAAGCTTTCCGGAAGCAACTGCTGTCACATATCTTGAGAGAGAAATAGTCGTAAAGTTGTTATTACTCTGTCCGATTGCTGCCATAACAGGATACTGTGTGGCAATGGACGGCGTCTTTTCTACTATCTCAACACCTGATTTCTGGTCCAGTCCGTATATAGATGCATATTTTTGTATGTATTTCATACCGTTTTCATCGTCATATGAACCGGTGTCCTTGCTCGCAAGCCTGAAGCCTGTTGTGTAGAAGAATACGTTACATGAATCCCTTAAAGCTTCAGATACATTGTCCATACCATGCGCACCCGGATAAATCCAGCATTTTGGCTGATTGCTGATTTCCGTAAATATTCCGGTACAATTAATCTTTGACGAAGTATCAATGACTCCCTCGGCAAGACCTGCGGTGCTTGATACCATCTTGAAGGTAGATCCCGGTGCAGTCTGCTCCTGGGTTGCATAATTCCATAGCGGATTAGACTTGTCCTCTCTGAGAGACTGGTAGTAATCAGCATCTACAGTGTTTGCAAGCTTGTTGTTGTCATAGCCCGGATAGCTGACTAAAGCCTTTAGCTGTCCTGTCTTTACATCAGTTATGACACAGGAGCCTGTACATGGGTCAAGGGCAAGCTGTGCAGGTGTTATCTCTATATTGTTTATTTTGTCCATAAGAAATGCATATGGACTGATAGAGCCATTGGCAATGTTGCTTACTGTTGCATCGTCATAATCGAGTACACCCTGGTCAAAAAGCAGAAGGCACAGCTGCTGTCCAGTGACCGCTCCGGAATTTACCATATATTTGTATATAATTTTGGCAAAGTCTTTATTGTCAGTCATGGCATCCCTGATATACGAGCAGAGTGCTGTGTAAATCTCGCTTGAATCAGCATACTTCTGGTCCACATCAAGCTTTGTGATATCTATCCACTGCTTTGAAATGCAGTATTTGAGATAATCACGCGGCGAGAGTGTGCCTGCCTTCCATGATGCATATGTGGAATCAGAGGTATCTATCTGTTTGCTCAACAGCAGTCCATCATCGTTTAGCACTGACATAACACATGTAAAATAATCAAGTGTCTGCTCCGACATGGAAGCAGTGCCTGAAGTACCACTTTCAAGCTCGCTGTCAATAGTGGATAATGCATCCTGCAGCTGACCGCTGAAGGAATTGTATATAGCCTGCTCAGTTGCTGATGCATCTGATGCATTGAAATGTGTCAGGTCAACTACATTGTTGTTGATCAGTGCAAAGTAAACATCATTTATAGGTATTTCACCGGATTTTATTTTGGAGTAAACAATTCCGGCTATCTCCTGCTCTAACAGCTTGTATGTGGCCTCCTGCAGCTTGATGTCAATACTTAAGTAGACATCATTTCCGGAAACAGGATTCTCCTGACTTATTACCTCGTTTATCTTACCGACATTGTTTACATAGACCTGTTTTTCACCGTTTTTGCCTCGCAGATAGCTCTCATAGTACTGCTCTAAGCCTGACTTACCTACCATATCATTTTGTGTATATGAGTCATCATCCTTTGACAGCTCATTATACTCGTCGGTAGATATCTTACCTGTGTATCCTATGAGCGATGAAATATATTCAGGATAGTTGTACTTGCGGATGGTATCCTCCTCAATTGATATGCCGGTAAGAGTATCTGAATGCTCATTGACATATGCTACTATCGAATCATTTACATCCTTTGCAATGGTAGTGGTTTTGTATTTAGTGAATCGGTTCTGTTTTATGGCATATCTCATCACTACAATATCATAAGTGGCCTGTGTATCATACTTGCTGCTTATGTCAAAGCATTCATACTGGTCAGAGCTTAGGAAATCAATAATATTCTGGGCGCTGGCATTTGCCTCGTCAAATCCAAGTGCTTTATTGTATTCGAGCTTATCATATTTCTTTCCGAACACATCTGACAGAAATCTCTTTTTTGAGGTTTCAGATGTGAATGTAAAGCTGTATGTACCATCATCGTTTAAAACAACCGGAAAATCATTGTATATGGAGCCGCCATTGTTTTTTATCACATTGATAATTTCATTAAGCTCTTTGTTTAAAAGACGATTGTGCTCCTTCGTAGATGAATAGCTGCCGTTGTCTGAGATGACTACAGAGTATGCAAGCTGATTGTAAGCAAGCAGCTCACCATTTACATCGTATATATTGCCTCTTGATGCCTCTATGGACAGCGGCTTTTTAATCAGCATTATGAAGTTTTTCTGATAATCTGCACCTTTAATAATCTGAAGGGTAAAGACTCTTTCGGCAAGCAGGGCAAACATGAAAATAATTACTGCTGCTAATACAAAAAGTCTTGAGCTGAAAAATTTCTTCAGAAAATCTTTTATATCATAAATCAAATTTCTTTGCTCTCCTTTTCTCGTGTGCTTCCAGCTTCTGGTTTAACTTAAGAAATACCAGATACAAAAGTATACTGATAACCATTGTGTATACAAATTCAGGTATGATAATTGACTTCAGATAGTACAAAAAGCTAAATCTGCCACGCAGTAAAAACATGAAAAAGTATACTACCAGATTGTAAAACAAATCGCTGCCTCCTATAAGAAGCATAGGAAGCTTTATATCGTCAGGATAGAATCTTTTCTGGAATAATCCATTGATAAAACCGATATACATATATATTAAAGCATACAGTCCTATATATTTTCCGCAAAATATGTCAATAAGCAGGCCGCAAAAGAAGCCTACCCACAGTCCTTCCTTTTTGCCACGCATAAAGCCAAAGGATGATACGGCTATAATCAACAGGTTTGGTGAGATATTGGCAAAGGAAAGAGTCTTAAACAGCGTGGTCTGCAATACAAAGCATAAAGTTATTATTATAAATAAAACAATTCTACGTCTCATGCTGCTCCTTACTTATTTTCAGTTGAATTTTCAGTCTGGCTGTCACCGGCTGTTTTTGTACTTTCGGTGTCGTCAGCTGTCTTAGTGTCACCGGTCTGCTTAAGCTGTGTTATGACCATGACATTTTCGATATGCTCAAAATCTACAACCGGTGTGATAGTGCCGGATTTTGTCAGATTGTTGGAATTATTTTCGATTTTTGCCACATAGCCAATCAGTATACCCTGCTGGTAACGGTCTGACACGTATGAGGTAACAACAGGATCGCCCTCTTTCACCTTGTTGTCGTCATCCTTTAACTCTGTAAAGGTAATTACCTTGTCATCGTTCATGGTTTTTATATTGCCACTGACGGTGAGGTTGTCCTCCGTGGTGGAAACCATGCCACTGACTTTGCTGGCATCATCTATGATACAGCGTACCTTGGCAAAATTATCGCCAGCATCGGTAACAATACCTACAAGTCCGCTTCCCGCAAGCACATTCATGCCTACGTCCACTCCATCCTTTTTTCCTTTGTCGATAGTAAAGGTAGAAAACCAGTTTCCGCTGTCCTTTGCTATGACACTGGCAGCAACCTTGGGATATGATGGATATTTGGCATCCAAATCCAGGAGCTGTCTGTAATTGTCAAGCTCATACTGTTCAAGTTTGGTTGTTGTGAGCTGTGTTGTAAGCTCTTCTACCTCGGCCTTGAGCTTTTTATTCTCAGCCTTGACATTTTTTAATGTGCGTATTTCTGTAACCTTATCTGAAATGTGGATTCCAAAGCTGTTTATACCCTTCTGCATTGGGATGAATACATATCCGGCAGCAGTCTTTAAAGGACCACCGGAGATATTTAAGGTAAGGCTTAACAGCATGGTTACAAAGCAGACTGCTGTCATAATCAACAGTGTGTATCTTGCAGGCAGCTTTTTATTGTGCTTTCTCTTTCGATTGCGAAAATTCTTACTCATGTTAACCTCGGTTATTATTTTTTGATGCTGAACGGAAGTCTCTTATATTTTGAATCAGAAACTATTTGTACGAGTCCGCGTACTGCACTCTCCTCAGGACATTCTGAGCAGATGACCTTTATACCTGTAATCTGTTCAAAGAGCTGGTCGAGTCCTGCAAGCTGTGAGCCGCCTCCTGTGATATAAATGCCTGAATGGATGATATCCTTTGCAAGCTCAGGCGGAGTCTTCTCAAGAATCATTTTTATTGATGTGCATATAGACTCAAGGTTTGACTTCATAGCCTCGTAAACGACCTTTGAACCAATTTCCATCTCAATAGGCAGGCCGCTTACCACATCACGTCCCACTATGACCATACTGTCCTCTCTTCCCGGAAGTGCAGAGCCTATAGTCTCCTTCAACAGCTTTGCAGTCTTTTGTCCGATTACAAGATTGAACTCCTTTCGCACAAAGGAGATAATTGACTCGTCAAGTCTGTTGCCACCGAAATGAAGCAGGTCACTAAGCACCAGGCCACCGAGTGAAATAACGGATGTCTCTGTTGTGTCAGCGCCCATATCTACTATCATGACACCGGTTGGCTCGTTTACATCTATTCCAAGACCTACAGCATCAGCGATAGGCTTCTCACAGAGCATGACCTTTTTAGGCTTTGATTTGCTTTTATAGAAGAGCTCGTAGAATGCTCTTTTCTCTACATCTGTGATATCTGTCGGCACAGCGATGATGAACTCGGCATTTTTGATACGTGCCTTTGTCTTGTGCTCCAAAAAGTCAAAAATCATAGTCTGAAGCAGATTATAGTCAGCAATAACTCCCTCTACAACAGGAAATATGACGTTGATTGTCTCAGGCGCCTTTTCATACATGGCATATGCGCTGTCTCCATATGCATATATCTGATTTTTGTCTATTACGGCTATTGTGTTTTTCTCAAGCATTGTCTTGCCTGTAGCCTTTGAGTATACCTTGAAATTGTTTGTTCCCAGATCAATTCCGTAAACGTTGTTGCTCATAATAATTCTACCTCGTCTTCTGTTTATATAAGTTTATTTTCATAGAAGCTATAATATTCGTTATCTCCGATTATGATATGGTCACAAAGCTCTATGGAAAAAATCCCTGAGCCCTCAATTAATCTGTCTGTGACAGCAATATCATTTCTGCTGGGAGTACAATCTCCGCTTGGATGATTGTGCAATAAAACAAGCTTTGATGCATTTTTGTCCAGGGCGGTCCTGATGATGGAGCCTATGTCCACTACAGATGAGCTTAGTGAACCCTTGGATATGAACTTGTCTCCTAAGAATCTGCTTTTTACATCAAAATAGGCACAAATGACGACTTCATTTGTGAGATGCCTCATCTGCTCCATATAGTAGTCAGCTATTGTCTGAGGATTATTCATTCTGATGCTTTGAACCTTTTTTGTCTTTGCTATGCGAAGCGACAGCTCTGCTATCGCCTTAAGCTGTATAGCTTTTATCTGCCCTATCCCGGGAATACTAAGAAGCTCCTCATAGGACATCTCATAGAGATTGAGCAGATTGCCATGCCTGCCGGAAAGTATGTCCTGCGCAATATCAATCACAGTCTTGTCCCTTGTGCCGGTCTTTATAATGATGGCAAGTAAATCAGCGTCTGACAGGCCTGATGCTCCAAGCGATAAAAATTTCTCATATGGTCGCTCTGAAGCCGGCAGATTTTTAATTGTTTTGTTATTATGCATTAATCCCTTTCGCTTCTCCCAGGCGATTGACAACGGATTTAAGCAAAGTTTTCAGTTAATTGTAGCACACCTAATCCAGCTTAACAAGATTTCTCTCATAAAGTTTTTGTAAAGACATCAAAATTCCAAGCTTTGCATGGTACCATGTGAGTCCTCCCTGGAAATAAACCGCATATGGTGGCTTCACAGGGCCATCGGCAGAAAGCTCAATGGATGAGCCCTGCACAAATGCGCCTGCTGCCATGATGACATCACTGTCATAGCCCGGCATAGCCCATGGCTCAGGGGTCACATAGCTGTCTACAGGTGCTGCTGCCTGAATGCCTTCGCAGAATGCTATCATGGCGTCGCGGTTATTGAACTCTACAGCCTGTATGATATCGTGGCGGCTTTCAGTACCGTCAGGAACCACCTTAAAACCAAGCTTTTCATAGATTTTTGCAGCAAAGATTGCTCCCTTTAATGCTCCGCTTACGACAGTCGGTGCAAGGAAAAAGCCCTGATAAAATGACTGGATGACTCCGAGTGAAGCTCCAACCTCCTTGCCAAGTCCCGGAGATGTGAGACGGTATGCGGCATTTTCAACACATTCCTTTTTGCCGACAATATAGCCTCCGATTGGTGCAAGTCCGCCTCCCGGATTTTTGATCAGTGAGCCGACCATCATGTCCGCTCCAACCTGGATAGGCTCTGTATCCTCGACAAACTCACCGTAGCAGTTATCGACCATACAGATCACATCAGGCTTTATGCTCTTTACAAAGGCAATGAGTTCGCCTATTCTTTTGACCGAAAGTGTAGGTCTTGTAGCATAGCCCTTAGAGCGCTGGATTGTGACAAGCTTCGTTTTTTCATTGATGGCTTTCTTTATTCCGTCATAGTCAAACTCACCGTCAGGCAGTAGGTCAACCTGCGCATATGTGATGCCGTACTCAGCAAGTGAGCCCTTTGAAGGGCGTATGCCTATTACCTCCTCAAGTGTATCGTAAGGCTTTCCGACAGGGCTTAAAAGCTCATCGCCCGGACGCAGGTTTGACATGAGGGCAAGTGCAAGTGCATGTGTACCGCAGGTAATCTGAGGCCTTACAAGTGCATCTTCTGCGCCAAAACAGTCTGCGTACACTCTCTCAAGTGTATCCCTTCCGAGGTCATTGTAGCCGTAGCCGCTTGATGCCTGGAAGCACTCTGCGCTCACCTTGTTTTTCTGCATGGCGGCTATGACCTTAAGCTGATTATACTCAGCATTTGTGTCTATTTTGTCAAAACGCTCCTTAAGCTCCTTTTCTACAGAGGTTCCGAAATCCAAAACCTCCTTTGATATTCCAAGTGTCTCATACTGCCTGTAAATGGCTTCATTGGTATCTAACAAATTATAATCCTCTTTTCTGCTAAAATTTCTTGTATTTTATTTAATATTTTATTATCATCATATGAATATTCATTTTTTTCTATCCATATGGTATCTTTTTCTCTCCTAAACCAGGTTAGCTGTCTCTTTGCAAAACGCCTTGACTCAAGCTTTACCTTGTCCACAGCCTCATCAAGTGAATATTCTCCATCAAGATATGCAAGGATTTCCTTATAGCCTATGCCCTTCATGGATACCATATCGCTTGTACAGCCCATTGCCTTTAGCTTTTTCACCTCATCGACAAGTCCGTTTGAAACCATGATATCAACTCTCTTATCTATCCTCTCATAGAGTCTTTGTCTTACATCATCCAGTACAAAATAGGCAAAGCTGTATGGAGACTGCTTGGCTCTTTCAGTCTCATTGTGCTTTGAAATCGGCTCATGGCAGGTGTGATAGTATTCAATTGCCCTGATGACGCGCTTTACGTTATTCTCATGGATGCTCTCGTAGGATGCAGGGTCGATATCCTTAAGCTTTTCATGCAGTGCATGGTTTCCGTGCTCGTTAGCAAAGTCGTAAAGGCTTTTTCTGTATGCCTCATCCACATCCTGCTTTGTGAAATCAATGTCATACAAAAGTGCCTGTATATAAAAGCCGGTGCCGCCGACAACTATCGGTATCTTTCCTGCTTCGTATATCTCATTAAGTGCTTTTTTTGCCATATCCTTGAAGATAAATACATTGAACTCGTCAGAGGGCTCAAGCTCATCTATCAGATAGTGCTTTATGCCGTCCATCTCATCGACTGTAACCTTCGCAGAGCCTATATCCATGTATTTGTATACCTGCATGGAATCCGCGGATATTATAGCACCATTTATTTTTTTTGCAAGCTCAATCGATAGAGCTGTCTTTCCTACTGCTGTCGGTCCTGTCAGGACAATCATCGGTTTTTGTGTCATATTGTACCTCAGTCCAAATGTGTATGTTGTCATACGATACGTTTGAATTTCTTTTCTATCTCATATTTGCTCATAGAGATGATGGTTGGTCTGCCGTGTGGGCAGTTGTAAGGATTGTCGAGTGACAAAAGCTCATCTATCAGCTCATTTATCTCACAAAGAGTAAGCTTGTCATTGCCCTTGACTGCTGCCTTGCACGACATGGATGCGACCTTTTCCGTGATGATATCAGGAGTCTGCCTGCCTGTCGCATTGGAAAAATCATCGAGCATCTCTATAAACAGATCCTTCATATCTATGTTAAACAAATTATCCGGAATTGCACTGATCATGTATTCCTTGCCACCAAAATGCTCCACCTCATAGCCAAACTGTTCTATCTGCGGCCTGTATTTCTCAAGCATCTCGCTTTCCCTTGCATCAAGAGTCATGACAATCGGAGGGCTTATGCGCTGTGATGTAAAATCCTTATTGGCAAGTCTTGCCATTGTTTTTTCATACAACACCTTCTCATGGGCTGCATGCTGGTCTATGATGTACAGCTTGTCCTCAAACTCTATGAGCCAGTAGGTCTTAAAGAGCTGGCCTATGATGGAAAACTGCTTCTTGGCGCTTTCTGTAAGAAAAACCTTGTCGTAATCGCCGAGTGTCTGCTGGGTGCCGGTGACAA
>ERZ1031467.31-NODE-31-length-31567-cov-26.227564_pt1 | contig 31567 bp, 25 predicted proteins | sample MGYA00517105_ERZ1031467 | MGnify/ENA primary metagenome ERZ1031467 (study PRJEB33719, sample SAMN04261155) | wastewater metagenome | biome: rural village; feature: human; material: feces | host: Homo sapiens | place: El Salvador | collected 2013-01-07 ...
AATACCTTGCCGCTGGCAATTACTATTGGAATGCCGGAATCTTCGTATGGAACATTGATACCATCAGCAAGGCAATCCGCACCTTCCAGCCTCAGCTTGCCAGCATCATGGACGAGATGGCACCTTCTTTCTATACTGAACAGGAGAAAGAGGTGGTCGGCAAACTCTTCCCAACCTGTGAGAAGATAAGCATTGACTATGCCGTAATGGAGAAGTCGAAGGAAATCTATACCCTGCCAGCCGAGTTCGGATGGAGCGACTTAGGCAGTTGGGGTAGTCTCCGTACCTTGCTCTCACAAGATGAGGCTGGCAATGCTAAGGTAGGCAATGACATCCAATTGTATGAATGCAAGAACTGCGTGGTTCATGCAGCCGATGAAAGTAAAGTAGTAGTTCAAGGCTTGGATGGCTATATCGTAGCCGAGAAGAATGGACAACTGCTTGTTTGTTCTTTAAAAGATGAGCAGAGAATTAAAGAATTTGGAAAATAATGGCACAATCAGTAAAAGTTAATTATATACTCAATCTTATCAATACGGGATCGCAGATGCTGTTCCCATTGATAGCTTTTCCTTACATTTGCCGAGTCATTGAGGCAGATGGTATTGGTCTTGTGAATTTTTATCAGTCTATCATCAAATATATTTCTCTTTTTACTTGTCTTGGTATACCTATGTATGCTATCCGAGAAATAGCGAGAGATAGAGATGATGCGGTAAAGATGAATAGAACAGCTGTAGAATTGTTGTTGCTTCATACTTTTCTCTCGCTATTGGGATACGTTGTTGTGGCAATACTATGTATGGTGGTACCACAGATAAAAGCGGATATACCATTGTTCTTAATTTTAAGTCTAACTATATTTTTTACAGCAATAGGCTGCGAATGGTTTTATCAAGGAATAGAGGATTTTAAGTACATCACAATTCGAGGGCTAATTATCAAAACGATAGCTTTGATATTGTTATTTGTTTTTGTGCGTACCAAGGATGATATCCTATACTTTGGCTGCTATATGGTTTTTGGTGTATTGGGTGGAAACATCTTTAACTTCTTTCGCCTCCGTAAATATATACACAAAGAAAATATCTTATTTTCCGAATTGCATATTAAACGACATATTAAGCCTGTATTAAAAGTTTTCTCTTTTTCGGTTGTTACGAGTATTTACCTTCAGCTCAATACCGTATTGTTGGGATTCTTGAAAGATGCAACAGTGGTCGGCTACTTTACAGCAGCAACAAAAGTGATGGGAATGCTTTTGAGTATGTCGGCATGTTTAGGATCAGTAATGATGCCTAGAGCCTCTCATTTAATAGCGGAGAAAAAGAACAAGGAGTTTGCTCATCTTATCCAAAAATCTTATGACTTTACATTGGCAATTGCTTTGCCTGTTACGTTAGTTTTAATTTTCTGTGCACCAACATTGATAATTATATTTTGTGGTAAAGACTTCGTACAAGCGATAGAAGCTTCGCAAATTATAGCTCCTATAATATTATTTGTTGCAATTTCAAATGTAATGGGGATTCAGATACTCTATCCCAAAGGGAAAATCAATATAGTTACCTTTTGTTGTTGTATAGGTGCAGTAGTTGATTTAATGCTTAATTTTAGCCTTATTCCTACAATGTCATATATAGGTACATCTATAGCTTATGTCGGAGCTGAATTTGCAACTTTATTATCTATGTGTATAATGGGAAGAAAATATATACCCTTAAAGTATTTTAGAAGAAAACATCTTAATTATATCTTAGGTTGTATGTTTATGGCAATAGCTTTTTATTGCATAATGTTACTCGATTTTTCTGCATTTTCGAAAATGATTTTACAAGGCTTTTGTGGTTTAGGAATCTATTTGCTTGTTTTATACATCTGCAAGGATGAATCCTTGATGCAAATTCTTTTTAAGGTAAAAACAAAGTTTTAAGTAAGTAAAGATTATTATGATTACAACAAAACATGAACTCCGTGAAGCCATTTCTCAATATAGAAAACGATATGGCAATTCTATTAAAAATTATATTAAAGGGCTAATTTTGAAGTCTGATGCTAGTCATGCTATTAGATTGTTGACTATTTTAAGAAAATCTGAATATTATTTTAATAATAAAGATAGAAATGTTTTCTATAAAATATTGTATGTGCTCTATTATATAAAATATCACAGAATACAATACAAATATGATACATATTTGCAATAAATTGTTGTAAACCTGGGTTGTGGATTCCACATGTGGGGGGCAAATTATTAATTGTAAATCAATGGGCTATAACTGTAGTGTAAATAAAGGAGTCGTTATTGGTAACAAAAAGGGACAGGAGAACAGAGCTATCATCGGAGATAATTGTTATTTTACATTAGGTTGTAAAGTAATCGGAAAAGTAAATATTGGTGATAATGTTATTGTTGCTCAAATCTCTGTTGTTGTAAAAGACATTCCGAGTAATACTATAGTTTCAGGAGTACCTGCGAAAATAATCAGATCTTTCCAAAATTTTAAGGAGATAAATATATAAGGTTTCTTTATAGAAAATCAAATGATAGTAAAAATATTAGAAAATGGAATACTATATTTTTTTCATTGTACTATTTCTATGTGCGTTTGCTGAAGTCAATAATCTGTTAAAAAATAAAATACTCTTTGCTATATTAGTATTTCTGTTAATACTCTTTGCTGGAACTAGGTATAAAATAGGTACAGACTATATGACATATTCTTCTTTGTTTGAAATATGCAAGGAGGGGAGTATAATAGCGCAACTCGTGACAGTTGAGGCTCTATTTGTACTATTGTCTAATGTGGCATATTCTTTAGCAGGAATATTTCTTATTTATGCTCTAATTGGAGTCGGAGGAAAAGGAATTATCATTTCAAAAGTAGCGTATCCGTTTACTTGTTTATTGATGTATTATGGGTTCTGCTATTTGTTTTTTGATATGGGTATTATGCGGCAAGGTGCTGCAATCGCAGTTTGCTTATACTCGATAAAATATATAATCAAAAGAGAGCCTAAAAAATTTACATTTTTAGTTTTTGTATGCACAACTTTTATTCATAGGTCTTCTTTGTTTTGGATTTTTGCTTATTTTATAAAGCCAACTTGTTTGAGTAAAAAAAATATATATTTGTTCTTAGCAATATCATTTCTTTTAGGATTCATTGTAAATGAGCAATTTTTATTAAGTGTGCTATCTGTTATGCCTAGCTTTTTTTCAAAGTTTGGTAACACTATAGTGAACATACAGCAGGAATCTTTAAATTTTGGCTTTACTAGTTTGCGTAAGGTTGTAATAATATTATTCTTGACAAACTATTTGTGTAAAAAACTTAGCCACCAGCAAATTTTCTATAAATATTTGATTAATATATATTTTTGGGGCGTATGTGCTTCATTAGCTTTTGTGCGATTTCCAACATTGGCAGGAAGAGGAACGTATTTCTATTGTGTTACGGAAATACTACTTCTACCCTTATGTATGAAATACATTAAAAATAAATTTCTTAAAAACCTATATTTTATAGGTCTGAGTCTATACTCTTTCCTGTATATGAGGAATGTTATTAATAATGTCAATACAGATTCATGGATGAATCTGTTATATTTACCCTATAATTCAATTTTATACAAATGAAAGTTTTAATTTATGCATTTGAGTCAGAATTGGCACCTAAAGGGGGGCCTCTTGGCTATTTATTTAATCTTAAAAAAGCGGTTGATGCTAATAATGATGATTCTATAACATTTATAAAGGATGACTTTAAATATAAAAAAGTCAAACAGAAAATAAATGGAATAAAGAATGTCTGGCTTCGTAAGGTTTTTGTACAATTTAAATTACTAGCAAAGTATTGGTTACTATTATATGGTAAAAAGCATACTTCACAAGTAGATTTATCAAAGTTTGATATTGTGCATTTCCATTCAACATTTGATATGTATTCAGTACGTGATAGTCTAGTAAACTATCAAGGAAAAGTTGTGTTAACTTCTCATTCTCCAACTCTTTTGTCGAAAGAAATATATGATTCTGCAAGTAAATTCTGTAAATGTTTTAGATTTATTTATGGTAAGCTATCCTTAATGGATACTTATGCTTTTTCTCGTGCTGATTATTATATATTTCCTTGTCCAGAAGCAGAAGAACCATACTACCATGCGTGGCAAGATTTTTATGTATTAAAAGAAAAGAGAAAAAATCAATTTAAGTATCTGCTAACAGGTATTCCACCTTGCCATTCTAAAATATCGCCAGTTGAAGTACGTAAAAAATATAATATCCCTAATGATTGTTTTGTATTTTGCTATGTCGGAAGACATAATGAAATTAAGGGGTATGATGTTTTAAAACGTTTGGGTGAAAAAATACTATCTGAGTATAAAAATGCTTATTTCTTAGTGGCAGGAAAAGAAGAGCCAATGAAGGGAATTAAGAGTAATAGATGGATTGAAGTTGGCTGGACTTCTGATCCATATTCTCTAATTTCTGCTTCCGATGTTTTCCTCCTTCCTAACAAAGAAACTTATTTTGATTTAATTTTATTGGAAGTCTTGTCATTGGGAAAAATAGTTATAGCTAGTAATACTGGTGGAAATAAACATTTCCGTAATTCGGAGAGCATTTTTTTATATGATGATACTATGGAGGCTTATGATTTAATGAAAATGATATATTCGACTTCTATAGAAGAACGTACACGTTTGGAAAATCTAAGTTTCTCTGAATACAAAAAATATTATACATGTAACTCATTTTACGTGAATTACAAAAATATAATGCTAGACATTTTTAACAGTAAACAATGAAACTATTATTTATTAATTCTGCATCAAAGGTGTTTCACGCTCCAAATGGTGATTTTTACATTAATCCACATATAACAAATAAAGGTTTTCGGCAATATTTATCATTTTGTGATGAATTTACAATTTTGCTGAGAGATTGTGGAAATGTAACCCAAAAGGAGATTGGTAATTTGGAAAAATTCGATAAGTCTATAGGAAGATTAATGCCTTATCCTAACATTTATACTCCAACTTCAATTTTCAACATTTATAAACAAATGAAACTAAGAAAGATGATAAAGGAGCAAGTAAAATATGCAGATAGGGTTATATGTGGATCACAAGCAGGTTCTGTTATTGATATCACGGTTAAATATTGCAAAAAATACCATAAGCCATATATGATATATTGTTTGGGTATGATTTTTGAGGGACAATGGTTTCATAGCTGGAAAGGTAAATTGATAGCTTATCCTCGCGAATTTGATTGTAAGCGACTTTTTAAGAATGCGCCATATGCAATTTATGTAACAAAGGATGCTTGCCAAAAACGTTATCCTTGTAATGGAAAAACTTTGGGCTGTTCTGATGTCGAAATTCAAAAGCCAGTTATTCAAGTATTGAATAAGCGTTTAGAGAAAATTAGAAACAAAACAGGTAAACTGGTATTTGGTACAGCTGCTTATTTGGATGTCAAATGGAAAGGACACCATCTAATGCTAAAAGCAATTGCCTTATTAAAAAGCAAAGGCATTGATGTAGAGTACCAAATGGTAGGTTTAGGCAAAGGTGATAAAATTCGTTCTTTGGCCAAGCAGCTAGATGTAGAAGATAACATCAAGATTATAGGAGGCAAAAAACATCAGGAGATGTTTGATTGGTATGATCAAATAGATGTTTATGTACAACCGAGTTATCAAGAAGGCTTATGTCGTTCTATTGTCGAAGCAATGAGTAGAGCTTGCCCTGTTATTGCTTCTAATGCAGGTGGTAATTACGAATTGATCGATTCTGAATACATATTTTCAGTAGGTAATGCTAAAGCGTTAGCCATTGTCATAGAAAAACTTTTATCTAATAGCAATATGGAAGATATTGCAATTCAAAATTTTGAAAAAGCTAAAGATTTTGATGGTGATAAGCTAAACCAAAAAAGATGGTTGTTCATTAAACAATTTATAGAAAATGAGTAAAATAGGAATCTTAACCTATCATTCTGGGTATAATTATGGAGCTTGTCTTCAAGCATATGCTTTGCAGACAACTCTTAGAAAGTTAGGATATGATAGTGAAATTATAAATTTTGAGTCAGAGGCATTTGTTGCAAGTCGTGAAATGTTTAGTCGCAAACCGAGAAGATTAAAAGAGGTTATTAAGAACATAACCCGAATACCTTATTGGAAGGCTCTCCATGTCAGAGAGAAAATGTTTGATGATTTTACTCTGAAAGTTTTGAATGCGACACCGAGATTTAAGACGGAGGATGAGGTGATAAAACATGCTGAGGACTATGATTGCATTATTTGTGGTAGCGACCAAATTTGGAATTTATCTAAAAGCCATGATGCTCCTGCTGCCAATCCCATATTCTTTCTTAATTTTCCAAAGAAGCAGAGACGAGTAGCCTATGCAGCATCGTTTGCTTCTTTTGTGAAGCAAGCATCTATGCATGAAGATGAGTTTTTGCCTTGGTTAAAAAAGTTTGATGCAGTTTCTGTTCGCGAACAAGATGGGGTCGAGTATGTTAAATCTAAAGGATTAGATTGTACATTGGCCCTAGATCCTACAGTACTTCTTGACAAAGAAGACTATGAGCAGATTTGTGCAGAACGAAAAATCAAAGAGAAATATGTCTTGATGTTTGGCTGGAATACAAATTCAGATTTAGTTGCTGCTGCTAAAATCGTATCAAAGAAATTGGGCTTACCTGTTTATAACATAGTTCCACCACCAAGAAAAATGTTTTGTGGTATTCCTCGTAAGCTAGATGTTGGACCATGTGAATTTTTAAGTATGATTAAGCATGCAGAATTTGTCGTAACAAATTCTTTCCATGGCACAGCTTTTTCTACGACTTTCGAAAAGCCTTATGTTTCTATCGTAACAGGCCAGGCTGATACTCGTATGTATTCTTTATTAGACCAATTAGGGTTAGCTAACCATTTAGTGCACAAGGAAGATATGGATATAAATAAATTACTTGCTACGGATTTTAGTGGAGTTAGGGCTAAAAAAGCTGCACTTCGAAAATCCTCTTTTGACTTTTTGAAATCAGCATTGGAAGGACTATGATAAGTTTTGACTTTGATAAGGATTGTTGCGGTTGTCATGCTTGTATGAATGCCTGCCCTGTTAATGCAATTAAAATGGAAGCTAATAAGGAAGGCTTCTTGCTACCTAACGTGGATGGGAATACTTGTATAAAGTGCGGAAAATGTGATAAGGCTTGTCCCCATTTAAATGGAGCAAATAACATTGAGAAATATTCCCTCGAATCGTTTAGAGACATTCCTTCTTATTTGTACTTTTTAGATAGTAAGGAACGTGAAGATTCTGCATCTGGTGGATTTGTAGTTGCTGCAATGAAATCTTGTCTTGATAGAGGAGGACTTGTTTGTGGCTGCGTGTGGGACAAAAAAATGAAGGCTATTCATATTGTGTCTGATAAGATTGAAGACTTGAGAAGAATGCAAAGTTCAAAATATGTTCAAAGTGAAATTGGACAATGCTATTCTGAAATAAAGACTTTTCTTAAACAAGGAAGAAATGTTGCTTTTTGTGGAACACCATGCCAGACAGCTGGTTTGAAGACGTTCTTAGGTAAGGTTGATACTTCAAATTTGATTTCCATTTGTGTCATCTGTCATGGAACTCCTTCACCTTTAGCTTGGAAAAAGTGGAAACAGGTTCAAGAGCATAAGTACAAGGGAAAGTTAGTCTATGTCAATATGCGAGATAAGCATAAGAAGGGATATGCCACAACTTGTTGTAAATATGTATATGATGTGAATGGATCACGGAAAGTTGTGGAGCGTGCAGCTTATATAGCTGATCCTTATGTCTTTTTATTTGCAGACAGTTTATATCTGAGAAATTCGTGTTATCATTGCCAATATAAAGCTGATGGTAATGGTGCAGACATTATAGCAGGTGATTTTCATGCCTCGATAAATGAGGCAGGAAAATGGGGGTGTTCTTCAGTCTTCGCTATGACTCAAAAGGGTGAGAATTTCATAAAGACACTTCCGGGCTACTGTATAAAGTCTGACTATAAAAAGTTAGTTGGGGTAAATCCGATGCTTTGGAAATCAGAAAAAATGAACTCACAAAGAAAAGTCTTCTTTGAAGCAATACAGAAAAATGTCGTATCTGAAAGTGATTTCACGCAATTCTTGCCAAAGAAATATTATGTAAAAAAGGTGTTAGAGCAGATGGGATTGTTTAATGTTGTTAGAAAAATGCTGAAATAACTTATGAGTGGTTTTACGTTTATATATATTTCTGATATTCATATCGGACATAGCTCACCAGAAGACGAAGGTCTTGTCCTTAGTGCTTTTATTAAGGATGTTTCTAATCAGATAACAAGCTATGATATTGCCCACGTTTATGTGGTAGTTGGTGGAGACTTGGTTTGGAATGCTGATGCTTATGCTCAATACGAGGATTTCGACAGACAAGTAGTACAGCCTTTGGTGAATATGGGCATTGAGCGCAAACACTTTGTTTTCACGATGGGCAATCATGATTGTCAACAGTCCGTTGTGTCTTCAAACTCGTTAAGTCATACTTTAGCGATTGAAAAGAGATACCAAGAAAGAGAATTTAATGATTGGATTCATCAAGATAAGTGTTGTGTGGAAAAGTTCAACATGTTTAAACGATATTTGAACGAAAAGTTTTCTTTTGATAGATATGACATTCTATGTAATTCTGTTGAAATTGATGAGGATTGGTGTATTCTGAGTTTGAATACATCTTTGGCATCATTTGCTGCATTTCAAGGAAAAAGGGATGAACGCAATCTTGGGGTTGATACTCGCTCCTTGACTCAATGGCTAAATGCAGACAAGCATAAGAAACGTATTTTACTGATGCATCATCCTCAGGAATGGCTGCAAGAATGGGCGGAACGAGAGATTAATGCATTCATAAAGAGAGACTTTGATGTTGTCTTGACAGGTCACACTCATGAGCAAGATATTTTGTGTAATAGTAATGGGAATGATTTTTATATAGAGATAAAGGCTCCGCAGCTATTTACAACAAAGAAAGACCAAACTTTGGGATATTGTTTCATAGAGTTTGGCACAATCGGTATTGAGCGTATCATTTATCGCCAATGGTCTGACAAACGCCATCGTTTTCAGTTGGGAAGTGATTTTACAGAACAGGAGAATGGCATCATTGATTTCTTGCAAAATAAACAATCTCAACCGCTTGATATAGAGTCAAACAAAAGTCCTAAGAATTTAGTTTTGCAGCTTGCCAAGGCTAAGCTAGAAGAATTGATGACTTTGTATAGTAAGCAACCGAAAGTTTGGGTTGATAGGTATGTGAGTCCAGAAAGAATAGATCATACACGACGAATCAATAAGGTAAAATTACTCTCTGAGCATGACATTATTAATAAAGATACTAATGTGAAGATATTGGCACCAGTACAATATGGATTGACTTGTTATGGTTTGCATTTTGTTTATACTCTCATTGCAAAATACGACAAGGTTGGTATCTTCGTTCCAAAGGAATGGAAGAATAGACAAAAGTTAGGAGGTTATATTGAGAATAAACTTTCTGAATGTAACATCTCTGGAGATGAAATAGCATGGGTTGTTGTGGATGATTGGGTTGTTACAAAGAAACAGTCGGCAGAATACTTGGGAACTATACGAGAAAAGATGCCAAATGCAAAGGTTATGCTTCTTTCTCCTCGTTTGGAAAAGTACTTCAAAAACAATGATGAGATAGTAACTCGTGAGCCAAACTTTGAATCTTTGTATTTGGCACCTTTGCAGAGAAAAGATGTAAGGGCACTTGTCTCTGCATATAATAAGGTGAATTATATTGATGAAGAAGAAAAGGTCTTGGAACGTGTTGATAATGATATGAAAGACCTTAACATGCATCGAACACCAATCAATACTTTTACACTACTAACTATCTTCAACAATCACAATACTGAACGTTTGATAAACAGAACCGCTGTTATAGAGAAAATTCTGCAAATGGTTTTTGAGAATGATGTGGTTCCCAATTACAAAACAATAATTCCTGACATGAAGGATTGCGAGTTTGTCTTGGGTGTCTTCTGTAAAGACATAATCATCAAAAATATTGATTTCTTTGATAAAGATTATTTTCTCAATTACCTCAAGGATGTTTGTAAAAAGCAAGGAATTGATTTAGACATAGACTATTTGTTCGATGTTTTATATTATAATAATGTAATAAAAGAATTTGAAGGAAAATATTGTTTTAGGCATTCATTTTGGGTTTATTATTTTGCCGCTATGGAAATGTATAGACCTGATAGTGAATTAAAAGAATATATTTTTAAAGCTCATAATTACATTCACTATCCAGAAGTGTTGGAATTTTACTCAGGAAAAGATAGACAACGACAAGATGCAGCAGAATATATGCTTGATGACATTGAAAAGGCTACTCAGAGTGTGCATGACAAAGTAGGATGGAAAGATGACTTAAACTTGTTTTCTTTGTTGAAGTGCCAACAGACGGAAGAGCAGAAAGAGCAAATCTTTAAGTTGTTGGATGATAATGTCAAGCAATCTTCCTTGCCTACAGAGATAAAGGATTCTTATGCAGATAGTAATTACAATGTTGCCAAACCGTTTGACCAATCCGTGAGAAAGTTTATGCATGAATATTCTGTTAATTACTTGATAGAGTGTATTAGAATAGCCTCTATGGTTTATCGGAATTGTGACTATGTACAAATTGAGACAAAAAACAGATTGCTAGCAGCCATTTTTGCTTCATGGAAAGTAGTCACTCAAATCTTTTTTGCATTATCTTGGCCTTTGGCAGTCAATGGGCATGTAGGTATAGAGGACTCATATTTTGAACTTGATGATGTGTTTGAACGTTTTAAAAACATTAAGGAAAAACATATCGGAGTAGTTGTCTGTATCCCTTTAAATATTTTAAATATGTTCAAGGACTACTTATATTCTGAGAAGAATTCTAAAATGTTATTGATGGCGTTTGCAAACGAGCATGATAAGATTATTAAATTTTTACAAGCTTACATCTTAGTCTTGGAGCGTCCAAAAGATTGGAATATCTATATTGATAAGTACATTTCCGAGTTAGGAGCAAATACCTATTACTTAGGTCAACTAAAAGATATTATGTTATTACATCTTGGTCATAATGAAATAAAAGAAGAGGACGAACCTAGATTGAAAAATTTAATAAAAAAGGCAGCTTATAAACTAAGCACAGGTAAAAATGTTAATAGTATTCAAGAATTAAATAGTATTTGTATTACCAAAGAGAAATCTTCTGATGATGTAAAAAATGATAACAATGATAATAATTTGTCTGATTAATTAAAAGTGTATTGAAACATATGAAAAAAATAATTATTAATGGACAATTTACAGCGCGAAGAGTTACTGGACAGGAACGTTTTGCATTTGAAATTATATTAGAATTAGACAAAATATGCAAGAAAGGTCAATATGCTTTGGTTGTTCCAAAAAATGCTTCCAATATTCCGCAATTGAATAATATACCAGTTATCAAATTTGGAAAGGCGAAAGGATCTTTATGGGAACAAACTTTTTTAGCTTTGTATATGCTAACTCATCCTAGAAGCATTTCTCTAAACCTTCTTACGATAATGCCTGTTTTAAAACCTGGAATTATTTGTATTCACGACATGAGTTATAGAACTCATCCCGAGTATTGCAAGACATTCTACATGAAGGTTTCTAGATGTTGGCATATATTTCAAGAGGAGTTAGCTCGAAGATTCTCACCTTTGTTATTCACGGTGTCAGAATATTCTAAGCAGCAAATGATGGAGCACTTAAAGTTGCCTTCAGATAAAATAGTTGTATTGGGAAATGGATGGGACCATTTCAAAACTGTAGTTTCTGATGATTCATTAGCTATTCGTAAACCGAGTTTATTTGAAAATCCTTTTTTCTTTTCTTTAGGCAGTTTGGCTCCAAATAAAAATATCCAATGGATATTGGAGGTCGCAAAGAAGCATCCACAATATAATTTCTTTGTTGGTGGCAATGCTAATTTGCGTGCCTATGGTACAGACTATAAGGAAGAGGACTTTAAGAACGTAAAATTCCTTGGATATATCAGTGATGGTGAAGTAAAGTACCTTATGGCTCATTGTAAGGCTTTTATATTCCCTTCTTTCTTTGAGGGATTTGGTATTCCTCCATTGGAGGCTATGAGTGTTGGAGCAAAATGCATTATAGCTAAGACGAGTTGTCTGCCAGAGATATTTGGTGATGCAGCATATTGGATAGACCCTTATGATACGAATGTGGATTTGGATGAGCTCTTATCTAAGGAAGTCGCTTCACCAAAAACAATCTTGGAGAAATATACTTTTGTGAGTTTTGCAGGTGTAATGCACAAAACTCTACTTGAACTAATAAAGTAACAATTGACAATGAAAATTTTACATATCGGTCAAATGATAGGGGGCTTGGATATTTATATCCGAAACTCTATTATATATAATAAGGTGGGGAGTAATGAGTATGTCATTGTCTGTGGTAAGGATGATAAGCATCAGCCTGTTATCAGAAATGGTGTTGAGGTAAAGGAATATCCTATATCATTGTTCCGCTCACTTAATCCTTTGAACGATTTGAAGGCTTTGAGAGAGGCGGTCAAGATTGTAAGAAAGGAGAAGCCGGATGTGATTCATTGCCATAGTGCAAAAGGTGGTATCATCGGAAGAACTGCGGGATGGATTACTGGTGTGAAGACATTCTATACGCCTCATGCTTTTTCTTATCTCTGTACTCCTTCGAAGTTGAAACGATGGGTGTTTATGACAATTGAGCGATTGACTCGTTTCAAGACATACGTATTGGCTTGTTCGGAATCTGAACAGGAAATGGCGAATAAGGAGGTTGGCTATACTAAAGAGCATGCCTTGGTTTGGCACAATGCCGTGCCTGATTCTTCTCTTGAAAGGGGAAAGGTGGAAGATATATCAGAGCCTTATGCTTGCTATATAGGACGGCCATGTTACCAGAAGAATCCTTTGTTTTTGCTTGATGTCATCAAGAAGGTGAAGGATAGAGGTTGTAATCTCAAATTTATCTTGTTAGGCGTTGGCTATCATTCTCCAGAATTGGAAGCTATGAAAGCCAAAATGCATGGGTTAGGATTGGAAGATTCCATTCGCCTGGAACCTTGGATTAGTCATGCAGATTGTCAGGAGTTTGTGCGTAAGTCGCTGTTCTATATATCTACTGCTCTTTATGAAGGCTTGCCTTTGGCTATCATTGAAGCTATGGCAAATGGCAAGGCGATTATAGCCAGTGATGTGGTTGGAAATAAGGATTGCGTAAGAAATGGTGAGAATGGGTATCTCTTGCCTTTGGATGCAGCTTCATACGCAGAAAAAATTATTCAACTTGTGAATGATGATGATTTGAGAAAGGACATGGGGAGGAAATCAAGAGAATTTTTCTTGAAAGATTTTTTTATCGAAAATAGAATTAAATTATTACAACGAATTTACGAATCTTAATTATTAATAAGAATGAAACAATATGATTATTTGATAGTTGGCTCTGGCTTGTTTGGAGCAACTTTTGCTTATCTTGCAAAAAAACAAGGTAAGAAGTGTTTGGTAATCGATAAGCGTTCTCATTTAGGAGGTAACATCTACTGTGAGAATATTGAGGGTATCAACGTGCATAAGTATGGTGCACATATCTTCCATACCTCAAACAAAAAGGTGTGGGAGTTTGTGAACTCTATCGTTGAGTTCAACCGCTATACAAATTCACCTGTAGCAAACTATAAGGGCAAACTTTATAATCTGCCTTTTAATATGAACACCTTCTATCAGATGTGGGGTGTAACTACACCAGAGGAAGCGCAAGCAAAGATTGATGAGCAGAAGGCTGAAGCTGTTGCACGCATGAAAGCTGATGGCGTAACAGAACCTCGTAACCTGGAGGAGCAAGCTCAGGTATTGATTGGAAAAGATATTTACGAGAAACTCATTAAGGGCTATACTGAGAAGCAGTGGGGCAGAAAGTGTACTGATCTTCCTGCATTTATTATCAAGCGCTTGCCAGTTCGCCTTATCTTCGATAATAACTACTTCAATGATAAGTACCAGGGTATTCCTGTGGGTGGATATAATAAGTTGATTGATGGCTTGCTTGAAGGTATCGAGACCAAAACGAATATAGATTTCTTTGAGAATCGTCCTTATTGGGAAGGTATTGCCGACAAGATTGTTTTCACTGGTAAGATAGATGAATTCTATGATTATCAGTTTGGAAAACTCAACTATCGTACTGTCCGATTCGAGACAGAGGTTATAGATAAACCTAACTATCAAGGTAATGCGGTAGTGAACTATACAGAACGTGAGATTCCTTACACTCGTGTTATTGAGCATAAGCATTTTGAGATGTTTGGTCAAGAGGTTTATGAAACTCCAAAGACTGTTATCTCAAAAGAGTTTTCTACTGAATGGAAGGATGGTATGGAACCATATTATCCAGTGAATGATGAAGTAAACTCTTCATTGTATGCCAAGTATAAGGCTTTGGCTGATAAAGAAGATAATGTTATCTTTGGTGGTAGATTGGCGGAATACAAGTACTATGACATGGCTCCTACTGTGGAGAGAGCGATGGAATGGTGGAACTCTAAGGAATGATAGATGATACAGACATCAGCAATCTTTTTGTTCTTAAATTATTGCCTTGGCAAGAAGGTGGATATGAGTATGGTCGTCGCCAAAATAGATTGGCGACAACTATACAACTTTGCTTCTAGGCAAGCTCTTCTTGGCTTTTGTTTTGATGGTATCGAGAGATTGACGAAAGAATTTTCTGAAGAGCTAAAGCAAAATCCTATGGGAAGGGACTTGCTGATGACTTGGATGGGAGCGGCACAACAAATTCGCAGACAGAACGTGAAGGTGAATGCTGTGGCAGGTAAACTCTTCTCAATGCTGAGGGAGGATGGCCTGAGATGCTGTGTCCTGAAAGGACAAGGGAATGCCTTTATGTATCCGAATCCATATTCTCGTACTCCTGGGGATATTGATATTTGGGTGAATGCAAGCAGAGAAGATATAACAGAATATGCTAAGACTCATTTTGAAATTGGTGATGATATTAGATTCCATCATTTGGAGACTTCGTTTGACGGGGTGCCGGTGGAACTACATTTCTTCCCTGGTATAATGAATAATCCTATCTATAATGCACGTTTGCAGAAATGGTTCAAGCGGAATGCAGATTTGCAATGCTCAAATGTTGTTAGCCTGCCAGATGGTATTGGAGAAATTGCTATACCAACGACGGCATTCAATGTGATTTATCAGCTGACGCATCTATATCATCACTTCTTTGATGAAGGGATTGGAATGAGGCAAATCATTGATTATTACTATGTAGTGAATAATGATGAGTTATTGGCGATTAAGGATACTTTGCAGAAGGAATTAAAACATCTTGGATTGTGGAAGTTTGCAAGGGCGGTGATGTATGTGCTGCATGAGACATTGGGTATATCAGAGGAGAAGATGATCGCTCCGATGGATGAAAAGCGAGGAAAGTTGTTGTTATCAGAAATATTGAATGGTGGCAACTTCGGACAGCACTTCACCAAGTATGGGCATTTTACACAACAAGGAATGGCTAAGAAATATTTCCTGAAGATTTGGAGAAATATGCACTTCGTGAGATATTATCCTGCTGAGGCTCTAAGTGAGCCTATCTTCAGAACCTGGCATTTCTTTTGGAGACTGAAGAATAAGAAATAATAGATATACGGAGAACTGCTCCCTCTCTGTAAGCAGTCAATCAGATTTAAAGACAATGATAACTAACGATTTATTCTTAGTGCTCAAAAACTTTCAAGGAGTGAGAGAAAAGCAAGGTGAAAACGAGAAGCTCACAAAGCTTGCAGTTCAGTTCATGATTGTGGCAGAGAATATATTACTTGGCGCATGCTTCGAAATCAATGGTATCAGGCGGATTTATCCTCTTGAAATAGAATTCTATTACCATGAGGAGGGTGATGATGGGCTTAAAGACCCCGTGATGTATCATACAAATGATCATGAAAACAAGCAATTTGATTATTATCCGTTAGGGTCGTTGAATTGTCATGTGTCTGGCATAGATATTACGTTTGAGAACGAAGAAAAACGTTATAGGGTATCCATTTTTGATCAGGAAATACAAAGTATGCGATTATGATGGATGTAAATGGGTAACAAAGGAAAAGAAAGAGTGCGAAGTACGTTCTACCTATATCTACGAAGACATGTTTATGAACATACCATTATCTGATGGCATTACTATAAAATGGATACCATTCAAGTCTGCTGGTTCTCTTGAAAGGATATGTGTAAAGCCAAGAATTCATGTTGCCGAATATGAAAAGGATATAAATGGCAGGTATCAAAAAGTTGAGATCCCTAAAGATGAATACGACAAGCTCTCTGATGACAAGAAGAAGGCATACTTCATGTATTCTGGAAAGATACTGAAAAAGTGTAATCGTATGTGGAATTATTCTGTCGTAGATAAGCGATAATCTGTTGGCTACTGTTACTGCTTGGGCATAAATTCAAATGATTTTTCTTAAAAGATAATATAAAAGCATTCATTTTAGGACTTAACGTACCTAAAGTGATTGCTTACAAAAATAATAAGGTACAAAAAAAAGAGATATGAACACTGAAATCAATCACATATATATCGGTAATATTGACCGTCTACCTCAATGGGCTGGCATATCGACAGAAGAGGAAGTTAATGACGGAGAGTTATCTGATGATAACCTGCACAAGGTTGTTGGAAAGGTAAGAGAGTTGATAAAGAACTATCTGCAACTTGATAGTGTAAATTTCCTATTTGGAACAGGTTCTTCTATTCATCTTGGTGCTGCTAGTATTCAGAACATTCCAAAGCAAGCAGAGGAGGATATTATGAACTCTGTTGATAAAGAATTGCAAGAAGACTTTAAAAAGTACATAACGCAATTACAAAAATCCTTGAAAGATGCAAACGCCGCAAAGAAAGATGAGAAGTTCAAAGATGAAAGAGGATGGGATGTAATATATGATGGCACCTACATACGTGACTATAAAAAAGTAGAAGCAAAAGATGGTGAAAAGGATGCCCCAGAGAAGCAGTATGGAGAAATATGTGTAATGTTTGAGCTGTTGCTTAACTACTTAACGGCTATTTCTTATCAGAAAAATGCAGAGAATGATAAGGAAGGTTATGAACGTGTACACAAGCTTATAAATTCTCTGAAAGCATCTCTTTTTAATATATGTGATGTTCATAAACGTGAAACTAGTCAGAGGGATTTGGAGCGTATTGAAAAGAAAGGATTCAAGGAGACTTTTGCAACAGATAAGTATATCTTTCATGAAAAATTCCTGAAGTCGTTAATGCAACGCCCTTTAAACCTTCAAAGAGCCAATATATTTACAAGTAACTATGACTTGGCGTTTGAGTATGCCTTCGACAATCTTGGTATAAAATATATTGATGGATTTTCAGGATTTCATCATCGCTACTTTAAACCTGAAACATTCAATTATGACATATTCTATCCTGGTAGCACTACCGCAGGAAAAGTGCAAAGGATAGAAAAAGTAGTTCGCTACTTTAAGCTTCATGGCTCTATTAGTTGGGTTGCTGACAATAATCATTCTTCCAGCAACATTTATGGAATAGAGGAGATGCCGATAGATTTGATTAAGCGTAAAGCAAATGAGGGTGGTGATTTTAGCTTTGGAAACCTGATGGTTTATCCGACAGCAGTAAAGAAAAGCTATACACTAGACTTGCCTTATTCCGAACTGTTCCGACACTTCGCTTATTGCACATCACAACCACAATCGGTTCTCTTCACTGTGGGTTACTCATTCTGTGACGAGCATTTTAATGATATTATTTATCAGGCACTGTCCAATCCTTCGTTTACTCTTATTATAGTGGATTTTAATGGAACGAGAGGATCGAAAGAAATTAAAAGACTGAAGGATTTGAACGATCCAAGAATCATTATTCTGGAAGGAGATTTCTTGGGAGACTTCCTGACACTTGCAGATACATTAATGCCTGACTTTCTTGACACCTCATCAAGCGATAGTGTGGCAGATACATTGAATACTCTCTTATCAAAAACTAACTAATATGACAAATGAAAGAAGCATAGGTAGTGTTGTTACTGTAGATAGCTTGTCTGTCTATGTCCGCTTGGATGATGATTTGAAGAGTCTGTATAAAAGCGGATATGAAGAGATTTATCCAGTAGCACGCATAAACTCTTACATCATCATACCCGTAGGAGCAGAACGTATCGTGGCAATGGTGAATCGCGTAATGACGAAGGAAGAAACCGACTTAACAAAGTCTTCAGGTGCTATATTCTTGACGGAATCAAATCGGTATTTGTCGGCTACTATGGTTGGAACGATATATAGAGACAATTACATTCAAGGTGTGTACAACTATCCGATATTGGACAATCCTGTATGGTATGTAACACGTAATGATCTAAACATCATTTTTGACCAAAAGGAAAATGCTGAGAAAATAGATTTCAAAGAAGATTTTTATTTGCCTATAGGTAGTTCGCCAGCTTTTCCTGATTTTCAAGTAAAAATAAATCCTGACCGTATGTTCGGGAAGCATGTCGCCATATTAGGAAATACAGGTTCAGGAAAGTCTTGCACTTTGACTGCAATATTGCAGAGTCTTTTCAAATTTCAGTATAATGATCAACATTTGAAGAATGCCCACATTGTGATATTTGACACAAATGGTGAATACAAGGATGCCTTTGATATTGATAGTAGATATAAAGTTAATCCATTCTGGATAAACGACGAAGGATTGAAAGTTCCATATTGGTTTATGAACTATGATGATATGGACTATTTGTTTGAACCTACTTCTGGCACACAAGGTCCTGTATTGAAAAGGGCATTGGGGTTGGCAAAAAGTCGTGTAGCTGCTCAAACTGGCAGATACATTCCCAATATATACATCAACAAACTATCTCAATTTTTAATAAGCATAGAGGCACAAGATTGGAAAACCAACAAAGCCATATTTGAAGAATCGGAGTCTGTCTTTAATAGTTTTAAAAAACTTAAAGATGAGGATATCGTGGAATTTGACTTATCTGTTATTTGTGACGAACTCGAGAAAATAACCAAAGAGAAAGATAAGTTGTCACTGAACAAAAATGGCTATATAAATGGTAATGTTGATACAGATATTTTAGCTTCTGCCCTTGAAAAAATAAATACCGAAATAGAGGGATATAAAGAAAGTGTTGTAGAGAATGTTACTTGTGAAAACAGGAACATAGATACGCCTTTATTTTATGATTTCAACGAGTTGATATCTGTCAGTTTCGATATGGCAATCAAGGAATCCGCAGCATCACAAGACAAATTGAATGAGTATGTTTCGACCTTGAAATTGAGAATGCAATCATTTGTAGATGACATTAGATTGGCACAACCTCTATTGCTGGATAATCCAAATGAAATAGAGAATGTGTTGGTCAGATTCTTAGCATATATACTTGGCGATTTCTGTGAGGTATATACAAAGGAAGATGGGAAAAACACAATATACGATGATTATTATGGTAATAGTGAGGGCGATAATATGCATAGCCAAATAACAATCATAGATATGTCGCTTCTTCCGTTCCAAGTACTTGAAACCATTACGGGTCTTATAGGAAGAATCATTTTGGAATTCCTTTCAAGATTTGACAAGGATAAGCGTGGAAGTATGCCTGTTGTTATTGCGTTGGAAGAAGCACAGAACTATATACCAGAGATAAATAAAAAGGATAGAGAATCCATATCAAGAAAAGTTTTTGAGAGAATAGCTCGTGAGGGTAGAAAGTACGGACTTTCGTTACTGATTTCAAGTCAACGTCCTTCTGAACTATCAAAAACAGTTTTGTCACAATGCAACAGTTTTATAGTACATCGAATTCAAAATCCCGATGACCAAGTGTATATACGTAAACTTGTTTCATCAGCAAACTCTGAGATATTAAACCAACTTCCAACTCTTCCGCAGCAACATGTAATCATTATGGGTGATTGTGTTAGAACTCCTGTTGTGGCAAGAATGAACACAGCTAAACCACTTCCAAATAGCAATAATCCTGAATTTATAAAGAATTGGTTGGTAGAAGATAAGATTGATTACCAAGAAGTGGTAGATAAATGGTTGGAAAAGACAAAGGAAGTTGATTGATGGATTTGTTATTTGAATTAATAAAGATAGCTCTTGGAGTTAAAAGCGAGTTGCCTTATTCGCCATCGGTAATAGAATGGAATCAACTATTTAACTTGGCTGCAAAGCAAACTCTAATAGGTGTATGTTTTGCAGGAGTACAAAAGTTGCGCAAGAAAGGAAGTAGATGTGTTGAGACGCTTCCATCTACGTTGGTAAGCGTCCAAAAACGTATTTGGTGATTTGATAAAGAAAATGTAGCTTTGTCGCCAGTGTGGTAAGCATCCAACCCCTATTTTGGCGGTTTGCCAGATAAGTGTTATCTTTGTGCCATGTTTGTGTGTCCTGAGACAGAATGAAGTCTGATATTGGTTATATTTGATAGATTTCTGTCGTAACTTCTAAAGAGATGGTGGCAGACCCACTGCATTCGGCATGCAGGTGCTGATTGCAAACCACTTTGTGCTGCTCTGATGGAAACAGATGGGTAGTGAATGACAATTGAAAGCCTTCCGTAAGGTTGGCAAGGTATGTTTCAAGGAGATGAACGCAAGTGAGTCTTGGGATGCTCGGTGAAAGAGATAGTCAAGCACAGAGAAGAGGAAGGTGCTCCGGTCTTGCATGAACTGAATCAGCTACCAACCTTACTTTTGTCGAAACATGCAAGCTGATGGCAAAGGTACCGCTAGATTTCTTTAGAGGTTTCTTTGACCTGGTAGTGGCAGGAAGACAAGATTATCCTGACATGACTAAGGCTCTCTTATGTAAAACATAGATAAAAATCGAAAAAGTTCAATTCTTGCAAATATGCTTTACCCCCAGTAAACACTGAGGGCAGAGCTATATTGCCATAGGGGTTGGATGCTTACAAGTGCAACACAGAGACTAAGAATAAACCACATAATAATAAAGTTTATGACAGAGAATATTTTTATTGACACAAGCGTGTATGAAGAATGGCATTTTATAGCATCAGGTGCAATAAAGGCTCTTATCAGTGCTGGGGAAGCAGGACGAATAAGAATACTTCTACCTGAAATTACGGAAAAAGAAGTCTTAGCACATATAAAAGAACGCTCCGAAGATAGCAAAGTTAAACATATACAGAAACTTGACTCTTCTATTTTTAAGCATTTGCCCGAGATAAAACTAACTATAGAGAAACTTAAAGAACAAGCAGAGAATGCTGCGGATGACATAACGAAAAAGTTTTTGGACAATGTAGATAAATCAAATACACTTCGTATTCCTATTCAAGAGGATTTGGATTTAATGTCAATCATAGACGACTACTTCAATAAGAAAGCTCCTTTTTCAGAGAAAAAGAAATCGGAGTTTCCTGATGCTATAGTGCTTAAATCCTTGGAGCAATGGTGTAGTGAAAATAATACTACTTGCATCGTTCTTTCAAAGGATACTGACATGAAGAATTATAAGTCAGAGAGACTTATCTACAGGGAAGATAAAGATTATCTTTCTGGTTTAGCTGCTAGAATCCAGCAGGAAAAAACAACAGAAAAAAGAGAAGAAGCCGAAAGAATAGAGAGGAATGCAAGAACAAATTTTTCTCAATCAAATGATATCGTTATAGAATTAAGCAACTGGGTACAGCAGCAATTAAGCGATGAAGTTTTATATTGTTCCACTTTACAGATTGAAGACATTAATGATTATTCAATAAGTCCTAACATTGATATAGAGTTCGGAAGTGAATGTTTGTTGGTTGGTATGTATAAGGGGTATCTAGTGCATCGTATTGGGGTGGTTATAACATCTGAGATTAGCGTAAATCACCCAGACTATGATACCGGCTATTACGATGGAGAAGATAAACAATGGTATTTTATCGATGATTCGAAAAATACAGAATTGAAATCTATTATTAAAACATCTGTAGATTTTACAACAGATGAAAATGGAGATTTTATTGAAATAGATTCAATAAACCAGAATAAGAATCTTTCAAGAAGAGAATTGGAAGAATCGTTATCCTCAGAATATAGAGATTAACATGATTGCAGATAATAATACTTGGAAGCAAAAAGCATTGACACCTATTGTGTTGAAGGATACGGACGATTCTTTCAATACAGTAAAGGATTTGCTTAATGCTATTGCGAACGACGAAATCCTCAATATAGCAGTTACAGGTCCATACGGTTCGGGAAAAAGCTCTGTAATAAAGACTTTCAAAGAACGAGTAGATAAGGATGTTAAAATACTGGATATTTCGCTTGCTACACTTGATGCAGACGCCTCACTATATGCGACGGAAAATACTACGATAGCAGGAGACAGTGGAACGGATATACAACAACCGACCATTACTGCCGAGCAGAAGGAAACACTGAACAGAAAGATAGAATTCAGCATTCTGCAGCAATTGGTCTATAGAAAGGCCCTTGAAACGTTGCCTTTTAGTAGGTTGAGAAAGATACGTCATTTCTCAAAGCATACGATCCAAACGATGGCGATGTATGTAGTTGGGGCTGTAGTGTTAATCGCATTTGCTCTGCAATTGGATTTTATGCAGATACCATTGTTTTACAAGACATTTGGTTTCCCTATTACAATACAGCATGTTATCAGCATCGTATCGATAATTCTCCTGCTGACGATGATGTATGAAACAGTTGCTTACATCATCAAGAACTATGGTGGAATACGTCTACAAAAAATATCTGTTGGAGGGAATGAGATAGACATACATGATGACGGATCTATATTTAATCGTCATCTAGATGAAATTCTTTATTTCTTTCAATGTACAGACTATAATGTGGTAATCATTGAGGACTTGGACAGATTCAACACTACTGACATATTTTTGAAACTAAGAGAGCTGAATTATCTCATCAATAAGTCGGAAATGATAGGACGTACCATCAAGTTCGTCTATGCGGTGAAAGACGATATGTTTAAAGATTCCTCTCGATCAAAATTCTTTGATTACATTACAACTGTTATTCCTGTTATCACGACCACTAATTCAAAGGATATGTTAAAGCGTGCGTTGAAAGAACAAGGACATGAAGGGGAGGTAGCAGATGATGATATTCGAGACATAGCTTTTCATATAGACGATATGCGACTGCTATATAATATAGTAAATGAATACCACCAATATACGCAACGTTTGGATAAGAATGGTCAGCATTTAGAGGCAAAGAAAATGTTGGCAATGATGACCGTGAAAAACTATTTTCCTCATGATTTTTCAGAGTTACACAATCGAAAAGGAAGGCTGTATGATATCCTGTCTCCACAGACAAAACGAAAATTTGTTGATATTGCGATAAATGAAAGACTTGCAGAAAGGATAAAACAAGCAGAAGAACGACTTGCAGCCTATGATGCGACTTGTCATCTTCAAGAGAAAGAGCTAAGACTTGCATATTTGGTTGCAATCTATGAGAAACTTCCTAATGGAACATTTGCTCTAATAGTGGATGATACAGATTATACCCTATCTCAGATAGCAGATGATGCGGGTCTTTTTGAAAAACTGATTTCGAAAGACAATATACACTACAGATACAGCAATTACTATAATAACAATAGAATAGATGATCAATATATTGTTTTTCATGATATAGAGAAGAATGTAAACGAACATTTTACCTACCATCAGCGTGTGGAACAAATTGGTAGAGATAGAGGAAGACTTGAAAAAGAAATACAAAATACGAAGTTTGAGAAGCAACGTATCGGCACATATACAATAAGTGAACTTTTGGAAATGTTCAACTTTTATGAAGATGAATGTTTCAAAAGTATCGGTCTTTCAGATATGGAGGAGGACTTTGTTAGGCACGGGTTTATTGCAGAAGATTACAATGATTATATCGCATATTTCTATCCTGACATCATGTCATTAGCAGACCATCAGTTGTGTTTGGACATGAAACTGAACAGGAAGCCAGCCTATGACTCAACCATTGATAATATAGAACTATTTCTAAATGAACTACCAGAGACAGCATTGCGGTATGAAAGTGTATGGAACTTTCATATTCTTGACTACATTGTCATGCATCCTTTGTTGTGGGATAAAACATTGCGCTTAATCGTAGAAACGCTTTTATCGAAGAGTTCTGCAAATTTTCTCTATCAATATTCTCAATATAATGAGAATGGTGCGTATGCGATTGTAGGACTTTGTATGAAAAAAGATTGGGAAAATATGTGGGAAAAATTCTTTTCTACGAAAGAGGAAGAAAAGAGAACTTTGCTTGCTCTATGGTTACGAAATTGCAAAACAGAATATATTGACGAGCCACGACATATGTGGTTGAAAGATAATTATGACTTTATTGCGTCAATATATACTCTGTTGCCTAAGGATATACGAAAATATGTAACAACAAAGGTCTATTACAATGAACTAACTCGTACTAATCCGAATATGTTAGACATGACGATTGAAAATGGTTGTTATGTATTGAATGAACATAACATGCCAATAGTTGTGAATAAAAAGAAAGCTAAAGACGACATTACAAAATTGGATGGCTTAGCGGAAATGAAATTGGCTATACAACTTGACCTTATTACAACATCATGGTATAATGTTAACCAGTTTTTTAAACAAAGCAACAACGCAATCAGTGAAGAGTTAAAAGGATGGATTGAAAATAAGATACAAAAACTCTGTAAAGACAAGAGCTACAAAAATGATGAGTATTCAGAATTGTTCCAATCATTATATGAATTAGGAAGCTTATCTGATACGGTGTATATGAAATTGTGCAAGTTTGGATACTGGCAGGTAGATGTAACTAATGCTGTCCTTAATCTCCCACATGCCAAGCTTTTATTGCTTATTCAATCTGGATCTATTGAATATAATTTGGATATTTTGAAATCATTCCAAGAGAAAGACGCTATATTATCATGCGAATATATGTTCCATTACAAGACTCAATTATCAGAAATGCTTGCGTTGGATATTGTAAACTCTTCACTTGCAGAAGCATTGTTGATTCACACTGGGTTTAGTACACAAGAAAATAAAATGATTGTAGCTTCATTGAAACATGAGGCAGTAACAGTGAGTAAAGTCATCGCCAATAAACTATGCGCCTTGCAAGCCACCCAATATACCGTCTGTGATGAAAATATATTGTACGATGCCATCAGTTTGTGTGAAAACGAGCGTGATGCTGTGTTTGCGGTTGGGCATAAGATTATAGAGTCGGGAAGTGATGAGTCAGTGATTAATGTTCTAATTTCCAAGTTACCAAATGTCTATCACGCGTTGTCTGAAACGGACAATCAGTTAAAACTAAAAGATACTGATTACAATAGGTTCTTAGTACAAACGTTGGAAGATGCTGATTATATATCATCATATTCTCACGAGAATGAAGAAATTATTGTAACAACCAAACAAGAAGACTAAATCAATCCAATATGAACGTAAGCCATCGGCTAACCCCGTATAAGGCATGGAAGGAGATAGAAGATACGGAATGCTATAAGGATTATGGTTTGCCGAGAAAGGAATTTTAAGTCCCACAGATTACACGGATTATCACAGATGAATATGCTTTACCCCCAGTAAACACTGGGGGCAGAGCTATATTGCCATAGGGGTTGGATGCTTACCGAAAACTCGTTCTTATTCCATACCCTGATGTTGAATTTCTATGCAAAGATAATAAAAAAAGTAATATACAATGGAATCAATATTCGAACAGGATAAGCACATGCTGACCTTTATGGAAGGCTTTGAGACGGGCGAATTGGAATATATACTTGGAGTTGATATACCCACTCGCGTTTATAAGGCAAGGTTTGTCAAGGATGAGGATGATAACTTTGTCCTGACGTTCTCGATTCCTGAAGGGGATGACTTTAGTGCGGAGTATTTCTTCTCAAAGCCAGCCGTTCTGTCAATTCCCAATAAGATACAGATTATCTTGATGAATACGGAAGCCATAAGGTTCAGCCAGAGTATCAATGATGAAGGCCCACAGGAAATAAAGGTCACCTATCGCGCTTTCAGTACTGAGGTGGATTCGTCGAGATGGAAAAACTCGAAACATTGTGCCTACATCAAGTATAGCAAGCAGGATTTTCACTATACCGATATGAGCATACATTATGATTTCACAACCAACAAAAATCAGCAGAGCAGTTGGAGAAATGCTTTTGTACTACAGATGGCAGATGGCAGAAATGTTATGGTCAGCTTTGAGGAGTCAGAGCCAGGAGATAATGCATATTGCGTGATTCGGGCCCAGAAGAAGATGGATGTTGCCTTATTTGAGAGTGCGATTGAGGCAGTCAGAGTTATATATGGACTTCTTGCGGGCTATAGTTTTGCAGACAGAGGTTACATCATCTCCGATTATGCAGACGAAAAACCGAAAGGCAGAATACCCTTGATATTCAGGTATTTCAATAGGGAAAATGCCAAGAAACATAAGTATCCTTTGTTAGACAAGAGACATTATGTGGATGATAATCATAAATCGCTTGAGATTACAGGCGAACAGCTCAACAGACTGGTAAAGAAACTTGTAGGCAATGAGGAATATCTGCGGGCAGCAAAATTGCTGGTTGAAGCGTCAGCTATAGATGGCTCGTCAAGAGGTGTATTGGCGGTGGTTGCCCTCGAAACCATTGCTAATCAGCTGATAAAGAAAGAACCTGCGAAGAAGATAATAGAAGATAAGGAAACAGCAAGCCAACTGAACTATGAGTTGAAGAAGGCACTAAAAAAAGTAAAAGAAAAAATTGAGAAGGATGCGTTTGAGAAGCTGGAATCAAAGGTCAATGCCATCAATAACTTGCCAAATGCGGTGAAACTGGAATCTGTTTTTAAGCAGGTAGGAATTGAACTTGACGAGGAAGAGCTTTATTGTGTAGATTGTCGAAATCGATTTCTGCATGGTGCTCTGCCCAAAAACGACAAGTTTAAAATGTTGTCGGAAGACGAACTGTTGTTTATGGTGTCTCAACGCCTTATTATGTTGACTGGCTGTATTCTGCTGAAAGGTGCTGGCTTCAGCGGTCACGTGAACGATTGGGGGTTTACGGAAGTTATGAAGAAGCGGCAGATAAGAGAGAGCCGCTTGGTTGCCCATTTAGGAAATGCACATAGGGAGATATAAGCGCAGCCACTTCGTGTTTTGATTCGTAATGTTAATTCGCTATGAACGAACTTTTCTTTGAACAGATACGGGTGGCGATAGGTCATCAGCCTTGCTTGTTTCACACGCCTACGGCAGAGGAATGGGCGGGACAGAGAAACAGGGGGACAGGTTCCTGTTTTAGATAAAATGGAATACGTACTATCGAGTTAATGGCAAGGCAATCCAGACAACCTTCAGAAACGGGGATATATCACGTGATGATGCGTGGTATAAATCATCAAAACATTTCATATAATAAACTGAATGACCTTGTGAATACTCCTTTGTCTGATGATGTTTCATGCCTTAATATAGAAGATACATCGAAAGGTCGTCCTTCGGATAATCAGGTAATGTTACTGATTAAAGAAAAGACTGGCGTAACGAATAGCAGTGCCTTTCAGCAATTGTCTGAAAAAACAAAACGGTCGGTTTTGATTGAATTGAAGGGTACGAGAGCATCACTTCGCCAATTGGAGAGATTGGCCGGAATCGGGAAAAGTATAATATTTCGTATGTGATGAAACAGAAACCTGTCCCTGTGTTTTCCTTGGAGAAAATGGGTATCAGAAGTGGGCAGAGAAGTTGAGAGGATAGGCTTGAAGTAACCTAATGGTGAAAAAAACAAAAGGTCTTGGGGGGTACCATATGAAGAATCACATTTTCGCATATCTTGCATTTTTTTGCGCACTCCTAATATTCCTTATGGTGATTACCGTGAGGAATGACGTTCGTTTCAACGAAGAGAGCCAGAAAGCATTGATGAAGCAGGATATGTGTGACTCTTCTCTCAAAGCAGTAACAGACAGTATGATAGTCCTAATGAAGATGGTGAACCAACGGTTGGACACTATCAGGTATTACCAAAGGTCTGTAGATATGGATAGAGCAGATGTACTGAATTCTATCGAGAATGCCGTTGGACGTATAGAAAGGACTGAACGGCAACTTATCAATCAAAACAAGTAACATATGTTTGACTTTACCAATTACACGTATAGCGGCGTGGTGTCTGTGTTGTCAGCTCTTTTCGGCCTTTCTTACCCTCTGATACTTGGCTGCATAGAAAAGATAGATTCAAAGTACCATTCTACAAGACTTTCTGCCCGCTTCTTAGAAGAGTGGGTATTTATTGTCTTCAAATATTTGCTTGTTGTCAATCTACTGTTGGCAGTGCTAATACCTTTCTTAATGGATGGCAACACTCACGCAAGATGTTTGATTGCAATACAGAGCTTTGCGGCAATGGTTCTTATTTGGCTGGCGTTCCAGTTGTTCAACAAGATACTCGCCTATTACGATGCGGCCAAACTTCAAGAGCAGATATTGGCTGATTACCACAAGGCCGTGCGCAAGGTAGATAAGGAGCTGGAGGCAAAGTTTTTCACCCAATGGTCGGATTTGACTTCTGTATTGCTTTCATCGGCAGATGAGAGATTGGTGCAATCGGTCTATGAAGAATGGTATGATTACGTTTCGCGTAAATACAAAGAATACACTGGAAGACCGCAGGAAATGGATGACTATTTCTATGATGCAGTAACCCGCATCAATGAGAATCTATGCAAGGAAGAGCGTCAGCCCATTTCCGTGAACAATGGAAATTCTCTCCTCACTTCGATGATTGAGATAAACAGTATAGTCACAGAAAAGACCTATAGGTATCTCTGGAAAAACTTGCGTTTGCAGCTGTTCTACGGTAGGGATGAATGGATTATGGCATACTGGAAAATGGCCTCGCAGAAATATGACTTCTACATGAAGAGCATCTCAATTTTTGACAGAGATGACTCGACAGGAGACAATTACACAGAAGAGCAAGTGAATGAGCGGGAGCAGCAACGAGAATCTTTCTTGGAGTTTCACCTCATGCTCTGCGCGATGCTATTGCAAGAAGGGAAATACACCCTTTTGCAGCAGATGATGTTTTACTCTCAGACGCAACCGCCAACTTATCCACTTGTGCCATCTACCTTGGCAGAGATTTTAGTTGCATTTGTGAAACTGAATGAGGACAGACTGTGGGACATTTCTTATTTTGAGAGCCGTTACCCAATGCCTAATATGCACGGTATTACAGGTGGAAAGATTCTCGGTGCAGCCAACTGCTATATGGCTTTACTTGTATATCGGCTGTATATGATAGACTATCCCTACGGGCACGAATTGGTATTCCGCACATTAGGGCTACCCAATAATCAATCAGAATTGGCAAAGTATAAGCGAGACTTAGATTCCTTGAACTATTGGCTGGAGAAAATCAAAAACAACAAAGAGGCTCTTGAGGCCACAAGAATATCTGACATTGGAGATATAGCTGAAGAGTCTAAGGTTGTTGGCACTCCAAAGCAAATAATAACGGCCATCCAGAGTACCATAGATACAAAATTGAATGACCTAAAAGAACATCAGCCAAATGACCCTGGCATAATAGACGAATTGGAAAAGGAAGTTAACAGGAAGATGCTGATGGCGCTCGCTCCTATCGGCGACATCTGGGGGAAACGTTTTGAAAGAGACATTTGCTACCATTTGAATGCCTCGGTAAGCCAGATTTATCCTAACACGGCTTTTCAGGCAAACCCAGAGGTAAGTCATGGAGGAATACCTGAATGTGTGTTTGAGGGTATATGGCATACATACAGCCATTTGTTGGCAAGCAGTTTCTATCAGGAGCGTATGGTGGCTGACTATACCATAGATTCAAGCCTTTTGTTTGATGGATTAGACAGGATAGGCGTTGGAGACGACTATTTTGCTATTGCCACGGGACTTTATATGGACTATTACACAGACAAGGTAAAGGAACTTGTCAAATTAGGGGACCGATTGTATAGTTATAAAGGCATGCAAATAATATCGTTTGGTAGTCCGTCACAATATTTCTCACAGCGTGTGTATGTAACAAAGAAAGACGACCGCCCATATATAGTATTCCAGGAACCGAACGAAGAACAGAAGAATACAATGGAGCTTAAGAAGTTCAATCAGTACGATTTATGGATGTCAGTTCAGCGGGTTGAGGGGCATGAGGATGCTTTGTCGGAGGAATACAAGAAAAAACTTGGAGACCAAAAGAATATGTATTCTATGTTTCACGCGATATGGATGCCAAAGTTATTCTTCAAGGAAGAGTATAAGATGGTCTGCCTAAAGGTAAAATACAGGATGTCGGACGAAGGTGCCGTTGATACAATGGACAAAATCCGTCCATTTGAGGAAGGGGGGCTTTGACAAATACAAAACATCTGAGAAACAGGGGGACAGGTTCCTGTTTCAGATAAAATGGAATACGTAATATCGAGTTAATGGCAAGGCAATCCAGACAACCTTCAGGAACGGGGATATATCACGTGATGATGCTTGGTATAAATCACCAAAACATTTTTGAGGAGCATGAGGACTATTACCAGTTTCTCAATACCTTGGACATGATGGCTCTGTCATATGAGCCTGATGGCACGCCATTAAGACGTAACTATATATTAGATTCTGACTTCCAAGATGCATCCTTGTACTTTGATTCATTTTTCCTCAATATGAGAGGCTGAAAGCTATTCACAAGAAGAGTGCTCAAGGATTTAGGTTTCGAAAATAAAGAATAAATGTCATATAAACTGATTAGGGGGAGAGAAATGATGTGAATAAACAAAGAAAAAATCCCAACCCATAAGCTTTTTAGGACTTACAAGTTGGGATGGGATGATTTTGAACACGAATATCTCGAATAGTATGAATTTCTGGAATCTGTTCCGGCTTTCTAGAGATGGAAGTCGATTTCCTTCAGCCATTCCTTGACATCGAAGCAAGGACAGCTCTTGCGAACCCAAGGGAGGTCGCAATGGCCTAGAATCTCGGCACCGGGATAGTCGAGGGCGAGACTGTAGAGGAGGTCTTCCAGAGAATCCTTCTGGGCTGGAGTGCGAGTGTCGGCAGGCTTGCCTTTCTCGTCGAGACCACCCTCGTAGCAGATTCCGATGCTGTGGGCGTTGTAGTGGCGGGCGTGAGCCCCCACCTCGGTTTCTGGACGGCAGGGATAGACCACGCCATCCTTCGTAATGTAATAGTGGTAACCGATGGAGTGGAAACCACGGGCCTTGTGGCAGGCTTCCAATGCTTCTACCGGGAAGTCCTGGTTAACACGTGTGG
>ERZ1031467.35-NODE-35-length-30872-cov-9.287082_pt1 | contig 30872 bp, 31 predicted proteins | sample MGYA00517105_ERZ1031467 | MGnify/ENA primary metagenome ERZ1031467 (study PRJEB33719, sample SAMN04261155) | wastewater metagenome | biome: rural village; feature: human; material: feces | host: Homo sapiens | place: El Salvador | collected 2013-01-07 ...
GTCGAATGCAAGTGTCTTTGTAGCGCTGTCAGCGATAGATGGCATGATTGTTGTAACAAAGCCTGTAGACAGGAGTGTTGTCATCATCAGCCATGAAGCTAAAGCTGCAATACCGCCGGTACCGTCGTTCTTTTCCGACATACCGACACCAACGCCGATTACAAAAAGGATGGCCATGTTGTCAATCAAAGCGCCCCCTGCTTTAACTAAAAACAGACCTATTAAATTACGTACACCCTCGATGTCACCACCCTGCATGGTTGCAGGACATAAATAATATCCAATACCCATGAGGATACCACAGATAGGAAGTACTGCTACGGGAAGCATTAAAGCTTTACCCAGTTTTTGAAGAAATTTCATAAATTTCCCCTCCTTTACATTATGTATACTAAACTGGAGATACTCCAATAAAGTTCGTTATTATTATATAATTATATTCAAATCTACGCGAGACTTAAAATCTCATCACCGGCGGATACATCCCCCTCTTTGAGCATCTTTATCTCACTATAATCAGCAGTGTTGCCAATTAAAACCGGAGTAATGACATTAAGATCTGCTGCCTTAATCTGCTCCAGGTCAGCCTCCATCAAAAGGTCGCCCTTCTTCACCTGATCACCAACAGAAATATGCGATGTAAAAGGAGCACCCTTTAGTATCACTGTATCCAGACCAATGTGCAAAAGCAGCTCGACTCCCTGAGTGGTCGTCATGGTAAAAGCATGCAACGTATCAAATACAGCTGTCACCTCACCATCCGCCGGAGCGTAAAACCTGCCCTCAGAAGGAATCACGGCCACGCCGTCTCCCAATATCTTCTCAGAAAATGTAGGATCCGGAACCTCTGTAATAGGAACCACTCTACCGTTGCACGGAGAACAGATCACCTTTCCCTTTGATTTATTCTTAAAAAAACCTAACATGATATCTCCTTTCCGTCGATATACACACTCACAATATCCAAATCATCATTGAGAAGCACAAAATCTGCTCTCTTTCCTGCAGAAATGCTGCCTGCTTCATCATAGATGCCAATCTCCTTAGCAGGATTGGCTGTAGCACACATAATTGCCTCCTCAAGCGGAATACCTGCCTGCCTTACTGTGAAACGCATACAATCCATCAGATTGGTTGCCGAACCGGCAATTGTCCCATCATGGAGTGTGGCAAGCGAACCTCTGACCGTCACTGCCTGTCCACCGAGTGTATACTCACCATCCTCAAGCCCTGTGGCTCTCATGCTGTCACTTATTAAAATCATGCGCTCAGCCCCAAACATGGCAAATGTCGCCCTGATAACCGACGGATGAATATGCACTCCGTCACAAATGAGCTCTGCATGACATTTTTTTGAATCTCTCACAGCCCCGATAACTCCCGGATTTCTGTGATGAAGCGGTGGCATCGCATTATACAAATGTGTAGCATGGCTTGCACCATGCTCAATAGCCTCTACTGCGGTGTCATAATCCGCCGCTGTGTGTGCTATTGAAACCACAACACTTCCTCTTACCCTGTCTATAAAATCAATCGCGCCCGGCTCCTCCGGAGCGATATCTACAAGCTTTATCAAGCCATGGGCCGCATCCTGAAGCTCACAGAAATAATCATAATCACATCGCATGATATTCTCTGCCGCCTGTGCGCCCTTTTTAGAAGGACTGATAAAAGGTCCCTCCATATTGATACCTACAAGATGTGCACCACCATGATAATTATAATCACCGGCATTTTTCATGACACTCAAAAGCTCATCCCTTTGAATGGTCATAGTAGCCGGACACACGCTCGTCACTCCGACAGAAGCCTCGTATGCTGTAATCACATCAAGTGCCTCTGTGGTACCGTCACACATATCAGCTCCCTTGCATCCATGAAAATGAATATCCACAAGACCCGGTATCATGATAAGACCTGATGCATCTATAATCTCCTGCGATTCGCTGTCATTAGCCGCGTCCGTGTCAGCTGTTCTCTCCAAAACACTGTCAAAACGGCCATCCTTAACGACAACATCGCCTTGCATGAAGCTGCCATCCTCTGTAAATACCCTTGCATTTTTTATTATCATATACATGCACCTTCTCAACTAAAAAACATCTACAAACAACTCAATGCAGCCTCATCCGCTACAAGCGTAACATCATTGTGCAGCTGCAATACAGAAGCCGGCACCTGTGGTGTAATCGGTCCAAAGAAAGCCTTGTGAACAATCTCTGCCTTATCCTCACCACTTGCAACAATAAGAATCTTCTTAGCCTGCATGATGGTCTTGATGCCCATTGTATAAGCCTGCTTCGGAACATCATCAGCCGATGCAAAAAAGCGCTTATTAGCCTCAATAGTAGACTCTGTAAGATTCACACAGTGTACCTGCTTGTCAAAAGACTCGCCCGGCTCATTAAAACCGATATGACCATTGTGTCCGATACCAAGAAGCTGTAAATCAACACCGCCAAGAGACTGAATCAGCTCTGTATAGCGCTTGCACTCCTTCTGAGAATCCGGCTCCATGCCGTTTGGCAGGTGAGTATTCTCAACCGGAATATTCACATGATCAAACAAATTCTGATGCATAAAATAATAGTAGCTCTGGTCATTCTCACGGCTAAGTCCCTTGTACTCATCGAGATTCACCGTCATAACCTCAGAGAAGTCCAAATCACCCTTATTGAACCACTCAACGAGCTGCTTATACAAGCCGATAGGTGTAGAGCCTGTAGCCAGTCCCAATACACAATTAGGCTTCATAATCACCTGTGCCGATACGATATTTGCAGCCTTTCTGCTCATATCTGCATAATCCTTAGCATGATATATTCTCATGAAAAATCCCCCCAATTCGTAAAATATGCCCAATACTATCTGCACAACCTTCAAATGTGCTGCTTGATTGCATATATGCATTTTACCTCGTATAGGACATTTTGTCCAGTACTTTTTGTCATATTTTGCATATTTTATAAAAAAAATATTAAATTTTAATGCGGTAAAGTGGTAAAATTGCATAAAAACAATCAGCTACTCTAATGCCCCTTTTACTTTTTTGTGTGAAATACAACGTTCTTCCCGATTGGCAAGTGCCTTAACTCTGCCTTCTAACAGAAGTTCTCTTCCTTTTTCATTTCTTGTATACATGCAGTCATAGTTTCCGATATACGGATGCATGCATTTTGTAAAACGTTCTGCATCCTCTTTCTTTTTAGAAAAACAATTTGGAATGGCATAGAAACCATTCAGTCCTTTTCGATTTTTCCTTTTTACAAGTATATAACGCTGGTTGTCTATAACATCAAAAAATTCATTGACACACTGTGCAAACAACGCTTTATCCCTGCCACTTCCACCTGCCAAATAAATAATATGGTGATCCGGTCCCAGCGATTCTGCCACTACTTTACAATGTGTTTCTTCCAGAAGCTGTTGCTCCTCTAATGCTTTACGGATTCCATTTCCAAATGCCTTTAATCTTTTTAGTGGACTGCCCAGCATAAATATTTTCGGAAAACGCATTATAATTCCAGTCAATCCAACAACAATGACGAAGTAACATACTCCGGCTAAGCTTCCCGATTTGGATGCTGCCGCCACAACGCCTGTCCCAATCATGCCAATCAGACACAAAATTCCTGACAGAACCATTGTAAGAATCGCATCCCATAAAACAACACTCGTAACAAATTTGTCTTTTACCTCTGTCTCATCTACAATATCCATTTTGTCATAGATTGTAAGTGCACTATTCCAACGTTCTTTTAACGCATCACGCTGTCCTGACATTTTCAACATTTGTCTGTTAATCCTGTCAACGCTAGTTTTATTAAATGGAGTTTTAATAATTGACAACCGTTTTATTCCATTTTCAATTGTATTTTCTGAGTAATGCAGACCAAGAAAATGTTCCATCCTTCGTTCGAGCATACTGTAATCGTCACTAATCTGATTGTCATCTGCCTTCAGCACTTCGTTCCATGGTCTCAGACACACTAAATGCCAGATGTTACTTGTTTTTTCCGGCTGTTCTTTCATCACACGTATAGCGCGTCCACGCATCTGGTTACTTAACATAAATGAACCGACAAAGCTTGCAAGGATTAGGGAATTGATACAAGGAGAATCCCATCCTTCCCCTAACAACGATTTTGTACCTATCAACACCTGCATATAGCCTTTTGAAAAAACAGCAGTTACCGCCCCTGTCAGAAAATGTGCATTTCCAACAGCTGTTACTTTAAGATAATCTGTTTCCGAAAGATTGCCGATCCTACTGAACGTAACTTTTCCACTTGTTCCAATCTCATGTTCCAGCGCATCTTTTGCCTCCGCCGGAATAATCACAATCGTCCCGCAAAGTACACCAAAACGAATTTGTTTGTATTTCTTTTCATTTTCACGTCGGAGCATTTCAAAAAATGGTAGCACCCCTAGTGAGTTTACATCGTATTCTGTATTTCCAATTGTTTTTTCATATTCTTTCCGGATATAATCTGTCAAAACCAGCAGTCGCAGATTCTGACCGGATGTCTCGTATTCATGGAATACAATATCACGGATGCTGTTACATTTTCCCAGAGAATTCGTGAGCATTTTTTCCACTGCCGCACTTTTTGTCATGACAACTTTTTTCTTTTCTATCAGACCGCCGGCTTTTAAATCAGCAATTAATAATTCACGATATGTCTTGTCACACAAATATGAATCCTCATCATCATACAAAAATCCCTGTAACAGACGTTCCATCCACTGTGCGTTCATGGATGGTAATTTTTTTGCCCCTAAAAGCCTTTGTAATCTGGACGGAAATGCAATATTTTTGCTCTGTAAATAAATCAACAATGATGCCAGATATGCCGGATTATCCAGTAGCAGGTCATCAGAGAGCTGCCCACTCAGCCCCTTATGGCTTCTCACATATGTAAGAAACTGTGTATCCTGCATGATTTTTTCTGTCATTGCTTTACTGCGTTCTTCAAAATGTCTGACTTCCTGCTCTTCCTCTTTTGTTGGATAGTTGAAGTAAACATAATCCTGATGCGGGCAGAGGCTTCCCTCTTTTACGAGTTCCGGTATCGTAATTTCTTCATCAATCTCTCCACACATATTCATGTACCGTGTCCACATAGCCGGTGTGGAATCATACGGCGGTGTTGCTGTCAACGCTATAATCTTAAGGTAATTCAACTGTTTTTTGAATTCTTCTAATGCTTTCCACCATTCACTTCGCAAGTGGTGGCATTCATCCAGACAGAGCACTTCGATTCCTGCCTCTTTCATCGTCTCGACCAGATCAAAACCGCTGTAATCTACTTCCTCTGTCTCCGTTTCCGCCATGCACTCGTCTGTGCCTGTGCCACTCTCCTCACCTGCATCTTCCTGCATTCCCTGAAATCTTGTCATGGCACTGTGCAATGCCTGATATGTTGCCACAGTGATTGCCTTTGGCTGTTTTAAATTCTGTGAAAGATATTCTTCCCCCTGGATACCCTCACATAAAAAGGCTTCCTCTATCCTTGCAATCCACTGCTCTCTAATTGTAATAGATGGTGCTAAAATCAGTGCTTTTCCGTTCAGCCTGCGGATCATTTCAATTCCCAGGGTCGTTTTTCCGGAACCGGGTGCCGCGACAATATGTATTTTTCCATCTGATATGTACCTGTCAGCATGTTCCAAAACTCTTGCCTGATACTTTCTCCATGTTCCCTTAAATTCTAAAATACCTTCATAATTCATAACAATCCATTTTCCTCTGTTTATTCCACTGTTTCTATGCTCTGTAATTATTATATCCCACTGCCAATTACCTTACAAGAAAGATAACCAAAAATATTTAACAAAAGTCTTCATAATATGAACAATCTGGTTAACAGTGCCTGGCCCTTTCTATACCACGAAAAAAGTAGCTGAAACCACTGAAATTCCTAAAACAGCTCAAAAATATAGCCTGTTATTTATATTTCCTCTTTTTTCTACTTATGGTATTTCCCTGATACTCCCCTCCGAAAACCGCAGTTCCATGTCGCAGATCTCCAGTGCGGCCTTTCTGTGGGTTACGATCAGGACCGTCTTTTCTGTCATCTCGCGCAGATTTGACAGCACCTTTTTCTCCGTCTCTTCATCCAATTCACTGGTAGATTCATCCAGTACCAGGATTGGGCGGTTTGCGTATATGGCACGGGCTATGGCGATTCTTTGCATCTGACCTTCTGAAAGTCCTGCACCCATTTCACCAAGAAAGGTGTCCAGCCCCTGCGGGAGTTTCATCACAAAATCTCTAGCTTCTGCTATCTGAAGGGCATGCCAGATCCGCTCTTCTGACTTATCCGTTTGTATTCCAAACGTCACAACTTCCCTGATTGTTCCGCTCATCAGTGCATTTCCCTGCGGTACATAAGCAAATAAACTGCGCCACTTTGAAGTCATCGGTTGTGTTTCTGTCTCCACCTTCAGCTGATACTCTCCCTGATCCAGATGATAGAGACACATCAAAACCTTTAGTAACGTACTTTTCAGTTTTTTCTGTAAAATTTCTTGATCTGTTCCGCTGTTTTCTTCTCTCCACCTATCTGATCCACCGGATACTATTCTATCTCCCGGATACGCTCTGCACTTGCAAGCATGCCATAGTACTGCGGGAAAAATCCGGTAAGATTGGCAAACGGAGACTGCAGCTGACCAATCAATTGAATCATCGCCATCAACGTACCATATGTGATCGTTCCTGTCAGAATTCCATAACCACCGACAGCTGTCCCGACCACATAAGCTACATTCATAGCTCCGTTAAATCCGCTGTTACACAGATTTGATATATGATTCCGACGCATCCGTGCCTTCTTATGCCCGGCCATCTTTTCATTCGCATTCTCTACTATCTGCTTTTCCTTTCCAAAAACGCGGATCACCAGCATACCTGCCAGGCTCTCCTGCAAAAAAATTCGCAGATTTTCCTCAGTGGAACACCGGTATTGGTCTCCCAACGTTCCTTTCCTGCCCAGGGCGTGTCATAGACACAGGTTTCTTTTTCTGTTGCCCACAGAATCGGTTTGTCACCATTGATAGTTTTCACCTGTTCGCCAGGATATTTTCTCCACAAAGCAATATGCGTGGATTTGCCGGATTTTCCAGCATCCTCATACTCATCGGCAATTTCATATTCATTATAGTTGCAGAACGCTTTCATTTTTGTTTTCTGTGCATCCAGAGAATAGCCATCTATCTGCAAGTTATATTTGTTTATCCGGCAGCAAAAGTAATCTATCTATTACCGGATGAATAATTGCGGTTTCTGTAATCTGATTAATTGCACAAAGTTTCTTCCCTGCATCTTTACTGGATGCTCCGCAGTGATAAACCAGTTCTGTCTCCTCACCATAATCAAGTACAATTAACCTATCATGACAATCAGGATTAGGCTTAATTTGAAGAGAAGGATATTCATTTTGAAAATCTGTCACTAAAGATTTTGTAAGAAATCCCTTCCCACCTTTTCCATTTTCTGTGAACAAAACAACCTCCACACCAACAGCCTTCTGAGAAAGATGTTGTAATGACTTTGCATTCATATAATCATCTACAACATAGATTGATTTCTTTGCTTGCTGATAGATTTCTATGTAAGCAATATCAGCCTCTAACTTCTGTCCTTTATAAATCACAAAATTCTTTTTGTCTTTATCGGTAATAAAATTATCTGCTAAGATATTCACATCTTTTTGAATTGAATCTACCTTATTCTCCATTCGGTCCTGCCTCTCCGTTATCGTTCCAACCTTTGCTGTTAAAAGATCCATTTCATTTCTGGTAACAAACTGCTGATTCTGCCTAATATAGTGACGCATCTCCCTAAAAGTACGCATAATAAATATACTCTGTTGTTCCGCTAATTTTCCACGAAGAACTGTTGCAAGCATATAAATTCCTTGCTCTGTAAATGCGTATGGTAAATATCTACGTCCGCCTTCCTGTCCAGCAAAAAAATCCTTTTTCCGTGAGGTCACAATTTGTGACCTCACGGAATCAATTTCACTATTAGATAGTCGAAACATAAAATCTTCCGGAAATCTTTCTATATTTCTTTTTACTTGTTGATTTAACTTTTTTACTTCATAGCCATAAATTTCTGCCAAATCTTTATCCAGCATTACCTGCTGTCCACGAATTATATACACTTTACTACGAATATCATCTGTAGTAATCAATTCTTTTGTTTCTTCCATTCTTCCTCCAAACAAATCGGTTGCAATTTCTATAAGCTACTTATATCGTTCCATTATCGTGAAGACACAAATTGTGATTTCACAAGCTAATCCTCCACTATACTCTCCATCTGCTCCAGCTTCTGCAGTGCTTTCATATACGCCATCAATCTTTTATACTGCTCATCTCCCAGGCTATGAATCTGCTTTAAAATCTTAATATCCGACCTGGTTACTTCATAATTCGCATCTTCATCTTTATATTCCGGATCAATTCCTTTTCCTGTCAAAAGCTGTTCGGAAGTAATCTCCAATGCATCACATATAGACAACAGGCAGTCCGCTTTGGGATTTGTCTTTTTCTTCTTCCAGTCACTGATGTTACTCGTTGCAATCCCGGTTCTTCTTGAGAGTTCCAACTGCGTTATGTTCTTCTGCTCCATCACATAAAAAATTCTTTCACTTATAATCATGGTTTTTCCTCCATCAACATTCCGTATATATCCGTATTTATAAATTTACGCATCCGTTTATACGGTTATAATATCATACTGCAACTTTTCTTTCAATAGAGATTTTTCCTTAATTTCCAGCCTGAAATAGCCCTAAAAGCATCTTAAACTGGAAATTTGATTATTTCACATCAGGAGCACCGGATATTTGTTAAATCTTGTTTTTTGCACAGTATTCACGCATGTTCATATAACCCATTTCAATCCAGAAAGAAGTATGCGCATAGCGGTCAACAATACCTTCTGAAGCAGCGGAATTATCAAACTTTAATCCTAATTGCAATGTTGACCACATTGGTGCCTGACCCTTTCTACTTTCCCTAAAAATATATCCTCTGTAATCTTTCCAAAATCATATTATTGTGTCTCTTTGCATATATTAATCTCAATATCATTGCCAAATACTTGATTTATTTTGGAACAATCTGCTATAATGAAAGGGAAAATCTATATGAGGAGAAAACCTATGAAAGTATTTATTAGTTGGTCAGGTAATGTCAGTTGGAAAGTTGCAGTTACTTTTAGGGATTGGCTTCCATCTGTTATACAATCACTGGAGCCATATGTTTCATCTGAAGATATTGACAAAGGTGCTAGATGGAGCACTGATATAGCAAAAGAACTTGAAGATTCAACATTTGGAATATTATGTGTAACAAAGGAAAATTTAGAAGCTCCATGGCTATCTTTTGAAGCAGGTGCACTTTCTAAGACAATGGAAAAATCCTTTGTCACGCCGTTCCTATTTGATATAAAGCGTTCAGAGGTACAGGGACCAATTTTACAATTTCAGTCAACTATTTTTCAAAAAGATGACATAAAGAAAATGGTTCAGACGTTAAATAAAGCTTGTGGGGATACAGGTATATCTGAGCAACGCCTTGATAAATCATTTGATGTTTGGTATCCGACTCTTGAAAAAGAATTAATCGAATTGATGGATGAAAGTTCAAACAAAAATGATGATGTTTCACCAGAAGATGTCAATCATTCATCTGAAATATTAGAAGAAATCCTAGAACTTTCCAGAGACAATCAAAAATTGTTACGGAATCCCGACGCAAAGCTGTACAATGATATGGAAAAAATTAAAGATTCCTTGGAACGCATTTCTATGAGAAATGAAATGGCATTTGAACGAAAAAGAATGTCAAGAAAATATAGTTCTATGTTTTTTGATGAAATTATGCATATGAGCGGCAAACATAGTTCTTATGCATTTTTGATGACGCTCAGTCTATTAAAAGAAGATTTTCCTTGGATTTATGATATGGGGAAAGAACTAATCGACATACTGAAAAGTGAAAATAATCCTGATGAAAAGTCAATTGCCATTAGAGAATTTAGAGACATGGTTGATTTTACTTTTAGCCATCCTATGATGAGAGATATATTTGGTCGTACTAAAGATAGTATAATGTTTATGAAAGAGCTTCCATATTCTTTAATGAGGTATTTGGATGAAATATCAGAGCAATACAATTGATATTCCAGCGTTTGTTGCTATATCTGCATCCGGTCAGGGTACATGATTTCCAGCTCACCACGAACTTTTCCCCAGTTTCGGATTGGCATTGTCCACTTTTTGGCAATCTCGAAAGTCCCCAGATATAGAGCTTTCATTAGTGCCTGAGAGCTTGGAAATACGCTGCGTTGCTTGTTCAATCTACGATAGCAGGAATTCAATGATTCTATGGCATTTGTAGTGTAAAATGCGGTACGAACTTCCTTGGAAAACTTGAAAATCGGAGATATTGCATCCCAGTTTTCATGCCAGCGATTCATCGCACTTGGATACTGACCAGACCATTTTTCCGTTACAGACTCTAACTGCTTCCAAGATTTGTCCGCCCCCCTTATGCCCCTTTCTTTCCGGTGCCTGACCCTTTCTATGCCACATTGGGGTCTGACCCCAATGTGGTCAACTCAATCAACACACTTTATCCATTGAGAAATCAGCACTTCTTCTACAAACTATATGTAAAGTGTTTTTATTCTTAAGCTTATGTGGACTTAATTTATAAGAAGATACCATCAAATCAACAAGTTCCTGCTTTGATATTGACTGACTAATTCCATTTTCAAACCTTGCCACACCTGAACCGAGAACAGGAATATAGACATCCTTGTTATTGTAGTTATTATCAATTTCTTCCCATAATAGACTTAAGCATTTCAAGTACTCTTCTACTGTAAATTTCATGCTTTTACCATTTGACTCTAACCTTGTAAAAGCCATTAGCAAATCATCACCATTTGCCACAATAGTACCTGGTTCATAGCAAGTTAAGTTATTGTATTTCGATTTTCTTCTGCATGGTTTTACACCACTTGTGGCAATAAGTGCTTGAACATTTAAATTGGGATTCTGAATCAAATACTGTCCGCAAACTGTATCTTTTTTTATATCAGCAGTCCTAATACCTACTGTGCTTGTGAAACACTCATCAAAATTGATAAGTTTCTGACCTTTTTTCTTCTTTAGTAAATTGCCATACTCAACTAAAATCGAATAATTATTTCCCTCTATCCTTTCTTTTCTAATAAGAGAATACCCACACGAAATCAGAATAGCCCCCACCATTAAAGCGGCGAATACCAGAAATTTCATGATTGTAATATTAAATGCATCAACATCAAGCCATGAGAAGTACTTGCTACTCTCGATGATTTCTTTATTTACAATACTGCAATTTGAAAAGATTGATTCTGAAAGGAACGTCATTAATACAGAAAATACTGCAAATGACCAAACCAATCCTCGCTTAACAATCTTCTTCAAAATCCCAACGCCTCTTTTATGTATGAATAATTTCCAACCTTATTTCCGTTAGCATCTTGCGTCCAAAACGGAACTGCATTATCTTCATAGTCATCCATGTAAGATGGCAACCACGAAGATTCATACCGAGTTGAATTGTACACAATAATGATTGATTTTCCCTTTTTCTTGGCCTGTTCAAATTCATGTCTAAGATAAGAATATGAGTTTATATTTCCAACATCCCCATTTGTTGCTGATGTGGTTGAACTCCACTTACACAGTTTCTTACCATTTGCATTCTGCTTATATGGTGTACAATAGCACTCATACCAATCTTTATTATTTCTATCGCAACCACTACCAGCTATTCGATATTTTGTCATATCACCAACAACAAAGATTACAGCAGATGATGCATTTATTTGAGAGTTGAATTCTTTCTTCAAATCACAGATGCAGCAGTCATCACCATCTGAAACGCTGCCACTTGATGGGTTGGACATTTCCACAAAACTAACCTTGTGTTTATCATCCTTGCCCCATTTAACTAGTTCTTCTACAACGGCCTGATCACCATTAGAAGAATCGTAATCAGCGCTGACGTATACTTGTTTACTCATATGAATACCTCCGTGAGTTTTATATTTCCCAATCAATAATAGAGAGTTTTGACAGGGATGATAAAGTGCATTTTATACAAAGATTATAGAAAATCCATTATTATCATTAATCTATAAGGTTCCCTGCCTGTTTCCACACTGTCAACCATCGGTCAGCTACTTAAAGCCGTCTATCACCCGCCACGCAGAGGCTGTTGACTTGGATGACTACCGCACAGGTAGTGCGACGTATTTATAAAGCTTTTAGATTTTGTTAACAATGCCTGGTCCCAATGTGGTCTATGGATTCTGGTCTCGTGCCTGTGGATACATGGTATCAAACACCGAAGCATCATCCGGAAAAGCCAAAGGCAGCTCTGCAAAGGTCGAAATTCCCGAGTCATATACAGGAGTATTGTTGTCCAGCTCACTCTCTATATATCCTCCCTGATATGACTGCAACAGATTTTGAACCTGTGTCATCTCAGTTCTTCTTTCGTCCTCATTTATTACAGACTCCGTTGCTGCCACCGTTGTGGTTGATATAAGCAGTGCCGCCACCATAGCTGAACCAGTTATTCCTGAAAAAAGTTTTTTAACTATCTTTTACCTTCCTCGCCATCTCACAATACATATACAGCGCATTCATCAGATTCTTTAATTCTATTGATGAGTCTTTATCATTTGCAACGCTGTATGCATAGCTTAACGGGCCATAATTAAGCTCTATGATTTGTGAGCTGTCCATACCTGTAACCCTGCATACATAGTTCTTATCCAGGTCGCATGCCATTATTCCGCTTATATCTACACAGTATACTCCGCCGTCTGAGGCTTTTTTAGGCGTCAGACTGACCTCATAGCCATCTGTATCTATATAGCTGAACTTATAATTATTAATATCACTGCCATTATCTAAAATGAAATAATGTCTTACCGTCATCTCAGACTTACATATCAGGGAGCTTCCGTAATATGACAGGCCATTATTCTGACCATTTGCACTATCCGCTTTAATAACAGCCTTATATGCATCAAAATCAGCCGCATCTACAGCTTTATCGGCATCGCTTAAAATACTATTTGCCGGCTTGTCAGTGTTATATTTAAAGAAGGTCTGCGCTGCGGTTCCATAGTTTAAGAGTGCCTTCACAAGTTTAACTGTTTCTGCCGGATACTCGTTTGATTTTGACAGGAGCTCGCTTGCATATTCCTTTACACTGTAGGAATACTCTTCCTTGGTATTGTTATCAATCACTATTCTTGTCTCGATGGTATCAGACATCTGTGCCGCATTCACAGGACATGAGAACTTGTATAAGGTTTTACCGTTCTCATTTGCCTCAGCGTATCAGGCTTATCATGAATTGAACAATTCCATCACCGTAACAGTATAGCTGGGATTTTCTAAAATCCATACGGATTATCTTTAAAATAAATATGTAGATTGGTATGTCTGTTCAAAGAATTCAAGCCATCCTTTATATAACGCCAAGAACTTGGATAACTGCTTGGAACACCATTTACAACATACTGATTCAAGTAGTCAATAAACACTTCTGGCTTATTTAAAAACAACCCAGCGAATTCATCAGCACGCTCTTTCTTTTCTTCATCTGATAAATTTTGTTCATCATACAAAGCATGATCTAAATTTGATGACATGAAATAACATTTATAAGGTATATCCTTAATGCAATCAAGCTGAAGAAGATATTCCATTCTTCTAGACTTCATTTCATTTCTGTCAATAATCTTCTGCCGATTCTTACAAGAAATTGTACTTTCTGTATAATAGAATTCTTTTGTATCTCCCTGAACAATAGCTGTTTCTGGTACATAAGTTCCATCCGTATCAAACACCTGAACAATCTGCCATATATCTGATTTACGAAGTTTTTTATCATCCATGTAATTCTTTACCAATGAAAAAATAACATTTTCCAAATCTTCATCTTTAATAGCAGCATCACTGGTAATATCTCCCTGCGTAACTTCTACGTTAATATTTTTATTCTTATATATTTTACGAAATATATTTTCTAATGCTGTTTTATCTGTATTGCCTTCAACAATAAAGATTACTGTCTTTCTAGTCATTGAACATCACCTCTTTCTAGTCATCCTCAGAATGCTTATTCAACAATTCTTGGATTTGAGATGAAAACTTCAATTTTGATTTTGCATCTTTTCGGCTGGCTTTTCTAAATGCATATCCTATAGATTGAAGATCTGTATCATCATATAACTCTTCGTTCTGTCCTCCAACCACAATTGATCTTATGTAAAAATCTCTCTTGTTATTATTCTTTTCAATCCCCTTCAATCGGATATATCTGTTATTAGGATTTATGGTAGAACATACAATATTGGTATTATCTAATTTTTCCAATATACGTAAATTATGCGATGTAAAAATCAGTTGTCCTTTTGCCTCCTGGTTAAGCACACCTAAAATTTCTCCTAATAGGTATTCAAAGATTCCTGCATCTAGTTCATCCACCACAAGACATATTTCTGGTGAGTTATAAAAAGCAATCAAATAATTTAATAACGATACAATCCTCTTAATACCCTCTGATTCGTATTTCGTTAAGAAACGTTTTTCATTTCTCAAAGAATATACATCAATCTGAATAATTCTTTTTCCTTCATCATTTATTTCATCGCTTGTTTTCTGAATTTCAATCTGGAGATTAGGTATAATTGCTTTTAACGCAATATTAATTGCCTCAGTTGCATGACAAAGCTGATTATACATATCTTCATCAATATCTGCATGACCGGTCATAAACATTGGAAGACAACCTTGCATAATTATATTCCCTGTCTCACTATGGATATTAACTGGAATAACACGATTATTATTTATCGCGCCCAACTGATTAACCTTTACTACCTGAAAATATAATCTACCAAAATCAAATAAACTGTTTATAATATCTGAAAAAATTGTTTCCTCTTCCTCATACTCATTTTCTGAATTCTTTATAGTCGCAATGAGTAAATCATTAAAGAAAACAGAAGTTTTCTTCTGTGCACATACAATCGCCAATTTTTGTGCTTGATTAGCTTGACTTAAAAAGTTCATATTAGGAAATGCTTTTAAATGATCTGACTCAAATGTTGCAGGAGATTCGAACAAAATTGCTTCTGTGTTGTAATACTTATTCTCAAACGAAAAAGCTCTACGTGTTTTCCATGTTTTGCCTCTTCTCCAATATACTAATTCTTCATGTACAATCTGAATACTTTTATCAGACACTGATTTTACTAGACCAAAGCTATACTGAACCTTATATTTTTTCCCATTTTTCTGAACAAAGAAAGTGGTTGTCATTTTTGTTCTTTTATCATCATCAATAAGCCCTTCAACTTCTGAATACTCGATTGCGAGACCACTTAGAACGCAACGGAGAATATCTAGCGCTTCTATCATTGCTGTTTTGCCAGAACCATTTTGCCCATAAATACCCACAATATCATTTTTCTCAATGGATGCATTCTTTTCAACACAGCCATAGTTCATGTACTTAATCTCACCGTATTGGACATTCTTAAAATATTCTAATTCTGTTTTAATTATCCTAACCATAATTCGTCCCCTTTTGCATTTACGATATTAAGTTTATTACCGACTATGAAAATGCATATTCATGCTTTGATATTATACATCAATTCCGACATTTTGTCCACATCTAAAAATTTTAAGCAACATTTCCTACTATATATCATTATGTCTCTTCTCTTTTTATTTATTCTTCATTTCATGAAAAAATCTCCAACCTATTTAATTTCTTTTTCCACTTATGGTATTTCCCTGATACTCCCCTCCGAAAACCGCAGTTCCCTGTCGCAGATCTCCAGTGCGGCCTTTCTGTGGGTTATGATCAGGACCGTCTTTTCTGTTATCTCGCGCAGATTTGACAACACCTTTTTCTCCGTCTCTTCATCCAATGCACTGGTAGATTCATCCAGTACCAGGATCGGGCGGTTTGCGTATATGGCACGGGCTATGGCGATTCTTTGCATCTGACCTTCTGAAAGTCCTGCACCCCTTTCACCAAGAAAGGTGTCCAGCCCCTGCGGTACATAAGCAAATAAACTGCGCCACTTTGAAGTCAGGCGGTTCATCCATTCCCTGGAATGTCTGCCGGATATTTTTTCATAATCACATTTGAACAAAAAAGAAAACAGCCGGTTCTTAAAACAATTTTGCAGTAATGCCTGTGTATCTTCCCGGAGGAAACGGTTACATGCTCCCATGGAAACCTGAAAGATAACCAAAGCTATAAACAATAAAATCCAACGATTCCGATTGCTTCGGCTTCCTGCCATTGCCGCATCCACGATTTCCCGGAAAATCAGTGCGTATGAAATACTGCCGAGACTCAATGCTGTCTGGACACCCCTGAAGAGCCATTTTTCTTTGCTATTCTTAATTGAAAGATACCCGCTATTATTACAACAATAACAGCACTTTCAAATCCTATAAATGCACTAATAATATATTGAATTTGTACTATGTTCTCCATAAGTCATCCTCAAAATCTTCGTCATTAAAATCACATTGACAATCATTTTTTGTATGAATTTTTATTTTAATAGTAATCGTAATATGATGATATTTCTGCTTCATAATCCTTAATTTCATTTAACATACTATCAACAGCATCCAAAAAATTGCATAATTCTTCAAAACAAGAAGCCACATTCTCTATATATAATACCTTTTCTTCCGAAAAGAAAACCTGCAAGTTTTTATTACATGGATACCTAAACAAATCAGAACTTCGGTCAAAATCATGAAACGCTTGGATATACTGTGTTGTATCATTTAAAGTAGTGTCATCATCTGGTGCATTGGAATATTTATCAACTTCATCGACAATACTGTTCCAAAGTCCAAGTATACTATGCTTTTTTCGTTGAAGTATCTTCAATGCCTTTGTTCTTTCTATATGGCTATCTTCAATAATTATCCTCTTTAAACCAAGCTCAACTGCATTACGATACATATAGCACATTGGCATAAACAATTCTTTTTTATTGTCATTTAAAATCTTTTTTCTCAAAAAATCTCCCACCTCCTCATAAGAGGAATAGTAGTGATAGAATGAATGCTGGGCATATTTATAGCCTACAACACTTTGCTGATAATAATGTCCTCCCTCAATAATTAGCTGTGGTAAGTATGCCTCGTATTCTTGCTCTGTAAAGTTCCCTGTCTTATACATCTCACATAAAATAGTATAAGCTTTGTTCATATTATCATGAGTCGCCACTAAAGAAATATGGGTCTGCTCATCAAATAAAACCTTTAGGTTATTGCTGAAATGGTTTCGAAACATATCCGATTCTTTATCAATACGAGAAATATCAGCTAAATACATCCATAACCAATTAGCATTCGCATTATCTGTTTCTTCTAAATCTTTTAGTTCCAATAATTTATCATATCCGATTGTTCGTCCAATGTTTTCAGCTTGCGCATCCAGTAACTCATTGTAGAGACTGGAATGGGAAGTTCCTGACACCATGTTTTGCAAGTCTGCCCACTGGATTGGAATGCACGGATTCTTTCAGACCACAGCGTGATTTTTTCATCTGTTTTCATAATGATACAGTTTCCTTCCTTTGTTATGAAAAGAGTGTATCAGAAAAATATGGGCACTAACAGATACGGATGATTACCTACTTACTCCAAAAGAACTTACTACCGAAAACGTCCAGAGGTTGTACAAGCACTTAGTTCTATTCTCTGTGGATATACTTCAAAGGAATGCATAGAGATGTTAGATAAATTCTTTCCTAAAATCTGAAAATAGACATTTTAAAAACAGACACTCATAATTGAATAAAAACCAAGGAGAGTGTCCATTTATGAATAACTTAAATGATTACATTACAGAATACATTGAATACTGTCAGTTCAGGAAACGCTTAGATTACAAAACTATCAAGGCATACAGCATTGATTTAAAGCAATACACCCATTTCTCTTCCGAACTGCCTTCCTGCCTATCCAAGAACACTGTTGATCAGTATATAACCAACTTACATAAACAATTTAAACCCAAAACTGTCAAACGCAAGATTGCCAGTCTAAAAGCCTTTTTCCGATATTTGGAATATAAGGAATTATTGTCTGAGAATCCTTTTCTAAAATTAGACATTCGTTTTCGAGAACCAAAGCTCTTACCCAAGACAATACCTTTTCATTCCATTCAGTCATTTTTATCTACTCTGTATGCTCAAAAGGAGCTAGCTAAATCAGAATATCAACTTCGCTGTTGCATACGGGATATTGCTGTTATCGAATTGCTATTTGCTACTGGCATGCGAATATCTGAATTGTGTTCCTTGAGACCATCAGATATAGACATGAAAAGTCACAACATACTTATTTATGGAAAAGGTTCAAAAGAACGAATATTACAAATTGAAAATTCTGAAGTAATTTTAGCTATGACATCATACCAAAAAACTTTTGAGCAAGATATTGAGACCTGTGGATATTTTTTTGTCAACAAGCTAAAGCATAAGTTATCAGATCAATCTGTCCGTTTCATGATAAATCACTATGCTGAGCTTGCCGGTATTGACCAACATATGACTCCACATATGTTCCGTCACTCTTTTGCCACTCTTCTTCTGGAGCAAGACGTTGATATACGATATATTCAAAAAATGCTTGGACACAGTTCCATTAGCACAACCGAAATATATACTCATGTTTCCAATACAAAGCAAAAAGAAATACTTGTTCATAAGCATCCTCGCAACTTGATAACAATCAATAAAGGATAATATAGGATTATCACTTATTTCATCCATTGAAAAATAGTTATAATTCACTAAATGGAGGAACAGATATGAATGCTATTATTTTAGCAGGTGGAAAAAGCTCACGTATGTATGCAACAGGAGCAACTGTCCATAAAGCACTACTGCCTATCATGGGAATTCCCAATATAGAACGCACTATAATGATGTTGCATGACTATCATATTTCAGACATTATCATTGCAGTTTCTATCCTCAATCACGATTTTGATTATCTGACAAAAAAATATTCTTGCAGAATTGAATATATTCCTATCGAAGGAAAAAATACCCTCTATACTATGAAGTATTTATTGCATTATATTCAGGAAACTTTTGTAATAGAAGGCGATGTAGTCTGTGCTCAAAATATTTTTTTTCCATCAAATTCAAGTAGGTATTATGTTATGAACTATACCATTACTGAATGTGATGCATGGCATCCTATTCTTAATTCATATGGAGAAATAAAATCTTTTGAAATTGGTAACCAAAATACTCCTGCATTATTTGGAGTATCTTTTTGGACTGGCTTATCATCGACAATTTTAAAAGAACATATTGCTGCTATAAGCACTTTTGAGAATTTAAACAATTCAGACATATTTTGGGATGATTTTATTCAAGAAATTCTTCAAGATATTAAAGTAAAAACCATAGAAATCCTACCAGAAGAAGCCTGTGAAATGAATACATATGAAGAATATGAACTGGCGCAACATATTTGTACAACCTATCTTAGTAATTGTCAAAAATATTTTGAACATATTTACTTGGTTCTAAATTCAAATAATCAACATCAGCTGCTCCGTTTTGTATTTGATAAATATCACAGTTTGAGGTGGCATGAACAATTATTAAAGCATTATGATAAAAAGGCATTTATTAATTGTACATCAAAAGTATTTGATGAGAACGAATTGCCATTTGTAATAAAAGACAACAAAAATAATGAATATGGATACTTTTCTATTGCAGAAGAGAATGATTTTATTCTCCTTCGGCGATTGTTTATTGATAAAAAATATCGTGGAAATAACTTAGGAAGCCAAGTAGTGCAGTTCATTTTAACATATGCAAGACTCAAAACAAAAGAACTACGAGTAAATGTTTATGACCGAAAAGCGGAGGCTTTCTATAGGAAAAATGGATTTGAAAAAAATTATATTTGCTATCATATTCACTGAAAGGAGCCTTAATGCTTATGAATGATATACTATCTATTATTTTGAATTATTTCAAACATTATACAATTGATTTTGATGTTTATGTCATTGCGGATACGCAGGAAAGAACAAAATACTTATATCCTTCCGAATATCCACATGCTGATGAAAGCGAATTTTTTTCTAGAGAAGAATTTGCAGAAATTGCTTCTGCAATATTCTATGTTTTTGGCTATGTTCGTGTTTTTTATTCTGAGATGGAATTCATAGAATATTTCATTCAGAACAAACTATGCCCAAAGCAATTTGTTGTATATAATTTTGCAAGAGATGGACAAGCAAATGGAAAAAAATCACTAATCCCTGCCTTTTGTGATTTGATGAATATACATTACACAGGAAGCAATGCATTTGTTATATCTTTATTGCGAAATAAGGATATTTATACGATGCTTCTAGGGTTAAATAAAATTTCTGTTCCTAAAAGCATGGTCTATAAAGTCCATGAAAATCCTAACCATATTATAACAGAATTAATTAACGAAAAAGTAATAGTAAAAAACATTCATGAGTCAGCAAGCATTGGCTTATCAACGCAAAATGTTTTTGAAATAAGCGAGGACGCATCTCAAGAATTGGAGAATATTTGTGCACAAATGCATTGTAATGAGCTACTTATCCAAGAGTTTATTGATGGTCCGGAATTTGAAGTTTTAGTTATTCAATTTAGAGGAGTGTACTATTCTCTAATGCCTGTTGAAATTGTTTTTCCCGATAGCCATACATACATTGATAGTGAAATATCCAATGCTTATCAATATCAATTCAAAATAGCCAACACTGAGATAGCGCCTGCTCTTTGCAAGGCAGCTGAAAAAGCTGCCACGATAATGAGGATTAAAGATTATGCACGTTTTGACTTTCGCATGAAAAATGGAGTTCCCTATCTTTTTGATATTGCTGGAACTCCATATACCATCCATCATAGCTCTATAGCATATCTGTTCACACAGTATTATCATTTACCATATGAAAGCATATATAAAGTGGTTGTTGCTTGTATGTTATCAAACTATGATTTGGACACTTAGATGTATGATGTATATTGCAAATCAGATAGCATTAGCCCTCTATGATAAAATTGTGCAAGACTTTTTTCTCTTTGATTGCATTTCACAAGATTGTGACAAAAATCATATGGGGTAATTGCTTGTCTGGACGATACTAACTCTTTTACAGCGTTATTTTTTTGTTCCCAAAATATGTCTTGTTTTTGAAATAGTGCTGGAACAAAGTCTTTCAATTTATTACATCTCAGATCTGCATCGGCCCAATGTTCATCACGTATATTTCGAAACAACTCAAACCAAGAAAAATAATAACGATAAAAATCATCAATATTTGTATCGTCAATATCTGAAATATCCTTGCAATCATATAATTTTTCTATCTTCCTTTTGTATGATAGGTATTGTTTATCATTATTACAATATAAGCATAAGGAGCAAATATTGGTAAGTATGACATATTCAGTTGCACATTGCCGAGACATAAGCAGCTGTTTAAGCGCTTTGATTGCATTTCGAGCAATGGATAGCCTATTCTTTTGGCTTGTTGTATTTTTTTCTTTCAACAGAAATTCAGCTATTATTTTATTATTGTGCAATTTTTCAATTAATGGAAGTTGTATATTCTTATCTTCGCAAACAGAAATTGCTTTATTGCAACATTTAAGAGCCTCTTCATACTGTTGAATAACGATATCTGTCCCTGCTTCACACACCAATGTAATACAATATTCATCCCATATTTCATTTTCCTTAAAATATCTTTTGGCCTTATGATAATATATGCCACACTGTGTCTGATTAACAAATAAAAACGCTTTTCGATTAAATACATTTTCAATATAAAGTCCTAGGTTTCGACTCTTTTGTGAATTATGTGTTTTTTGTGATAACTCCTTGCTTTTCTCGTATAAACACTGAAAGCTATCATATTGATTTAAACAATCCAGAACACAAGGAGCTATATCATAAATAATTCTAAGGCGTAATATCGTTTCATCTGTTGCTTTTGGTAAATTTTCACTTCTAACATCTATGTATAATTCATTAAGAGCAAATTCTTTACATTGCTCCAATACTATAAGCGCTTTACCCGCAATCATATTTGTATTTACATAAAAATAATGGAAATAAGCACGCGCCAATTCTGCCTTTAATGGGAGTTCCAATTCCTCTTCATCAATTGCATTATAGGCTTCTTCAACGTTCTTGTTTGCAGCAAGAGCATTGTAAAAGTTTTCTATACTTTTAAAAATATCTATGTATTGTTGATGATTGCCTGATTTTTTCTGCAATTGTTCCTTTATTTTCTGAGCTTTTGTAATATCCTTAACTTCAAGTGCTGCCGAATATGCTAACATAAGTAATGCAAATGAAGCTGAAGTAATTTTTCCTTCATAATTAATTAAATAGTATGCCCTGTAATAGTATTCGTCCTGCTCGTTGTTTGTATAATATTCGTAATAAGTGAGAAGCCAGTCTTTTCTTTTTTGAAGTGTTTGTTTAGCAAGTTGTAATTTGATGTCATAAGAGTTAAAATCGTAGTATTCTTCCATATATTGAGTTATAAGATCCTCTTGTTTAGCTACATTCAATTCACGAAAAATCCTTGAATCTTCCTGCTTTACTATTTCTGTTAAAATTCTTGCTGAAAACTGCTTAATACTTAAAGAGGCTAAAAAAATCATATCTTCGAGTTCTTCTTCATTTAGATTATCTCTCTTTCCGGATTGTTTTAATTGAGCAATTCTTTTATTTACAATTTTTTCAAGTATTTCTAAATAACTCTTTCCATATGCGATTGTTTCTTCATCTAGATACTCTACTAAGTTTAAATTGCCATTGCAAAGTTCTGCAATTTTTTCAATTTCCTCTTCTTGTGGTAAAATAATTTTTTTTCTTTGATTAAAATATTGAGTAATATCATGAGTATCATACTTCTCTAATGCATATTCCGCAATAGTATCAGACGTATTAAAAATATGATTACTATCTATATCCGTAAGTAACATATATATCTTTACTTTGAATTCCTCTTGTAACTCTTTAAAATGTTTGGCAATTAATAGAACCATTTCTCTTATTTCAGAATCTGCATTGCTGAAATCATCCACACAAATTATTACATCTGAGCGTAATATATTGCTTAACATATTCCTGATATGATTATATGTGCTATTGTTATTTTCCCACCCGATTCCAAAACCTAATGAAATCAACTGATTTCCCACCGAAAAGCTTAAAGAATTAAGTTTTTTCTTCGAGGTCTTTGAACCATATTTTATAAAACGTTCCCCCAAACTTATATAGAGAGCCATATGGGGAGAGTTCTCTAACTTTTTTAGAACATTATTAATTACAAAACTTTTTCCACTTCCATGACTACCCATTATCCATACGATGAAGGGAGCTATTTTATCCTTATATTGTTGTACTAATTCATCCGCTAATTCAATACGCGACTCTAACCCCTTACAGTCCCTCTTTAACATAAGCATTCTCCATTACTTGATATAAAATTTAAGTGATAATCCTATATTATCCTTTATTGATTAACATTATACACATTTCCCCTCTGCATTTCAATTTCCTTTTTCCATAAATTGGCACTGCATTGTTAATCCATTTGTACAAACTGGGCTAACTTGAAAAAGTAAATTCCAGTGCAGAAGTAAATTCCACACTCATTTAAAAGTTCTTGATTTTCTAAGAGTTTTATAAGCTCAAAACGCTTATTTCTGTTATAATAGGAGTAACTTCTTGGAAAAAAGCTGATTTGATGGTATAACAAACGTACCACTGGAAGGTAGTGTGCGAGACACCAGACGGACATGCTCATGCCATCTGGCCTTTCATTGTACTCTTTAACCTGTTGAATCCACTGTTGGAAGCGGATTTCACGTTTTACTGAAGTAGATTTACCCATTTAATTTTGACTCCTTACGATTTATTCGACGTAATCGGCGAATTCGACGAATTCGGCGAAAATACCGATTCCCTTCGTAAGCTAATTATCTAGGAAAATTGGCAGGTCTACAAGAGTACCACCTAGGGAGCGTTTACTTTAAATCAAACCAAAAAGAAGTAAATATTACCGCATACTTTTTGAGTCACGAAAGCCCGCAAACCTAGTAAATACGCTGTCTGCGGGCTTTTTTAACTGCTTCGAGTGTCAAAAACAGGATTCTCCTTTTTTAGTCAACTCAAACACAAACAATAAAATGATTATATAACTATATACTATACGTCCATTGCTATATCGCATCACTAATCACTTGCTATTAAATCAGCCTTTCGTCTCTCAAGACGCTGTCCCCATGCTCTTCCTTTAGCGCCAAAATTACTAATAATATATTCCCTACATTTTTCAGTATATGCGTTTTGCTCATTCACTTTTTTCAGGTATTGTGCATTTCTGGCAGCAAATACATTTTTTAGTTTTGAAAGTCTCTGATGTTTATCACAGTTTGCTTTATGCTGTTGCATATATTCATATTTCTGCCGCCCATTGGAACTTTCAATTTGCTCACTCAAATAATTAATTTGTTTTGATAATTGATCACACTCCTTTTTGTATCGCACATAAACATCTCGAATATTTTCCTGTTCACGTTTTATACTATCCGCCAAAGTAAATGACGCATAATGCACGCAAATACAATGATAGAAATTGCTTTTTTTCTTTTGGTAATTCCACTTATTCCTAATTTTGTTCTGAGAATCCTGAATCTTTCTATCTATACTGTCTACGGTCTCAGATTTCTGTAGTTCCAATTGTCTCTTTCCCTGACTTACAAAACTCTGCAATTCATCCAGCCTACTATATAAGTTTGAAAAATCCAATTGTTCCGCTTCCGGCAAAGAATTTACTATTTCTTTCCTGTAACTCCTTTCCCCAAAATCACTTTTGATTCTATAATATGTCCTCCGCTTTTTCCTTGATTTTATGATACTATGTATGATAATCATAACAAGCACAATAACCACTATGGCAATTACAGGATGAAATGGAATTGTAAACTTTTTTAAAATATTCAATAAATCCACTTTTAAAGTAACCATCATACAATCCTCCTTCTAAAATCATTCCTCATTTTTATATACTCTTCGAAAGTCACAAAATCCGGCTCCAGCATTTTATCCACTATATTAATCAAAAGTGCAAATCTCTCATCATTTAGTCGATCCGTATTATCAATAATTCTGCCACAAATTGTTTCCGCTGCATGTATTTTGCTAATTCCCTTTTGATTCAAATCATGCAACATTTCCCTATAAGCTCCACAAACCATTTCCTCTTCACGAAGCAATTTCCTGTATCTCTGATCCATTCCTGCTGTTACAGACTGTGTATAACGGTCTATCTCTCGTATAGCATAGTATTTCTGTTCTTCAATATTTCGGGAAGATTGGTGAAAACTTTTGCTTATCTGATCAATTGTATTTTGATACTGCCTATCAACATAAAGCGTCAGCACCTTGCTCTGAAGTTTGTATTGATTGTCCAATTTTTGTGATTCTAAATCCAATTTTCTCAACTCAACAGCAGCTTTTACTTTTGTTTCTTCCAAACTACTCGTATATTTGACTATTCTTCTAGCATCTCTTCTCCCCTGTATCAAAGCATATGTTTGAAAGACAGAATCAATTGTAGAGCATACTGTACCCACCGTACCATCCATAATTAAATGCGCTACATCCATTACCCGATCAAATCCATCTTTTTTCTTTTCTGGAAAAACATCTAAAACAGCCTGTATCGCTGGTACTACTTCATAAGCCATAATATACACCCTCTTTCCCTAATAGTTATCTGTATTATATCACAACCTTTTTTCAAAAAAATCTAAATATATACTTTTTTATTGTCATTTAAAATCTTTTTTCTCAAAAAATCTCCCACCTTCTTTGAATTGAAACCTTTTCATATCAATTCATTTTAGGAGGTTCCATCATGGACAATTACTTTTATTCTTATCGAGAGATAATCTCTCTCCGCGGTCTTACTGACCACACCATGAAATCTTATTGCACTTACATTCGTGCTTATCTCGGATATCTTTCTGATGTCCTTCATAAAGATCCTGTTGATGTTACCTGGCAGGAACTCCGTGACTATATCAAATGGCTTCAAAAAAACAGACATCTGAATGACAGAACCATAAATACGGCTATTTCGTAGCTACGGTTCTTTACCATTTATGTTTTACATAGACCATGGGATCCCACACAGCTTCCACTTCATAAATTCGATACCTATATTCCTTTTGTTCCTTCCAAAGAGGAAGTCTGGCAGTTCATTTCCACAATGCCGGATTTGAAGTAAAAAGCGATGGTCACTGTCATGTATTCCTCCGGTCTGCGTATCGGGGAGGTATGTCACCTCCGCTATGAGCATATCTAACGAAAACAGATGCGCATTTACATCCCTCGCTCAAAGAACTGTTCTGACAGATATGCCATTCTTTCTCAAAATGCGCTTCAAATGCTGACCGAATACTGGTATGCGTATGATAAACCGACCGGCTGGCTTTTCCGAAACAGTTTGATTCCGAAAAACCGATTGATAGCTTTTATCTTTCCAGACATATCCACGCACACGAAGACCGGCTTGAATGGGAACATCGGCTTACATGTCACTCATTCCGACACGCATTCGGCACTCATTTTTATGAGATAGGAACAGCAGACAAACTTATCGACATAATTTACTATGTCGCAATACCCTTTTATTTAGACTGTGTTTTCAAAGGGTTATGCCCATCAGATAAAGTCCACCTCGCGCAAGCACTTATTTAGACGGATACTTTTCTGCATTTTTTACAAGCTTATTCATAATCATCTGAGTCATATCTATATCGTAAGCATTGGCCAAATCAATACTATATATCAAAACATCTGCCAGTTCTTCTTTTATACGTTCCATCATTTCAAGAGACGGCTCAGTCTTCTTATCCGTCCACTGGAAGATTTCTAATAGTTCCGATGCTTCTATATTTATACTTATAACCAAGTCTTTCGCATTGTGATACGATTTCCACTTCCGCTCTTTGTTAAACAAATTAATAAATTCACGAATTTTACAAAGAGGTAAATTATCATCTGATATTATTGTTGCATCAGGAAGTTTAATTAAGAATTCTTTCAAAATCTCTTCTTTTCCTTTCCCATCAATGTCTATCACAATGTCTGCAGCTGCGAGAAGTCCTTCCAGATCTCCTTCAGCGCGATGTGTAGAATCAAATACTTCAGCTCCACGAATAGAGAGATGCTGCTGAAGAGTATCGTCATTAGCATGAAGAACAACTTCGTAAACAGGTGCAGGCCAACATATCATTTTCATCGCATTTAAAAAATTGATATGGCGAATTCCATCAATTACAAAAGGTATTTCCTTCTTGCGTCCAATATGTTTCACTGTTTGAGATGCAAATTCAACCCAGCCATTTTCAATATAGGTTGCCCCAAGATCCTGCAATTGTTCTCTTGTTGGCGCTGTAATACCTTGTTTTTTCAACTCAGCTTTCAAGAAATCACTTACTGAACCGTGTATACCACCAATTTCATTTGCTATCATTTTACCAATTGTTGTTTTGCCACTTCCAATTTTTCCAGAAATACAATATACTGGTGCTTGCATCATCTTTGAAGCAACTGAAGTTTCCTCATCTCCTATACTTCCCTTCGAAGCTAGTTCTTTATTATCCTGATTGGGCTGGTATAACTCCACCCAAGCCTGGCGATTCTTAAATTTGATTACAAATGGATTGAACCTCAACAGATGTGTTATTGAAATCAAAGTAGCATATCTGCTTTTTGATTTTCTTTCCCACCAATCATCTTCTATACACAGACGATCATTAAAATTCGCTTTTATTTGTTCAACATCAGCCGGAGAACTTATCTCCCTTGAAATCACCTCGCCAGCCTCAAAAACAGATTCAAAACCGCCTCCAGACCTTTTAATAATTATAATATCACCAGGAAATACTCGCTTCCACGGTACAATTTTATTCTGTGAAAATCGAGATTCAATGATCTTTTCCCCTTTCATAATTTTTGTAATATAAGGCTCAACCATGACAGCCACATGAATATGGCTGTCACAAAGAACTTCAATTTTTGAGATCCAATACTGGTCTCCAGATGCTTTAATTTGATGAGTTAATTGTGTTAGAATCATTCCTTTATCAATCATATTGCAACCCTCCATGATGAACCATATTCCACCGCTTCAAGACGTATTACATCTAGAATCTTTCCCTGAATTTTCTCAAGCTGCTCCAATTCTTCCTCATTAGGAATTCTATAGCCATTTTCCACAATAGCTTCAAATATGTCTTTGTCAATGTTACGTAGGATCATTTTTAAAACCGCCATATTATTACACCAGAAAACGCGGTTTCCACTAGTCCAAACATTGATGGTTTTCCTCCCACCAAAACTTCTTTTCACAGATGGATAAATATCATCATTGAAAATACATTCTAAATCAATGTTATAATTATCAATCGTGCTTTCACAAGCTCTATATTTGACACGAATGTTGTCTACACATACCTCATCCCATTCAGGTTCTTCAATTCCAAAATGATATGTACATGTGGTAATAACATTATACACCTTTACAACAATAAGGAGGTCACCAATTCTCCAATTTTCAGGATTACAACAAATTCCATTTGCCTTTAAAACATTCTGTTCATATGGCGGAGTATGATAAGTTACTACGCCCATGAAATAATGCTTTTTAACAAAGCCATAATCCTTCTTGAGCAGCTCCAACAATGAGTAGGTTTCACTCTCTGTCTTTGCCTTGGTGAACTTTGGCGGCATAATGCACATAATCTGAGTATTCAAATCACTCATCATAGCAGCCCTATCAAAAAAGAGCTGGTAATAGTTCAAGTACCACGGAGGATCCATCACAACAATGTCTGCATGAATTGAAAGAAGCTCTGTACAGGAGCCATTTAAATTACAGTTAATACATAATGCACGATTTGGGTCAATTCCAATAGAATGCTTGTCTGCATTAATATCTACCAGTACCAGTTTTGTATATAAAAGAGATTTGTTATAGCAATATCTAAATAATGTTGGAGTTCCAAGGAAAACAATCACAGTATTTTTCTTTTTTATGATATTTTTAATAGCATTAGCCATATACTCAAGTCCCTGGCGGCTAAATCGCCAGTCATAATCCAAAATATGAGGAACTGGAAGTACATCCGGCATATCTTCAAAACCATGAATATTCGTGTTTGATGCCGATGCCATTATTCGAATGTATTTCGATTTTCGAATTTTGTTTGCGCTGTATAGTCTTTTGATAGATTTCTGAAGGTCTATTGGATGAATACCATGATTGTTCTTCATAATCATATAAAAGTCATCATAATCATCCATTAAAGTTAAGACAGTATCATCCATCTGACTCATAAACTTTGAACTGTTATCAACTACCATGGTAATCTCCTTCCTTGCTTCATTTTAATATGTGTTATCTGAAATTCTACAGGCAAGCTGTTCTTCAGAATAACGTTTTGAAAGCTCAACTTCCCATGCTTTAATAGCACGAGTCTGATTTTCAAGTGCCCTTCTGTAACAATCATTTATTCTTGAACCAGTTGGTGTGAAAATAAAAATCTTAAGAGGTACAGTCCTCAACGGCAGGATTGGATGAATCTTTTGCAAACGATCTACAAATTTCCCCATCTTCTCTTCAATATCATCATAGTTATCAGAGGTTAATGTCACATAGCCGTAAATATCCAATCCCATATCAACATATCTTTCAAACTGTTCAAACTGTTTCTCGTACATGCCTTCTGGAAGTTTACTATTAAAAGCAAATGAATGCGCATCGAAACCTTTAAAGCAACCAACTTTACCAAAATTTTTGTATGACGTCATGTAACTTAATTCGTCCTTAGAAAGATGCTCAAAAGCATAGTCAGTGGTCAACGTGTCATCAGTCCACAGATATACTTTATTTTGGAGCTCATTCCTTTCGAGAGCCTTCATCGTATCTAAAGTCCATTCTGGTACTAATTCTGGGTTTCCTCCTGACAAATCAATTACTCTAATGCCAGTATCTGATTTCTTATACAACTCAACCATCTGTTCAGCTGTAAGCCATTTCGCATTAACTAGTCTCCCACGCTTCAACTCATCCGGTACAAAACAATACCAACAATGAACATTACATGATGCAAGCTGAAATACCTGTGCCCCAAGCATATCAGTATAAGGAATTTCCAGTGCTTTACATGCTGGATCATTTGGCAACGGATCTTGTACCCATTTATCAACATTACGTCTAAAATGATGGATACGTCCATAGCCATCACAATTAGAAGGAACAGACATATCCTTTTCCTGTTCGCTTCCAGCAATTCTTGACAGTAAGAACTGTCTTGTTTCAGGTTTATAAATTGATGCACGACAATTATTAAAACTTTCTTTAAACTTAATATTTTTCATATCTGCTCGCCCTCCTTTTTTCTCATATCTATTTATTATCATATGTATACAGGGATTGTAAGAGATTATTAAAGGGATTTTTATTATTTATAATAATTACAAATTCCACTAAATTCCACTATTTTAATGAAAAATTTGACACATTTTTATATTTTTATGATATACTTTATATGAAATTGTTGTTTACCTTATGGAGAATTAATCATGAAAATCACAAAAGAACTGCTTCTTTCTATTATTCTGAAATATTTCTAT